>P_1C_Liq_1_UnCtyDRAFT_1000068_pt1 | contig 21448 bp, 19 predicted proteins | sample Pon1CUnioCityCA_2_FD_10230 | JGI IMG/M metagenome (IMG submission 10230) | reverse complement strand
TGAACGCCATGCTGGCACCCGCCATGATCCTCGTGCTGGTTGTCCTGCTCCGTCCGGTGGCGCAGATTCTGCGCGCTCGGGCATCCATCGAGGCCTCGAGCCGGGTGAGACAGCGCGTGCGCTCGCGGCTGATCGACCATGCCGAGTCCCTGGGACCCGCTGGCCTTGCCGCCCGGGACACCGGAGAAACCGCCAGCCAGCTGACCGAACAGATCAGCGCCCTGGATGGCTACTATTCGCGCTATCGACCGCAAATGACGGTGGCCGCGGTGATTCCGCTCGTCATTGCGATCACGGCATTCACGCAGGACTGGATCGCGGCTGTTTTCCTCGTCGTCTCGGCACCGCTCATCCCGCTTTTCATGGCGCTGGTCGGCATGGGGGCGGAACGTCTCAACCGCGATCAGTTCGAGTCGGTCGCCCGGCTGTCGGGGCAGTTTCTGGATCGCGTCCGTGGCCTGACCACCCTGCGCCTGTTCGGTCGGGTGCAAGACGCCACGGACGGTATTCTCGCCGGTTCAGACGAGTACAGGCAGCGCAGTATGCGGGTACTGCGTGTCGCCTTCCTGTCCTCGGCGGTGCTCGANTTCTTCGCCTCCGTGGCGATCGCGGTGATCGCCATCTATATCGGNTTCGGCCTGNTGGGTTATATCGAGTTCGGCCCGGCGCCGGAGCTCACGCTGTTCAGCGGCCTGTTCGTGCTATTGCTCGCCCCCGAGTTTTTCCAGCCACTCCGCACGCTGGCTCAGCATTACCACGACCGCGCCACAGCGCTGGGGGCAGCGGAACTGCTGATGGGGTTTGAGGCCGAGGCTGAAACAGAGGCTGAGGATGGAGGCAGGACGGAGGCGGAAGCTCAATCCGCACCCGGCGAAACACTTCGGCAGGCAGCACCCGCCGCGACCGCCCGGACACCGGACGGACATCAGGGGCTCCGTGCGATTGATCTGAAACTCGAGCGTCCGGGTCGGGGGATCGTACTGGAAGTCGCCGAGCTGGTCGCCGATCCGGGAGAGCGGGTGCTGATCGAGGGCCCCTCCGGTACCGGCAAGACGACATTGCTGCTCGCGCTGGCCGGGCTGCTCTCACCCGCCACCGGCGAGATCCGGCGCCCCTCGACTGATCAGCGGACGGGCTGGCTTGGTGCCCCCCCGTTCATCGCCAGTGCGACCCTGCGCGAAAACATCCGTCTGGGCTATCCAGACGCGAGCGACGATGCGCTGGAGGCGGCCGCGAACCGCGCCGGCGTCATCGAATTCGCCGAGCGACTCCCGGCCGGGCTTGATACCGGCGTTGGTGAGCGAGGCGTCGGTCTGTCCGGGGGACAGGCACAACGCGTGGCCCTGGCCAGGGCATTTGTCTCGCCGGCGCCGCTGATCCTGCTCGATGAACCGACGGCAGCCCTCGACGCTGAAACAGAGCGTTATGTCGTCGACGGGTTGGGTGCCCTGGCCGCCGAGGGGCGCATCATCGTCATTGCCAGCCACGACCGGGCGCTGCGAGACAGCGCAGAGCGCCGCTACCGGATCCGCCATGCGCGACTGGAGCCTGTCGTCGATGCATGAGCTGCGCCCCTATCTGAGCATGCTGCGTCCCTATCGCGGGCGCCTTCTCATCGGCGGCGCACTGATGCTGGTGACCGCGGCATCCGGGATCGGGCTACTGGCGCTCTCGGGCTGGTTCATTACCGCGACGGCCGTGACCGGCGCACTGCTCGCCGCCGGCGTCGCGGCGCGGCTTGATATCTATGTGCCGGGTGGTGGCATTCGCACGTTTGCCGTCACGCGCACTGTGGCGCGTTACTTTGAGCGGGTCTTCAATCACGACGTGGTGTTGAGGCTGCTGCGCGACCTGCGCGGACAGACCTTCTCGCGGCTGGCGAACCTCTCGCCCAGCGCACTGGGCCAGCTGCGCAGTGGCGAACTGCTCAACCGGCTGACCACTGACATCGATCGCCTGGACGGGCTCTATCTGCGGGGACTGGCACCGCCTGTGGTGGCCGGCCTCGCGATACTGATTACCGTCGCGCTCCTGGCCATCGGCTCGGTCACCGTGGCATCAATTGCCGGCCTGACTCTGATAACAGCGGGCGCGCTGATCGGACTTCGCGCCTGGTTTTCGGGACAGGCACTGACCAGACGCCTGGCGAGCGCCAATGCGAACCTGCGCGCTCAGCTGGTTGATCATCTTCGGGGGCTGACCGAATTGAAGGCCTTTGGCAGTGTTGGTTATCACCGCGAACGCGTGGATGGTCTCGATGAAGAGGAACGCGCGGACGAGAACCGACTCGCCACCGGAATTGCGACGGGCGAGGCGATCCTTCANGGCACGCTGCAGCTGGTCGCGGTGGGGGTCCTGCTCGCTGCCCTGAGTCTGTTCGCGGCCGATCGGATCAATGGCGCCGTTGCAGTGATGATGCCTCTGGCCGTCCTGGCCCTGCTCGAGCCCCTGGGCGTATTACCGGGATCCGGATTGCATCTGGCCCGGGCCCGGGCGTCAGCAAAGCGCCTCGACACGGGTGAGATCGGCCGTACACCCTCGAGCCACACGACACAGCCGGGACATGGCGATGGCCATGGCGATCAATCTATCGAGGCCACGCCGGGGCAGGCGTCGGATATCCGATTCGAGTCGGTCACGGTCCGTCGCGGTGCGGGTGCGAGGGTCCTCGATGAGCTGAACCTTGCCGTGAGTGAAGGCGAACATCTCGGAATAGTCGGCGCCTCGGGCTGCGGAAAGTCGAGTCTGGCCGATCTCGTCGCCGGATGGCTCGTGCCTGACACCGGTCGGGTATTGGCGGGGGGAAAACCGGTCGGAATGCTGGACGCCGCCAGTCATCTGGCCCGGCTGGGTTACCTGACCCAGCAGACCGATCTGTTCAGTGGAACAATCGCCGGCAATCTGCGGGTCGCCTGCCCGGACGCAAGCGAAGCCCGCCTGTGGTCTCTACTCGAAGCGCTGGCGCTGGACGAATTCGTCGCGAGTTGCCCCGATGGAATGCACACGTGGATCGGGGAATCCGGCCTGGAAGTCTCCGGCGGGCAGGCGCGGCGGCTTGCACTCGGCCGTGTGATGTTGCGCGACGCGACGATCGTCGTACTCGACGAACCCCTCAGCGGGCTGGATGAGGCCACTGCCGCGCACGTCAGCGTTGCCATTGAGCGCTGGCTCACCGGACGAACGGCCATCGTCCTTGGTCACGAGCCCTCCGCGATTCCATCCGTCGACCGGATGCTGCAACTGCGCACAGGTCGACTGGTACCAATCTGAAAATCGCCTGTCCGGCCGGCGATTCGGTCCGGCCGGATCCACCGCCGCGCGCTGTGCCCGGACCCGCTTATCCGCTAGCATTGCAGCTCCATCATTGACCAGTGTGAAAGGTTCAGCATGACCCATCGAATCGCCCTCATACCCGGTGACGGTATCGGCCAGGAGGTTACCCCCGTCGGCGTGCGCTGCCTGGAGGCCCTCGCCAGACGTCCGGGCCTTGATTTTGCGTTCACCGAGTTCCCCTACTCCTGCGAGTACTATGCTGAACATGGCGCCATGATGCCGGACGATGGTATCGAACGGCTGCGGCCGCACGACGCGATTCTCCTGGGAGCCGTCGGTTACCCCGGTGTCCCTGATCATGTCTCGCTCTGGGGCCTGCTTCTGCCGATCCGGCGCGAATTCCAGCAATACGTCAATCTGCGTCCAGTGCGCCTGCTCCGTGGCCTCACCTCAGCGCTTCGAGACCGGGGTCCCGAGGACATCAACTATCTGGTGGTTCGCGAGAACAACGAGGGCGAGTATTCCGAGATCGGGGGAAGACTCTACGATGGACTGCCGGAGGCCATGGCGGTGCAGGCCACCGTGATCACCCGCAAGGGTAGTGAACGCATTCTTGAATATGCCTTCCGGCTGGCGCAGTCACGGGCGCGCAAGCGGCTGGCCTACGCCACTAAATCCAACGGCATCAAGCATACGATGCCCTTCTGGGACGAGCAGGTAGCGGCCATGGCTCCGAATTGGCCTGACGTGCAGGTGGATGGCTACCATGTCGACATCCTTGCCGCCAACTTCGTCACCCATCCGGACTGGTTCGATGTCGTGGTGGGGACCAACCTCTTCGGAGATATCCTCTCCGACCTCGGACCGGCAACGGCCGGCGGGATCGGTGTCGCGCCATCGGCGAACATCAACCCCGCCCCGGACATGCCCTCGATGTTCGAGCCCGTTCACGGCTCCGCGCCGGATATCGCCGGACAGGATACTGCCAACCCGATTGCCATGATCTGGACCGTGGTCATGATGCTGGAAGACCTCGGCGAGCAGGAAGCCGCCGATGACCTGATGGGAGCGCTCGAGACGGTGACCGGCGAAGGCCGCGTCCTCACCCGGGACCTGGGTGGCGAGGCGGGCACCCGCGAATTTGCAGACCGCGTGCTCGCCGAACTGAAGGGATGATTTGATCGGGACAGGCACGCTCTGATCGAGACCGAAATTTCGGGACAGGCACTTTAGCGACCCTCAGGAGGATCTCCGAAATGTCGAGGTTGATCACCGCCATCACGGTGTTCGGGCTACTGGCAGTCAGCCAGGCCGTGCATGCAGAAATCGTCTCTGAATCAGTTCGTTACACACATGATGATGCTGCTTTCGAGGGTTATGTCGCATACAACCGGGCGTTGGGCGAGGACCAGCCCACGGTTGTGATCGTGCATGACTGGGATGGTCTCGGCGAGTATGAGCGCACGCGGGCAAGAATGCTTGCCCGCGAGGGCTATGCGGCCTTCGCCATCGATCTCTTTGGAGAGGGAATCCGTCCGGAAAGCATTGAACGTCGCCGGGAACTGACCGGCGCCCTCTATGCTGATCGCGATCGCATGCGTGCCCTCGTCGATGCTGGAATGGATGCGGCGTTCAACCAGCGCGCAACGGATATCGCCGAGATGGTGGCAATCGGCTATTGCTTTGGCGGCGCAGTGGTTCTCGAGATGGCGCGTGCGGGTTCACCCCTTGAGGGCTTCGTGTCCTTTCATGGCGGGCTCGGCACGCCAGAGGACCAGGACTATACCGACGTGCAGAGCGAGTTGCTGATTCTTCATGGGAGCAGCGATGCCGTTGCGCCAATGGAAGACGTATCATCGCTCGCGGATCGTCTTGACGCCGACGGAGTCGATTATCAGATCGAGATCTATGGCGGAGCGCGACATGCCTTTACCGACTGGGAGGCGGAAGATCGGTATGACCCGCGGGCCGATCTTGCGTCCTGGGAAGCGCTGCGGGCGTTTCTGGGCAAGACGCTGAACTGAATCGAGATGCTCAATACGACAATGGGCATCCGCGGCATGGTGACCGCCCCCCATCACATGGCCGCCGAGGCGGGCCGCGACGTGCTCCGCGAGAACGGGACAGCCACTGAAGCAATGGTGGCTGCGGCGGCGGTCATCGCCGTTGTCTATCCGCATATGAATTCGATTGGCGGCGATGGTTTCTGGCTGATCGGTCGGCCGGGGGCGGCACCGATCGGCATCGATGCCTCTGGACCGGCAGCCAAATTGGCTAGCCGGGACTTCTACCGCGAGCACGGGTTGGCAGCGATTCCGACCAGGGGGCCAATGGCCGCACTCACGGTGCCAGGAACCATCGGAGGTTGGAAGGCGGCTTTATCCCACGCCACGGTTGAAAGGGGTAGATTACCCCTATCGCGTCTGCTCGAACCGGCAATAGCACTGGCCCGTGAGGGTGTTCCAGTCACCTCGGGCCAAGTCCGGGTTACAAGCGAAAAGCTCGAAGAGCTCCGTGATTTGCCGGGATTCTCGAAAACCTTTCTCGATGCCTCGGATCGTCCGCCCGAATGCGGAGCACGGCTTCGTCAGCCGGCGCTCGCCGATACGCTGGAGCACTTGGGCAGTGCGGGGCTGGATGACTTCTACCGCGGCGATATTGCCCGTAGCATGGCCGCCGATCTCGACGCGCTCGGCAGTCCTCTACGGCTCAACGACCTCCTGGAGTACAGACCACTCACGGTCGAACCACTCAGCCTCCGCCTCGGCAGAGCCCGTCTCTACAACATGCCCCCGCCCACTCAGGGACTGGCCTCACTGTTGATACTTGGGATTCATCAAAGAGTGCCTGTCCCCGATATGGATTCGCCCGATATGGATTCGTATAGGTATGTCCACGCGCTCGTCGAATCCACGAAAAAGGCCTTCCGCGTCCGGGACAGGCACATTACCGACCCGGGCTGGATGACGGTAAACCCAGAGACGTTCCTGCGCGATGAGTGGCTGGAAGCGGCTGCCAATGAAATCGATATGACCCGGGCAGCGCCCTGGCCCCATCCGGGCGCCTCCGGCGACACGGTCTGGATGGGCGCCATCGACTCGCAGGGCCAGGCGGTCAGCTTTATCCAGTCGGTCTACTGGGAATATGGGGCGGGCGTCGTGCTACCGGCGACTGGAGTCCTGATGCAGAACCGGGGCATCAGCTTCGGTTTGGACGTACAGAGCCCGCAGGCTCTTGAGCCCAGCCGCCGACCCTTTCATACCCTGAATCCGGCGATGGCGAGCTTCGACGACGGCCGCCATATGGTCTACGGCACGATGGGCGGTGAGGGACAGCCACAAACCCAAGCAGCGATCTTCACCCGTTATGCCAATGAGATGATGCCTCTTCAAAAGGCCGTCAGTGCGCCGCGTTGGTTGCTCGGCCGAACCTGGGGGGACTCAACCACAGACCTCAAACTCGAGTCCCGATTCCCGGCGAGCCTTTTGGAGCAACTCCAGGCGGCAGGGCATGCCATTGAAACGGTGAAGGATTTCGACAGCATGATGGGGCATGCCGGGGCAATCGTGCGTCACTCCGACGGATTGCTGGAGGGTGCCAGCGATCCCCGTAGTGATGGAGCCGTGGCGGCGGGCTGAGAGAGACAATCAGCGCTGACAACGCGGACAGTACACGGTGGTGCGCTGGGCGAGGCGAATTTCCCTCAAGCTACGCCCGCAACAGACGCACGGCATGCCACCTCGCCCATACGCATGGAGTGTTTGCTGGAAGTATCCGGGGACACCATCGGCGCCGCTGAAATCTCGTAGGGTTGTGCCACCCGCCTCGATCGCTTCGGCCAGAACTGCGCGAATGCAGCCGACCAGGCGATCATAGCGCTGGCGGGCAATGCGCCCCGCGGGTCGCTTTGGATGGATACCTGCGCGATAGAGTGCCTCGGTCGCATAGATATTCCCGACACCAGCCACCACATGGCTGTCCATTATCAGGTTTTTTATTCCAACACGACGTTTGGCGGCTATATGGTGCAGGTACTGGCCGCTGAATTCGTCGCCAAGCGGTTCTGGCCCGAGCCGGAATAGCAACGGATGCTGCTCCGGTGGATCTTCGGTGATATGAAGGCTCCCGAAGCGTCGCGGGTCGTTGAATCGAAGTAGCTCGCCTGTGTCCAGCTCGAAATCAACATGATCATGGGTATTCAGTGCCTGTCCCGGCCCGACCACGCGCATATGCCCTGACATGCCGAGGTGCAGGATAATCGTAGTGCCTGCTTCGAGCCGGAATAATAGATACTTGCCACGTCGATCAAGGGAATGGATGCGGGCACCCGCGACCCGAGCGGGGTCTGTCGCCGGAACATGCCAACGCAGTCTGGGCTCTCGCACCCTCAAGCACTGTAGTCGATGGCCCACGCAATGAGGTTCCAGGCCCCGGCGCGTCGTCTCCACCTCAGGCAGTTCGGGCATGCGATCGGATTTCCGGGTGTCACTTGCAAAAAAGCCCGCCGGGTAGCGGGCTTTCGCGTCGGGCTCGGGATCCGAGCCCTACTTGATCTTGGCTTCCTTGTAGATCACATGCTTGCGCACCACTGGATCATACTTACGGAACTCGAGCTTGTGCGGAGTGTTACGCCGATTCTTGTCCGTCGTGTAGAAATGCCCGGTGCCAGCCGAAGAGACGAGTTTGATCTTGTCGCGCATCAGTTACCTCAGACTTTCTCGCCGCGGTCACGCAGGTCCATAATTACCTGCTCGATACCGACCTTGTCGATAATCCGCATGCCCTTGCTGGAAACACGCAGCCGCACCCAGCGGCTTTCACTGTCCAGCCAGAAGCGATGGTAGCGCAGGTTCGGCAGGAAACGCCGGCGCGTCTTGTTGTTGGCGTGAGAAACATTATTTCCGGTCATCGGACGCTTGCCGGTGACCTGACATACCTTGGCCATTGGGGCCTCCCGAAGTCCTTGTCCGAACGTGCGCGCCTAACCGCGCTCGGTAAACCGATCTTTATACCAGCCCAAACCGGATGCTGCAATCCTAATGCGGCGCATCATTGAATTTGCCGGTGGCAGCCTCCACCTCTTTACAAACAGATCGGCGGAGTTGGGACAGGCACCAAAAGGATATGGAGTTCCAAGACTACTACAAGACGCTCGGAGTGAGCCGCGAGGCATCCAAAGATGAGATCAAGAAGGCATATCGTCGCCTAGCGCGCAAGTATCATCCGGATGTCAGCCAGGAACCGGACGCCGAAACCAAGTTCAAGCAGGTTGCAGAGGCTTATGAGGTCCTCAAGGATCCGGATAAGCGCAAGATGTATGACGAACTTGGTGAGAACTGGCAATCGGGCCAAGACTTCAGGCCACCTCCGGGTTGGGAACAGCGTGCTGGTACGCAGGGTGGCGCGAGATACAGCGCAGGCTTTGGTGATTTCAGCGATTTCTTCGAGAACCTGTTCGGAGGAGGCCTTGGTAGCGGGTTTGGCGCTAATGGTTTCGGCAGACGCGCTGATGGGGACAGGCACGCAGCAGGTTACGCAAGCGAGTTTCGCAGCCCGGATACCACGGCGAAGTTGCAGATTGACCTCGAAGACGCTTACACAGGCGCGACCAGGTCAGTGGATGTCAGCACGGGCGGCGGATCTCCGAAACGGCTTCGCGTGAAAATCCCCGAGGGCGTTACAAACGGACAACAGATTCGACTCAAGGGCCAAGGCACCCGCTCACCCATGGGTGGCGAGCCGGGTGATCTACTCCTTGAGGTGCACATCCGCCCGCATAATCTCTTCCATCTCCGCGGCAAGGACATCCACGTCGATGTGCCAGTGGCGCCATGGGAAGCCGCACTGGGGGGAACCATCACGGCCCCGACACTGGGCGGCAAGGTGGAGCTGAAAGTACCGAAAGGAAGCCAGACTGGCGCACGGCTACGCTTGAAAGGCCGGGGGCTGCCCGGACAGAAAAAGGGGGATCAATATGTCTCGCTGAAGATCGTCAACCCGCCGCTCGACACGCAGCAGTCAGAGGACTTCTTTAAGTCGATGGCAGAGACCTTCGACTTCGACCCACGTGCTTCGATGAGCTGAAACGAAGGCGTTCGCCAGCCCGCCTGAAAAGTGCGGCGGCAAGCCCGCGGCCTTTCAAATGGTGACGCCCGAGAGATTCCGCCCATGATCCGAGACTCTCGGGGTCACCGAGCACGGCCAACCCACGCCCGCTACCACCAGCGACAAAATCGCCGAACACGTCAGACCCAATCCCCAATCGCTCTAATACCGGCGGTATATCCTCCGGCATAGCTGCGCCTTTGCCAGCGATAACCGCCCGACCACTCCAATCGATGAGCTCTAGGTATTCGAGCGAGGTCACTGGAAGCGGAGTCAACTCCTCGTCACCCTTGACCGTCCCATTTGCCGGGAAATCCATCACCTTGGGACCTATCCCCACAAACGGCCGACCAGCCGCGGCAGAGAACCGTTGAGCCACAGAGGCGTACTGCGCATCTTCAGGGCGCTCGACCATCCCTGCCCTCAGAGGATTGAGGTCCACATAGGCCATAGCAGTCATCAATGCCCCTTCATCCAGCAATGCCTGACAGCGGTAGCGCCCTTGCCAAAAATGGCCACTCACCTGGTCTTCCCGATTCGCCCGACGAGCGATCGGTTCGTTCATGCAGCGCATGAACCAGGACAGGCTCATCAGGCGGGATCGATACATCGCCACGATGAGCGCCATCGACGGATGCGACGCCATCCGATGGCCGGATTCCACAACCTCATGCATCCACGCAGGCCCTTTGAAAAGCATTAGCCAGCGCCTCAAGACTTCATGTGGCGTCCACGATCTGGCGGTTTGTTCATCTATATGCACTACCAAATGGTAGTGATTGGACATCACGGCGTAGGCGCAGACATCGACAGCGAAGACCTGAACGAGCCTTTCTAAGCGCTGACATATCCACCGTCGCCTATGCGAGTAATCCCTCCCCGTCAGCGGGTCATGACCGCACAAAAACTCGCGCCTCACGCATCGAGATACGAGGTGATAACAAGGCGTTGCCTTGAGCGATATCTGATTGCGACGCGGTTGCCCCATCCCTGGATAACCTTCGGTGTTCAGTTCAATCTGTCGTAAATGCTTCAGGAACTGTGGTGGCAGCCGCCGGCGTCCCGGCGTGGCATCCATTCCTATGCCGGGTTGCCGGCGACTGGCCACGGACTCAGTCTCGGAAAAGTGCTCCTGAATTGCCAGTACCTAAGGGCCGGAACCGACAGGCGGTGGTCGTTTCAGGATCAACGGCTAATCAGGGGTGGCTCGCCTCACTCGCGACATCCGCCCAAGAGGGCCACGAGTCAATCCAATAGCGGGAAAGAGTAGTGTCCGAGCGATAAAGGCGACCAGCCGCCAGCCCAAGCGGTTTTTCAGCGTCCCTGCTGCCGTATCCGACGGGCCAGCGACTGGTCTGGTACAGAGTATCTCCAACCGCCACCGCGAAAACCATCCCCCATATGCGGGGTATGGATGATGCTTGTCGCTCTTCGGCAAACGCCTTAACCTCTTACAGCAGGCAATATTTTGGGACAGGCACTCATGCGGGTAGGCATCCCTCGCGAGCGGATTCAGTACTCCCGCAGGTCTCACACCGGTCATCGACATGGCCATCACAGAGCGGACCTCCATGACTGACGTGAATCTGGCTGACGCAAGGGAAAACATGATCGAGCAGCAATTGAGGACCTGGGAGGTTTTGAACGACCGCGTCCTCGATGTCCTTGAGAAGCTGCCACGGGAGTCCTTTACGCCGGCACAATATTCAAAGCTTGCCTATGCAGACATGCAGGTACCTTTGGGGCACGGTGAGGTGATGCTCGAACCGAAAGTTGAGGGACGGCTCCTGCAGGCGCTGGATCCACAGCCCAATGAGCGTGTTCTCGAAGTAGGCACTGGGTCCGGCTATGTCACGTGTTGTCTTGCCCATCTCGCATCTCATGTGACGAGTGTTGATATCTACCCCGACTTCACGGCGCGCGCCGAGGACTCCATTCGTCACATGGGAGTGCGGAACACCCATCTTGAAGTGGGCGATGCAGCACTGGGCTGGGACGATAGTCGACGCTACGACGTCATCGCCGTAACGGGTTCATTACCCCAGCCGCACCAAGGATTCCATCGCAGCCTGGCCGAAGGCGGACGCCTATTCCTGATTCTGGGACAGCCACCAATCATGGAGGCGGTGCTCATCACCCGAGTTGGTGAGGATCAGTGGTCGAGCGAGAGCTTGTTCGACACAACAGCGCCGCCACTTCTGGGCTCGCCCATCACTCGAGAATTCTCTCTCTGAGACCGCTTCGGCGGCATTCCGCATATGCAGAGCTTGACGCCCCAGGAGCTCCACCAAAAGATTGAACAGGGACAGGCACAAATTATGGTCCTCGATGTACGGGAGCCATGGGAGGCTCACCTCGCCCGACTCGAGGGAAGCGTCCTTGCGCCCATGAGCACCCTCGGCACCGGAGTCATGGCCGATTTGCCGGATGACAGAGATATTGTTGTCCTCTGTCATCACGGCGTTCGAAGTGCCATTGTGAGTCTGTGGCTTGAACAAAATGGCTTGGAACGAGTCTTTAATCTGAGTGGTGGGATCGACGAATGGTCCCTCACCGTCGATCCTAGCCTGCCCAGGTACTAAAGATAGGATTTGATAATGCCTCGCCCGCACACAGTGATCATTGGCCTGGCGGTCTTTGCAATCGTTGCATTAGTGGCTGTCCCTCACCAGCAGGCGACAGCAGAGGACCTTCTGGACGTTTATGAGTTGGCGCTCACCAGTGATCCGCAGTTCCAGCAGGCTATCGCTGACCGTCAGGCTCTTGAGGAGGCACTCCCGCAGGCGAGGGCGGGACTCCGACCGGACGTCTCTCTGACGTCGTCATTCAACGCCACTGACAACAACGGAGATCTGTCCGGCGTGCAAACGGATGGACAGTATCGACAGCTCACCTACGGTGTTTCCCTTTCGCAGCCCCTGTACAGGTACTCTCAAGCTCAGGCTGTTGACCGTGCAGACGCGCAGGTGCGCCAGGCCAAGGCTCAATTCGCATTCGCTGAACAGGCACTCATCCTGAGGGTGTCGGAGAGATACTTCGATGTCCTGGACGCGAGGGAGGCGGTTGATGCCGCCGAAGCCAGTCTCGAGGCTATCGAACGTCAGCTCGAGCAGGCGGAGCAACGCTTCGAGGTGGGAGTCATCGCAAGGACGGATGTCGAGGAAGCCAGAGCGCGTGCCGATCTGGCCCGAGCTGAGCTGTTTCAGGCACGGGATGACCTCCAGAATCGCCGGGAAGAGCTTCGAGAACTGACCGACCAACCCCCCGGCGTATTGGAAGCCGTCAGAGCCGGAATCTCGCTGACGGCACCCGAGCCGACCGACCTGACTTCGTGGAGAGAACAGGCGCAGCAGGAAAACCGACGGCTCGCCGCTGCACGCTTTGCAGCGGAGGCGGCCATGGAGGGCATCGACGTGGAGCGCGGCGTGCGTCGTCCCACGGTTGACTTTGTCGCCGGGTACGATGGCCTTGAGCAGTATGGGCGCCAGGGCCGTGACTCCAGTTCCGACGAACTGAGCGCAGGCGTGCAGCTCAATCTTCCGCTCTACAGGGGCGGAGGTATCTCGTCGAATATCCGCGAGGCACAATTCCGCTACACCGAGGCGAGAGAGGCACTGGAGGAAACGCGGCGCACGGTCACGCGCGACGCGGCAAACGCCTACCGAGGGGTATTGACGGCACTCGAGCGAGTCCAGGCGTTGGATCAGGCCAGAGTATCTACCCGATCAGCCCTGGAGGCGACCCAGGCCGGCTTCGACGTCGGCACACGAACCATCGTTGATGTCCTGAACGCCCAGCGCGAGGTGTTCAATGCAGAGCGCGACTACCAGCAAGCCCGGAACGCATATCTTCTGAACACGCTCAGGCTGCAGCAAGCAGCCGGAACGCTCTCGAAGGAGGACATTGACCGAGTCAATGCATTGCTCGAGAAGGGGTCGTAAGGCTCAACGCGTTTTCTGGCTATCTGATACGACAGTCAGAAAACGCTGATCCGCGAAAATAGTCCCTTGAAGAGCGCCCATCGTGCGCTCCGTTGCCCCTCCGTGCTCCTCCACAAGTCGCCTCGCGTTTTCTCCTACCTCCGCAAGATGGTGGCTGTCCCGAAATAATGACATGAGCGCGTCAGAGAGCTCGGTCGCGCTATGCACCCGAATACGCCCACCACACTCCCCCAAAAAGCCGTCGATCTGACGGAAATTGGTGACATCCGGTCCCATCAAAATCGGTTTGGCCAAGGACGCCGGCTCGAGAGGATTATGTCCACCGACCGGTGTGAGCGTGCCACCGACGAACGCGATATCAGCGGCGGACAGAAACCGGATCATCTCTCCGTATGTATCGGCAATGACTACGCTCGTTACGGGAGCTAGCGGTTCGTCATCATGCAGTTCCGAAGCTATCAGAAGGTGCCTGTCCCGAACCGAGCGTTCGCTATCATGCGCGTGCGCCTCAGTAGCAGGCCACATGAACTGCCCAGGATGTCTCGGCACTGCGATGAGGAGTGCATTCGGGTAGCGCGCGCGCAGTAACTCGTGGGCCTCTCTCACTATCGGCGCCTCCGCCTGCCTCAGGCTCGCCGCCACCCAGACCGGTCGATCGCGACCGATCTGCGACCGCAGGACCCGTCCCAGTCGGATCTGGTGATCGTTGATGGATTGATCGAACTTGAGATTGCCCGTGACGTGTATCCGCTGATGAGGGACACCCATTTTTCTGTACCGCTCCCCGTCGGCCTCGGTTTGCGCGGCAATGCAGGCAACCCCCTCCAGGCATTGGCTCATCAGGCGTCCGAATCGCGCATATCGCCGGAAACTGGTCTGGCTGAGACGGGCATTCACGAGGGCGACGGGGATGTTTCTTCTAGCGAGGGCGATCAGTCGATTGGGCCATAGTTCCAGCTCGACGAATAAGACGGCAGAGGGCCGGAGCTTATCGAGGAACCGCTCAATCGCATCCGGGACATCCAGCGGAGGGAATCTCACCACAATATCGGCGCCATAACGATCCTCGGCGGTCTGACGGCCCGTCGGTGTGTTCGTCGTGATAAAAAGTGGCAGATGCTCCTCTCGCAGCCGATCGATCAGAGGCTGAGCAGCCCGGACCTCACCCACCGAAGCCGCATGAATCCAGATGGATCCTTGAGTAACCGAACGATAATCACCCCGCCCCCATCGCTCTCCGACGCCACGTCGGTAGGCTGGATCCTTTCGCCCGAGCCACGACAGATAAGCATGTACAAGCGGCCGCAAAAGCCGAGATAACAGTTGGTAGGAAGTGACCGTCATACGACCAACCGGTCCTCAACCGGCGTGGACATCAACTCATCCAGCTTTGCGATTACAGCCGCTGGTTTGATCAACTCCATGGCATGAGGATCCCTCACCCGTTTACCCCAATGGACATCATCCACCCCTCGGTTCAATGACTCCCGAACCGCCTGCGGATAGGCATTAACCACCCATCGCATGCCAAGCACCGGGCCCGTCCGCTCCGGATTGGAGGTCGCATAGAGACCAATCGCTGGAATTCCAGCGGCGACCGCCATATGCAAAGGACCCGAGTCCGGCGCGAGCACGGCCGTTGCCCTCTGCATGAGCGCAAACAGTGTCTTGAGATCCGTCCGTCCAATCAGGTTCAGGATCGGGACAGGCACTTTCTGACCGCGCATGTTCTCGCTGGATTGATGATGCAGCGCGCCTGTTATCCGCTCTCCATAATCTCGCTCGACCTCGCTTTTGCCGCCGGTCAGGATGATTCGCAGTCCGTGTACCGATGCCGCATACCGAGCAACCTCCGCGTAGTAGTCCGGAGACCAGTTTCTGAAGTTCCGGAAACGATCACTGCTGCATGGGCTGATCAGCAAGATGTTAGGAGCCGTTGTCATATCGTCACCGGCACCTGACGCTCCCGGACCAAGTTCCGTCAGCCAATGCTCCGCTCGTTCTCTCGAGCGAGTGGGAACCGGGATGCCCCAACGCAGATGACGCTCCTGAACACCGAGCGCCTCGCAGAAACCGAAAAAGCCATCGATGACATGGCCGGGCGGGGTGCTCGGAATGCGTTGATTAATGAATAGGCCATGCCCATCCCTCGAGCGTGACCTATCGAATCCGATACGTACCGGTGCCTTGACCACCCGCGATGCCAGCCCTGCACGAAGCGCTACCTGCATGAGCAACAAAGTGTCAAAAGATCGACCGGACAGTTTGTGGCGAAGGGTGCCTGTCCCGGATTGTTTGTCGTGAGTGATAACCTCTACACCGTCAAGATCACCGAGCAGGGCGGCCTCGGTCTGGCCCATGATCCAGGTAAGCCGCGTCTCTGGCAGATGCTGCTGAAGAGTGCGAACAATGGGAACCATGTTGCAGCAATCACCAATCGCCGAGAGACGGAACAGGCACAGTCGATGTGGTGCATTGGCACTCATGGGTGATTGTTGATGGTGCATTTGGATGTCCGCGCTCAGGATCGAACTTACTTTATCAGCCCGCCGATCACCTCGTCGCACGAGGCGTCTNCCAACCTTTTCAACCTGCAATGGCTCGAAGAGCAGGAGCTGATCGAGGGAACGGCGACAGGCCGAGCTACCGCCTGGTTCATCCGTTTTCATGACGAGAACNTGGTGCTTCGCCATTACCGCAGAGGCGGCCTGCCAGCGAGGTTCAGCGAGGATCGGTTCCTCTGGACCGGGCTAAAAAAGAGCCGCCCATGGCAAGAGCTGGCAGTCCTTTCACAACTGCATGCTCTCGGCCTTCCCGTGCCTACCCCCATCTCCGGCCGTATCCAGAGGACAGCCGCCAGCTACACTGCGGACATCATCACGAGGCGCATACCCGGGGCTCGTTCGCTGGCGGATTTCATTTTCGAAGGCAATTTTCGGGACACCCACGATCCGACAGCTCTCGACCAGGTGTGGTGTGAAACGGGGCGCGTGATCCGGAAGTTCCACTCGATCGGTGCGCATCATGCTGACCTGAATGTCCGCAATATCCTGATCGACGCCCAATGCAAGGTCTGGTTGATTGACTGGGACCGTGGCAGGTTGAATGCAGGCGGCGCGATGCAACGTCGAAGCCTGGCAAGACTTCGCCGTTCCCTATCCCGGGAGGCAGGTTTGGAAAAAATGGCTCGGCATGGCTGGCCTCTGTTGATGAATGCTTATTCCGAGCGCCTCTGAATTCGATCGATGATCGCACTCGTTGACTCACCCTCGACGAAATCCAGGACACGCACTTCACCGCCAGCCGCCGTGACAGCTTCATATCCGGCGATCTGGTCGGCTGCGTAGTCACCGCCCTTGACCAGCACGTCCGGCAGAATCTCACCAATCAGCGCCACCGGCGTATCTTGGGAGAAGGAAATGACCCAATCGACGGCGTTCAAAGCGGCGAGCACCGACATCCGCTGCGCCAGCGGCATTACAGGGCGCCCCTCGCCCTTGAGCCTCTGCACCGAATCATCGTCATTGACTGCCACAACCAGGCGATCGCCAAGCCGTCTTGCCTGTTCCAGATAATGGACATGACCGGCATGGAGCAGATCGAAGCAACCATTGGTCATCACGACCTTTTCCCCGCGTTTGCGAAGTGGCTCCAGGATAGCTCGGAGCGTCCCGGGATCGAGAATCTCGCGGTTGCCATGCAGGACGCCAGCCGCCGCCTCCAGTTCCGGGACAGTCACTGATGCGGTACCGACTTTTGCCACCACCAGGGAGGCTGCGAGGTTCGCGAGCGAGGTGGCACGCCGAAAATCCGCCCCGGCCGCAAGCGCAGCGGCGAGAAGCGCGATCACTGTGTCTCCAGCACCCGTGACGTCAAAAACCTCGCGCGCATGCGCTGGCAGATGAAACGGGGTTTGGCCACGACACAGCAAACTCATGCCCTCCTCGCCACGGGTGATCAACATCCCGGCGAGCGCCAATTGCTCAACCGCCTGATCCGCCAGCTGCTCCAGAGGGTGGCTGTCCCAATTACCAGTGCCATGCTGTGCCTGATATTGCCGGAACTCGGCGAGATTGGGCGTCAGCAGGGTCGCTCCTGAATAGCGATGCCAATCCGTTCCCTTTGGGTCCACCAGAATTGGGACACCCACTCTGCGTGCCTGTCCAATAAGATCCTCAACGCCACACAGCGTCCCTTTGGCGTAATCCGAGATCACCACCACGTCGGCGTCATGCAGGGCTTCTTCAAATCGTTCCGCAAGACCGGTCGTCTCGGAGGGGGTGAACGGTCGCTCGAAATCGAGTCTCATCAGCTGCTGGCGCTGGCTGATGACGCGAAGCTTGCAAATCGTTGGGTGAGTGTCGAGCCGCTGGAGCAGTGGTTCCACCCCTGCTGAGCGAAGCCGTGACTCAAGCAGCCGGCCATGATCATCGTTCCCTATCAGCCCGATAACCCTGACCTTCGCGCCGAGTGTGCCGAGGTTCATCGCAACATTGGCGGCGCCACCGGGACGTAGATCCTCTTCATCAACGCGCAGGACCGGCACCGGTGCCTCGGGAGATATGCGACCGGTTGGCCCGTGCCAGTAGCGATCTAGCATGACATCACCGACCACGAGCACTCGGGCGGCACCAAAATCCGGAACTTCAAGCTGCATCGAGGTCCTCGAGACGGTAAATTATGAGAACGATCAATCAGATTCTAGCAGCCACCATCACCAACGACGCCCTCACTCTGACAGAGAGCCTCAGCTAACGTGTCCGATCCGACAACTCGCCCCTCGTATCACCCGCAGAACGCCGGCCAATGGCTAATGCTGGCGCTGCTCTGGCTGATCGGCAAGCTTCCGCCCAGAGCAGCATTTTCCGTCGGTGAATGGACGGGCGTGCTGCTGCGTCTGTCCAGACAACGGCGCCAGATCGCACTGCGGAACCTCGAACTTTGTTTCCCGGAATTGGGACAGGCACAACGTGAGCAGCTGGTCCGTGAGAATCTTTGCTATATGGGCAGGGCCATCGCGGAAACAGCACTCGCATGGTTTGGCGGGAGAAGCGTTGACGAAATCCCGTGCCAGGTCAGGGGCCTCCATCATCTTCAGGCCGCACAGGCAGACGGCAGCCCGGTCATCCTCCTCTCGGGACATTTCCTGTGCGTCGAGCTGGCAGCAAGGCTCATCGGACCGCAGCTACATATGGCTGTGATCTACAAACCATTGCGGAAAAAACCACTTATGGACCGAGCGATGCTTCGGAGCCGATCGAGGACCCTCGCCGGCGCGATACCTCGAGATGATCTGCGGGGCATCATTCGAACGCTCAGGAGCGGAACCCCGGTCTGGTATGCAGGCGATCAAGATTACGGCGTAAGAAACAGCGTTTTTGTGCCGTTCATGGGCGTCCCTGCCGCCACGATCACCGGACTGACCCGTCTCAGCAAACTTGGAAAAGCGCGGGTCGTACCGCTCTCCTTCAACGTGAATGCCTCCGGTAATGGATATGAAGTAACGCTTGGTAAAGCCCTGGAGGGTTTCCCGACCGGTTCCGATATTCTTGATGCGCAATGGATGAATGCGGTCATAGAACGCGGAATTCGCGCGCACCCAGAGCAATACCTATGGGTCCATCGTCGATTCAAGCATCCGCCACCGGGTGAGCGGCCCGCTTATCGCAACTCGCTGCAGAAGCCCTACAACCGGATCAAGGGTGCCCCGTGGTGAGTGCACCGACCGATTCGGGCGACGTGAATCCAATCCTGATCGTCGGACCGGGCTGGGTCGGTGACATGGTCATGGCGCAGAGTCTATGCAAGGCACTCAAACAAGAGGCACCCACTCGCCCGATCGATGTGATCACCCCACCTTGGGGACAGGCACTGCTCGAACGCATGCCGGAAGTCCGACGTGCGATTCCCTTGGCTGTTGGGCACGGGAAACTGGGATTGGGCAGACGCTGGAGACTGGGAAAGGCACTCCGCGAGCAGCGCTATGCGCAGGCGATCGTACTGCCGCGCTCGGCAAAGGCTGCATGGGCGCCATGGATCGCGCGCATCCCGCGCAGAACAGGCTACCTCGGTGAGTATCGCTATGGTCTGCTGAACGATATCCGCCCGCTCGACCGGGCGAGGCATTACCGGACGGTCGATCGCTTTGTCGCCTTATCCAATCCAGCGGGCGTCGGAGCGGACATTGAGCGATCGGCGGAAGGTTCTGGGACAGGCACAAACCGATTCAACATCCTGCATCCAGCCCTTGAGAGCTCAAATGCTCAAAAATCATCGGCAATACAGCAACTTGATCTTCCCATCGCTTGGGGATCAGCGGCCANGCGATCCGGGACAGGCACTATTCTCACGCTCTGTCCGGGGGCNGAATACGGGCCGGCGAAGCGATGGCCGGCTGAGTACTTCGCGAGCCTTGCGAGGACATATCTCCAGCGGGGCTGGTCGGTGTGGATGCTGGGATCCAGCAAAGACACACGAATGACCCGGGAAATTTCGGGACAGGCACCCGGTGTGGTGGATCTTGCCGGCCGCACGACACTGAGCCAGGCAATCGATCTACTGGCTGCCAGCACGGTGGTCGTGACCAATGATTCCGGCCTGATGCATATCGCAGCCGCGACGTCCACGCCACTCGTCGCACTATACGGCTCCTCAGATCCTCAATATACTCCGCCACTTAGCGACAACGCCGAGATCATCTACAGGGATCTTGACTGCAGCCCCTGCTTTGAGCGCGTCTGCCCTTTGGGGCACCTCAAGTGTCTCCGCAGCATCGACTCGCACCAGGTGGCTGAGGCGGTCGATCGAGCAGCATCAGCGGATGCCCACACCCGCAAATCGAGATTCTGAGCTATGCCCACACGCAATCATTTCCGAAAGACCTATCTGGTGACCGGTGGGGCTGGCTTCATTGGTTCCCACCTCTGCGACCGGCTCATCGAAGCCGGCCACGGCGTGCTCTGCGTGGATAATTACCTCACCGGCAGTCGGGACAACATCGCGCATTTGCTGGATCACCCGCATTTCGAGGCCATGCGACACGACGTCACCTTCCCGCTGTTCGTGGAGGTTGATGGCATCTACAACCTTGCCTGTCCCGCATCACCCATTCACTATCAGCGCGACCCGGTACAGACGACCAAGACCAGTGTCCATGGGGCGATCAACATGCTGGGCCTCGCCAAGCGGCTCAACGTCCCGATCCTCCAGGCATCCACGAGCGAGGTCTATGGCGACCCGGAAATCCATCCGCAGACCGAGGATTACTGGGGCCACGTGAATCCGATCGGTACCCGCGCCTGCTATGACGAGGGCAAGCGCTGCGCCGAGACGCTCTTCTTCGACTACCACCGCGAGCACGGTCTCGAGATCAAGGTCGCACGCATCTTCAACACCTATGGGCCGCGGATGCACCCGAACGACGGCCGTGTCGTCTCGAATTTCATCGTCCAGGCGCTCAAGGGCGAGAACATTACGCTTTACGGGGACGGGGAGCAGACGCGCTCCTTCTGCTATGTGGATGACCTGGTCGACGGGCTGCATCGCCTGATGGAGACAAATGCCGATGTCACCGGGCCCATCAACCTCGGCAATCCCGGCGAATTCACCATGCGCGAACTGGCACAGCAGGTGATCACGGAGACCGGTGCCGGCGTCGAGATGATCCACCACCCTTTGCCTTCGGATGACCCGCGCCAGAGGAGGCCGGACATCTCGCAGGCCAGGGCGACACTGGACTGGACACCCGGTATCGGGCTGACCGACGGGCTGAAACCCACGGTCGCCTACTTCCGTGGCCTTATTGAGCAAGGGCTTGCCTGAATTGAGTACCGGTCAGGGACAGGCACCCTCGGAGCGGGATACGGGACAGGCACTCTCCCTCTCCGTTGCCATCATCACCAAGAATGAGGGCGATAACCTGCCGAGACTCCTGGATAGCCTGACGGCCCTGAATCCCCGCGAGGTTATCGTGGTCGACTCCGGCTCGACCGACGATACCGCAGAAATCGCCCGCGCCCGCGGTGCACAAGTCGTCGTCACCGACTGGCCAGGCCATGTCGAGCAGAAGAACCGGGCCCTCGATGCCTGTACTCAGCCTTGGATCCTGTCATTGGACGCCGACGAGCCGA
>P_1C_Liq_1_UnCtyDRAFT_1000067_pt1 | contig 21653 bp, 23 predicted proteins | sample Pon1CUnioCityCA_2_FD_10230 | JGI IMG/M metagenome (IMG submission 10230) | reverse complement strand
GGTTTTTACAGTTACCGGCAGGTGTGTGCTCTTCACGATCTCTTTGGTCATTTCGACCATCTTAGGGATGTCTTGAAGAATTCCTGCTCCAGCACCTTTACAAGCTACTTTTTTAACGGGACATCCGTAATTGATATCGATGATGTCAGGATTGGTCTTTTCTGTGATCTCAGTAGCGCGCTTCATGCTTTCGATATCATTTCCGAAGATTTGAATGCCTACAGGGCGCTCATATTCGAAAATATCCAGCTTTTGAACACTTTTCACCGCATCGCGGATCAATCCCTCCGATGAGATGAATTCCGTATACATCAAATCGGCTCCGTTTTCTTTGCACAAGGCACGAAAAGGAGGGTCACTCACGTCCTCCATTGGAGCAAGTAATAAAGGGAAGTCTCCCAATTCTATGTCGCGGATTTTTGTCATTCCAAGGTAAAAAGTAAACACAAAAGTACGGCTTAGTACGAGAACAACAAAAAACAAATTAAATAGCCTTTTTTACATTGCTTTAGCAAACGGGTTGGTCGTTACAATATGAGTTTAATTCCCTCGTTTTAATTTTGTTATGAAATCCATATCATTTATTGTTTTTTTATTCCGCTTTTTGTTTTAGCTCAACAGCGTATAGGCTTTGATGTGAGCTACAGACAAATAGGTGTTAATTCGACCTTAAGTTATCACAAAGTATTTGCAAAAAACTGGTTGATATCAGGAGCGTTAACTTATGGGAAAAAAGGGAGGTATAGAGCTGATTATCGAGATTATGACCTTAGTAAAACTAACCTTCCTTTCACCATGGAATGAGGTGAATAATCCTATTTTATCAAAAAACTTAGCATACCAACGAAAAAACAAATCCTACTTTTTATCCAAAACAGAATCAGCCATGCACAGAATGCATAATTGAGAATTTCGAATGGTGGAAATACAATAACACTTTTAGGTTGGGTTCAGCGAATCCGCTTTTCCCCGCACGATCCTTATGATATTCATGAAAGAACGTAGTGGGTTTCATGAACAAAGTGGGTTAAAAGAACATAGCACACTAGCTGACACGATGCCCTGATCAGTTCTTTCGATGGTTATATCTAAATTTCTGGTAATTTTGCATCATGCTTTACCACTAAAACATTGGCTCCGTAGTTCAATGGATAGAACAAAAGTTTCCTAAACTTTAGATGCAGGTTCGATTCCTGCCGGAGCTACTTTTACGAAAAAGAGCTGTGATGAATTAAAGCGAACTGTAAAATCGAACAATGTATTTCATTCAGGAATAGAATCGGTGAATTCTTTCTATTTTTGCCCTCAAATACAAAGAGCTATGTACAGAACACATACCTGTGGAGAATTACGCCTTGAGCATGTAGGAGAGCGTATAACGTTGGCCGGTTGGGTACAGCGAACACGCGAGATGGGAGGAATGACCTTCGTTGATTTGCGCGACCGTTACGGAATTACGCAGTTGGCTTTTAACACGGAAGATAACGACGAACTCAATCAAGTTGCGCGCAAACTGGGGCGCGAATTTGTGATTCAGATAAACGGTGAAGTCATTGAACGATCTAGTAAAAACAAAAACATTTCTACAGGTGATGTGGAGATCAAAGTCAATGAATTGAACGTGCTCAATGCGGCAAAAACGCCTCCCTTCACCATCGAAGAAGATACAGATGGTGGAGATGAGCTACGTATGAAGCATCGTTACCTGGATATTCGAAGAAAAGTTATTCAGGAAAAGTTACGATTGCGGAATAAAGTAGCACTCGAAACACGAAAATATTTGGACGGAGAAGATTTCATGGATGTGGAAACGCCTTATTTGATCAAATCGACACCAGAAGGAGCACGTGACTTTGTTGTACCGAGCCGTATGAATCAAGGTGAGTTTTATGCCTTGCCTCAATCGCCTCAGACGTTCAAACAATTATTAATGATTTCAGGGGTCGACCGGTATTATCAAATCGTAAGATGTTTCCGAGACGAAGATTTGCGTGCAGATCGACAGCCCGAATTTACGCAGGTTGACTGTGAAATGTCATTTGTAGAACAAGAAGATGTATTGAATACTTTTGAAGGTTTGGTCAAACACTTGTTTAAAGCGTGTCGTGGAATTGAATTTGATGAAAATTTCCCGAGAATGACATTCGCCGAGGCTATGGAGCGTTATGGTTCAGACAAGCCCGATATACGTTTTGGAATGGAGTTTCAAGATATTACGGAGCTTACTCAAAATAAAGGCTTCAAGATATTTGATGCTGCTGAATTGGTCGTGGGTATCGTGGCAGAGGGATGTGCATCATACTCCAGAAAACAATTGGACAAACTCACCAAGTGGGTACAGCGTCCACAAGTGGGAGCGAAAGGACTCGTTTACGTGAAGTGTAACGAAGACGGAACCTATAAAAGCTCAGTAGATAAATTCTATAGTCAGGAAGACCTTAAGGAATGGGCTGATCAAATGGGAGGAAAGCCAGGTGATTTGTTGCTTGTTTTAAGCGGAGAAAAAGAAACGACTCGAGGTCAAATGAATGATCTTCGTTTACACATGGGGAATGCACTAGGATTAAGAAATCCAAATGAATTTAAGCCCTTGTGGGTGGTTGACTTTCCGTTGTTAGAATGGGATGAAGAAACAGAGCGTTATCACGCGATGCACCATCCATTTACTTCTCCAAAACAAGAAGATATTGATCTCCTGGATTCAGAACCTGGAAAAGTTAGAGCTAACGCTTACGATCTTGCGATGAACGGTGTTGAGCTCGGTGGCGGTTCGATCAGAATTCACGATAGAAATCTTCAGGCAGTGATGTTCAAGCACCTTGGATTCTCGGATGAAGAAGCACAAAAACAATTTGGGTTCTTGATGAATGCTTTTGAATTCGGCGCACCACCACACGGAGGTATCGCCTTTGGACTTGATCGATTAGTGGCAACAATGGGAGGATCAGACTCGATTCGTGACTATATTGCTTTCCCTAAGAACAATGCAGGAAGAGACGTTATGATTGATGCACCAGCTACAATTGATGAAGCGCAATTAAAAGAACTGGGACTTGATCTCAATCTTGAAGACGAACCAGAAGGTTAGTAAATATGCCAACTTATATTGAATTGATTGGTTATGCGGCCTCGTTATTTGTGCTGCTTTCTTTTGTGATGAAGAAGATCGGAACCCTGCGAACGGTAAATATTATTGGTTGTTCTTTCTTCATCGCTTATGGAATTTTGATTAATTCATGGCCAATCATCATCACAAACGTCGCCATTGTTTTTGTTAATGGGTTTTACCTGATCAAATACCTGCGATCGGAGAAAAAGAAGGTTTTTTAACTCCACCCCGTATGGGCATATTGTAACGCACCCATACGGGGTAAAGGGAATCATCTATTCTATTCAAAAAAGGACACCTTGCCAGTCTCAATATCATACATTCCACCGAGAATCTTGATCTCTCCGTTTTTTTCCAATTCTGCGAGTACCTGGCTTTTATTGCGAATTTCATCAATCGCGTGCATCACATTTTGGTCTGCTACTTTTTGAACGGCGTCAGGGGCTGTAATATCATCAACGGAAGAAGATACTTTAGAAATCGCGGGTTTTACTTTGCTCAATAGCGCAGTAATATTTCCCATTTCTACATTTTTACAAGCTGCTGTTACGGCACCACATTTGGAGTGACCGAGCACCAGGAGCAATTTTGAGCCCGCTACTTTACAGGAATATTCAAGCGAGCCGAGTACATCTTCGTTAACGATGTTTCCAGCGACACGTGCGTTAAAAACATCACCAATGCCCTGGTCAAAGATTAACTCAGAAGACGTTCTGGAGTCGATACAACTTAAGATTGCAGAGTGCGGAAATTGACCGTCTATCGTGTCATTTACCTGATCCATTAAGTTTCTCTCTGCCATTTTACCGGCAACAAAGCGATCATTACCCTCAATTAATAATTGTTTTGCTCCGTCTGGGGTTAGCTGGCTTTGTGTTTCTTTTGTATGTGTTTTCATAATTTAAAATTTTATTTCAATGAGAAGAGAATCATCATGTATTACTTTGGTTCTCTTTCTTCTACGTTATCATATTTTTCTTTCATTTCTTCTATAAAACTAATCAGTTTCTTGGATCGGTTTGTATCAAAACCTACATACTCTACTTTGATATTTTTGGATTGTGCATTGATCATGAAGTCTTCCAGCAACTCGAAGATGTCGTGATCCATGTGTTTATTTCTGGATCCATCAAAGACAACAAAACAGTCTTCGTCGAGCTCACTTAAGCGTTTGTGTAAGTGGCCTTTATTGAAAAAAGACACAACATCTCCAAGTTTAATTATGGTTTTGTTTCGCGTTCCTTCTTCTTTTTCAATAAACTTGGAATACAATGCGTTTTCGTAACTGCGCTTTAAAATATAGAAGATGGCTACCGCTAATCCTGCAATGATACCCCACAATAGATTGGCAAAAACGATAACCAATATCGTTACTATAAACGGTATAAATTGGCTGAGTCCGTTTTTGATCATTTTTTTGAATAGCCCAACGTTTGCTAGTTTATACCCAACCATTAATAATATCGCTGCCAGACAAGAAAGGGGGATCATATTCAATAACCAAGGCATTAATAAAACAAATGCTGCCAGGAAAAATCCATGCGAAATCGCGGCCATTTTTGTTTTTCCGCCAGAATCGATGTTGGCAGAACTTCTAACGATTACCTGCGTAACAGGCAGACCTCCAATTAAAGAAGATACGACGTTACCGGTTCCTTGGGCAAACAATTCGCGATTCGTTGGTGTTGTTCTTTTTTGTGGATCCAGTTTATCTGTGGCTTCAACACACAACAGTGTTTCTAAACTTGCTACAATTGCCATTGTGAAACCAATGACATAGATGCTCGGATTTTTAAGGATACTCCAGTCGGGGAACGTGAGTAACCCGTAATAAGGTTTATCGCTGTCGGCTGCCTTAATACTCACCATGTGGTTGTTTTCCAATGTTGATCCATTTACGACTTCGCGTTCGTTGAAAAGGGCAAGATCGGGAAAATAGGCTTTTAACAGTTCATTGATAACAATACCAGATATCACAGCAATTAGTGGCCCTGGAATAAGGCTAAATACCTTGTTTTTTTTCATGAAGGATTGCTGAAAGAGAATTAAAATCGCAATTGACACCAGCGTAATGAGCAGAGCGCCGAACGTGAAATTCTCCAAGGCAAAACCGATTTCAGAAAAGGAATTGTGACCATCGGTTTGAAAAAACTCCCATTCTCCTTCTGGGTTTTTATCCCAACCCAGAGCATGAGGAATTTGTTTTAATATAAGCGTTATACCAATACCTGCGAGCATTCCCTGGATCACAGAAGTCGGAAAATAATAGCCTATAATCCCGGCGCGAACTGCTCCGAGAATAATTTGAATAATACCTGCTATGACACCAGCAACTAAGAAGGCCTGGAAACCAGCCATCATATCAAATTCTCCAGCGGCGTTAGTACCTAGTTCTTTGATGCTGTCTGCCACAATAACGGCAAGTCCGGCAGCGGGACCTGAAACCCCTAAGGAAGAGCCACTCAGCGTACCGACAATTATACCACCGACAATTCCAGCGATTATTCCAGCAAACATTGGTGCTCCTGAAGCGAGAGCAATCCCTAAGCATAAGGGAAGTGCCACCAAAAACACCACCAAACCAGATGGGAGGTCATATTTTAAATTCTTAAGAAATGAGTTATTTTTCATTGTATTCAAGCTGTTTGTTGACGTAAAGTCAATCTATTCGTAAAATCAATTTAATCATGAAAACAGGCGTCACCTGTTTTGGATATTGGTGATCAGTGTCAGGAATAACTAAACAGCTTGTTCAGGGGGTTCTGTGGGTATGTTTAGGCTAAGGTTGTACCAGTAGAATTGAGTCGTGAATGTAGCCGTGAATGTTTCTTGGTGAGAAGTAAAAGTTGGAAATTTAAAGGAGGCATGTTCCTCTTCTTCCTCGGTGGGGTTTTGTGTTGGTTTTTTTGATTCACTTTCGTTTTCTGTTTCGCCTTCCATTAGGTCAGACTGTTCGATGTAATGTTCAGCGAGACTGCTAAAAATAGAATCACAGATAAAAAGAACGGAGTTTGTGAAAAAAAACATCAAACTCACAAGGCAAATGAAACAATATGTACGTTGTCGATTCACGCAACAAATATATAGTTTTGATCGACGAATAAAAATTTTTTATGATTTACATTAATGTTAGCTATGTAAGCGTGTGGCATGGCAATTGTTTAAGAGAATACGAATTAATTCCTTAAATTTGTCAAAAAAGCGGTTATGCATAGAATGTTTTTCCTTTTCTTCTTTATAAATGCCTTCTTAACATTTGGTCAGGCTGAAGAATGGTGGAAGACTGAAGGAGGTCAGGCTGAAAAGGAAGCAACGCGGGAAACAACAGCTGTAAATGATCGCGATACGATATCAGAGGATACCGTTTTTGAAAGAGGATCAGTAACCATTAAAAAAGATCCGCGCATCGACAAATTAGTCGATTTTAAGGCGGCCAAAATTCCACCGGCTCAGGCCCCACAGATAGATGGCTTTCGTGTACAGCTTTATTTTGATCAGAAACGGAAGAATGTGGATGAGGCGCGCTCCAAAATTTTAACCCGCAATTCAGGTGCAGAAACATATATTGAGTATAAAGCACCAAATTATAATCTATTACTGGGTGATTTCCGTACGCGATTGGAGGCGGAAAAGGTGCGCGCTCAACTCCTGGAAGAGTTTCCAGAAGCTATTATTGTGAAAGATCGCATCTACTTTCCTGAATTAGAAAAGGAAGATTGAAACACTATTTAATAAGATCGTTCCAGAAGAAGGAATAGTTTTCACTTTTTACGCTTAACACTCTGCTTCATTGCGGTCATGAAAGATATTTTTTCTGTTCGAAGATCGTCCTTCGACAATACTTTGAGCTTTCGTGCACCGCGATAAAAGAAATACATACTGATCGCCATTACTGTATGAGCGAGGTCGAGATGATTAAACCACCTATGTATTCCTATTTCACTTGTGTAGAAAAATGCTGCGAGTATGGCGAAAAGAACGGTTAGAAAGAAGATACGGCTCCCCTCATTGCCAGATTTCCAGTAAACGTAAAAATGTATGGGTAAAACAACAAGACCTAAACCGTAGGCGGAATGAATCTGGATAAAGAAAAAGTTGAGCGTTGAAAAAGTGATGATGGCAAACGTGAGAAGCTCGACGACGTTGGCTACTTCAAGGAGTTTTCCAAAGCGCTTATTCAATATAGGTAGGGCGTGCATGATTGAAGCACGCTCAATAGCCATGACTGCGAGCATACTGATCAGCCAGCCTGGGAGTTTCCAGCTTAATCCTACAACGTGTTGAAAGGCATGACCCAACAATCCACCCAGTATGGTGGCAATGGCCATGATTCCAAAATATAAGCGGATGTATTGGTGCACACGTCCTTTCTTGTTGAGTTTGCGCAGCTTGAAATAGGCAAAAATACAAACGGCGGCTATCCACATATCTGTGAACGTCACCACGGGTTCCATAATTTCGATACCCCAAACTTCAACAGAAGGTTGTCCAGAAGGTGCTATTCTACTCATAGAGACGTTTAAATTTAAATGAATGAAATCTTATTTTATCATGGAAAAAGTGAGTTGCTCATTTACACCACATTGAGCAATGCTATTGACCCCCGCATGCGATAATTGCAGAATACGTGCATAACCGCCAGTTGTTTGTGCATCGCGCATCAATACAATCAGATCACCACCAGGGGTAAGCTGCACTGTGCCAGGTTGTACAGGAGCGGTTAAAATATCCTCAGCTTTGCAGTTCAAGGAATGGTTGAGTTGTATTGCCATCCTGCTACTGTGTGCACTAATACTGAAATTTGATGAAACTAGCGCTGACTGGTCTTCAGCTGAGAGAAGGTCAAATTCAGGCCCTGCATAAACGGGCACCTTAGTTTTCTGCTGTTTCGCAAATCCACGGCTTACTTGTGCATGTTTTTCTTCATAATTTTGGATGGTACGCACAAAAACATAATTGCCTCCTTTTTTACACTTTGCTGCGTCGTTAACCGCTGGACAGTAGCTGGCGCTTCCCAGAACTTGGTGAGCGTGAAACCCATTTTCGATACTCAAATAACCGTAATTGCCTTCGTAAAGGTGTTTGATATGTAGCTCACTTTTAGCAGGTATAAAAAAGGGTGTCGCATAGGGTACTGGGGCTCCGTTCAAAGTCGCCTCGTATGAGCCCCCCGTCAGCACTGCATGAGTTCTTGCATGAAAGAACAATTTTGGACCTTGCTGAGTAAATTCAAATACAGGGGTTTCCGGGTCGTTCCGAAGTAAAAAATTGGCAAAGTGAAAGGCTTGCTGGTCCATAGCCCCAGATACAGGGATACCTCTGGAACGATATGTGTTTCTTCCACCATCCTGAATTGTGGTATGAAGACCGGCATGTAAAAATTCAATCATAGCGCTTAAAATATATTAGATGTTGATCGCGCAGCGACGTGATACTTTGCTTGGCAATTTCGTTTTTTAATGTATAAAAAGTTTTAACTGAAATCGAATAAAATTGGATGTCATCACCGGGTTTAAGCAAGGACGGAGGATGTGACTCAGGGTCGAAAAACTTCATGGGAGTTCGACCTATAATATTCCAACCCCCTGGCGATGCAGTAGGGTATACACCGGTTTGATGACCAGCAATACCTACAGAACCTTCAGGAACGGATGAACGTGGTTTGCTTTTGCGAGCTTTAAAAAGTTGTTTATCTAAACCGCCGAGGTAAGGAAACCCTGGGAGAAAGCCTATAAAATGAACTGGATAGCGAACCTTTGTATGTAAACGCACCAAATCATTCACCGCAATTGATTTGTCTTGGCAGAATGTTTTAAGATCAGCAGCAACCTCTTGATCATAACAAACAGGTATATACACCGTTTCACCTGGCCGGTTTTTTGGTTTCATAGAAGTAGAGCATAGCTGTTCGAGTTCTTCCAAAAAAGAATGAATTTGTTGAGGGTCCCGTATGTACAGTAAGAGTTCATTATAACTTAAAGTGAAATCGAGTAGGTAGGTGTTGTACTGTTCGTTCAATATTTCGATCCACGCCATCATTAATTGATGAGTTGAGATATCAATTTTGGTTGACCATGTGAGTCGAATAGCTTCATCACCAAAGCGGGTTATAGAGGGTGTTGTTTTCATTATTCAGCGGGTATTTCTGTGAGTTTTTCCCGAATGTACTGGAGCATGTTACAGGCTTCTGGATGATCGCCGTGAATACAAAAAGTGTTTGCCTTGATCGCTACTTTTTTCCCCGTGATGGTAGTTACTTCTTCTAAAAAATAGAGATCGTATAATTGTTTCCAAGCTGCCTTAGGGTTTTGGTGAAGCGCTTTTGCGTTATTGCGGTTCACTAACGATAAATCCTCGTTATACATGCGGTCAATAAATGCCTCGTAAACCACCTCGAAAGTTGGTGCTGCGAGGTGGTGAAGCACAGAGTTAAAAGGGGCATATATTTTACACGTGATACCAAGACGCCGTATAGCATTCAGAAATAAAGTTGCTGTATTCTCGTCTCGTGCAGCATCATTATAGAGAGCACCGTGAGCTTTGATGTGATGCACGTCTAGGGATTGTTGACCTGCGATCTTAAAAAAAAGCGTTAACTGTTCCATAATACTTTCTTCCAAAGCAATGTTGTCAATATCAGGACGCTTTCGACCAAAATGCGCTCGATCAGGGTAGGAGGGATGTGCCCCAATTTTCACCTGATGATCTTGAGCCATCTGAATTGTGGTTTCCACCGTGTTTTCGTCACCAGTATGACCACCACAAGCAATGTTGCAGCTCGATAAGTAAGGCATGATTAAGACGTCTTGCCCAGCCCCCTCACCGAGATCAGCGTTGATATTTACAAAATGCTTTTTCATCGCGTTGAAAATAACGAATTATTGATGATTTTAAAAGTGAGAGGACGCTTTATTCCTGTTATCTTCTCGAAGACCGGAACTAAGGTCTGTCGAATGCGTGTTTATCGGAACTTTATAAAGAAAGCGCTCTATCTCAGGGTAAAATTAATCCCTATATTTGAAACATGGCAAAATGGGCAACATACAGTATTGTAATTGGATTGATAGCCATTATTGCCCCCTACCTGTTTTCAGTGTTAGGTTGGGACAGTTTGATTGTGGGCAAAGTAACGCCGTTCATAGCTATTGTGGCAGGAACACTAGGGATCTTGGTTCATTTTTACTTGTTGATAAGAGCTCAAAAAATCAGCGGGAATGGAGTACTGCTATTAGTGAGTATTTTATTGGTAATATACGGATTGGCCTTTCAACAGCTTTTAATAAAAAACGCAACCTATTTTTCGTTGGCCGGGGTGCTGTTGATCGCACTTTGGATTGCATTACCTACCAAGCGCCCATAAAAAAAGCCACTTCGTTGAGAAGTAGCTTTTAAGAACTAAATGCTAGAAGTTGATTCAAAATTCAAAATCATCCATAAATTTAGTCGTGAATTCCCCTTTGTTAAATTGTTCATCCTTCATCAGTTTAATGTGGAATGGAATAGTGCTTTTCACGCCTTCGATAATATATTCATCCAGTGCTCTGCGCATTTTTAAAATGGCTTCTTCGCGCGTTTGAGCCACCGTAATTAACTTTGCAATCATAGAATCATAGTGTGGTGGAATCGTGTATCCTGCATAAACATGTGTATCAATTCGAATGCCGTGTCCTCCGGGCTCGTGGTATTCTGTAATTTTACCAGGCGATGGACGAAAGTCATTATACGGATCCTCTGCGTTGATACGACATTGGATCGAATGCATAATTGGTTCGTAATTTTTTCCACTTATTTTTTCACCTGCTGCAATCTTAATCTGCTCTTTAATCAGGTCAAAATTGATCACTTCCTCTGTAATGGTATGCTCTACTTGAATTCGCGTATTCATTTCCATAAAGTAGAAATCGCGATTTTTATCAACTAAGAATTCAACAGTACCAACACCCTCGTAATCAACAGCTTTCGTTGCTTTGCGAGCTGCCTCTCCCATTTTCTTTCGTAGTTTAGCCGTCATGAATGGTGAGGGAGTTTCCTCAACCAGCTTTTGGTGACGACGTTGAATAGAACAGTCACGTTCTGACATGTGACATGCGTTACCGTGTTGATCTCCAGCAATTTGAATTTCGATATGTCGTGGTTCCTCGATGAACTTTTCCATGTAAAGACCATCATTGGAGAAAGCAGCTTTAGATTCCTGACGTGCGGAATCCCAGTTTTTTTCCATCTCTTCTTTCTTCCAAACAATCCGCATTCCTTTACCNCCTCCTCCGGCAGTTGCTTTTAGTATGACGGGGTATTTGATTTTTTCAGCGATTTTGTAAGCNTCATCCAGGTCTTTTAAGAGCCCTTTAGATCCAGGGATNCATGGAACCCCTGCTTTAATCATGGTTGCTTTAGCCGTAGCTTTNTCGCCCATTCCATCAATTTGTTCAGGTGTGGCACCAATAAACTTGATGTCGTGCTCCTGACATACTTTTGAGAATTTTGCGTTCTCGGAAAGGAAACCATAACCAGGATGTATGGCGTCAGCATTCGTGATCTCTGCCGCAGCAATAATATTAGGGATCTGTAGATAGGACTGAGCACTTTGAGCCGGACCTATACATACAGCTTCATCGGCGAATCGAACATGGAGACTGTCTTTATCAGCTGTACTGTAAACAGCGACAGTTTTGATCCCCATCTCTTTACACGTGCGAATTACACGTAATGCGATTTCGCCCCTATTGGCAATCAATATTTTTTTGAACATGTGCCTTTTGGGTATTTAAAATTCTACATGAAATTTATGACGGTTCAACCAGGAATAAAGGCTGGTCGTACTCTACTGGCGTTGCGTCATCAACCAGTACTTTTACTATCTTACCTGAAACTTCGGATTCAATTTCGTTGAATAGCTTCATTGCTTCAATGATACAAACAGTGTCACCTGTTTTTACTGTATCTCCTACTTCAACAAATAACGGTTTTTCAGGCGATGACGCGCGATAAAATGTTCCAATCATTGGCGACTTTATCGTGAGTAAGTTGTCATCCTCTTTTGCTTCAGCCTTTGATCCGCCGCCATCGTTAGGGCTAGGAGCAGGGCTTTGAGCCTGCTGTTCAGGCTGAGGTTGCGGAGCAGGAGCCTGAACTTGTTGTTGAGGCATTTGCTGAGGCATCGGTTGCTGGATGTAAACCGTGTTTTCTTCTTTTTCTTTTTTCTTCTTAGATTCCGACTTAATCGTAATCTTGAAATCTTTTTCTTCGATTTCTACTTCTGTAACTCCAGATTTGGAGACGAACTTAATAAGGTCTTGAATTTCTTTTTGATTCATCATTCATGAATTTTTAGGGAATAAATGTAAGTATTTTAATTAAGAATTATAAGCCCACTTCAAATAAAGTGCTCCCCAAGTAAATCCACCACCAAATGCAGAAAGTACGAGGTTATCACCTTTTTTTAATTTGCTTTCCCAATCCCATAAACATAGAGGAAGGGTGCCTGCCGTGGTGTTTCCATATTTTTGAATATTTATCATTACTTTATCCGATGACAGTCCCATTCTGTTGGCAGTGGCATCGATAATTCGCAGGTTGGCCTGATGAGGAACAAGCCAGTCCACGTCATCAGCAGTAAGGTTGTTTCTATTCATAATTTCCGCTGAAACATTGGCCATGTTTGTCACAGCAAACTTAAAGACCGCTTTTCCTTCTTGGTGTACGTAGTGAAGCCGCTGATCAACGGTCTCGTGTGAGGCTGGCTGCTTAGAGCCTCCTGCAGGCTGAATCAAATATTTTCTTCCTTCGCCATCACTTTGGAGAACACTGTCAATAACCCCGAATCCGTCTTCATTGGGCTCGAGTAATACTGCTCCGCCACCGTCGCCAAAAATAACGCATGTTGCTCGATCTTCGTAATCTATAATGGAACTCATTTTATCTGCTCCGACGACAATTACTTTTTTGTATTTACCTGTCTCAATAAATTGAGCCCCCGTGGCGAGCGAGTAGATAAACCCTGAACATGCTGCATTGATATCAAAACTCCAAGCATTCTTCATGCCTACCTTGTCGCTGATGACATTAGCAGTAGCAGGAAATGGGTAGTCTGGAGTTACAGTTCCACAAATAACCAAATCAATTTCGGAAGGGTCTATGTTTTTCTTTTCAAGTAGCTTTTTAACAGCCTGTGCACCCATGTCTGAGGTCGCCTTGCCATCTTCNAATATACGGCGCTCCTTAATTCCTGTGCGTGTAGTGATCCATTCGTCAGATGTTTCAATAATTTTTTCAAAATCTTTGTTCGTCATCACACGATCGGGTAAATACCCCTGTACACCCGTTATTGCTGCTGTTATATTGCTCATTTCTGAAAAGCTTCTTTAATTTTGTTTGTCAGCCTGGAGTTTGCAACCTCAAAGGCGTGTATCAACATGTTCTGAACGGCAACCTCATTTGAGATTCCGTGTCCTATAATAACGTCAGAATTCACACCCAAAATAGGTGTTCCTCCGTAATTTTCATAATTAAATCGATCAAAATAGTCGTCTTTGATTCCACGCTTTTTCATAATACTGTAGATGCCTTCGGCTTGTTTCAAGACTACATTACCCGTAAAACCATCACAGACAACTACATCTGCCTTACCTGTAAAGAGGTCACGACCCTCGATATTACCCACAAAGTGGATATCTTTAGTCCCATTCATTAACTTGTAAGCAGATTGGGTAAGTAGATTGCCTTTTGACTCTTCTTCACCGATATTTAATAAAGCAACACGCGGCTTTTCTTTGTCTAGCACATTTTTGGCATACAATGAACCGAGGCGCGCAAATTGATATAAAACATCAGGTTTGCAGTCGGCATTCGTACCTACGTCTAGTATGAGCGAGTTACCACCGCTCTCCACAGGAAGTATCGAGGTGATGCATGGACGAATTACTCCAGGGATAGCATTGACTTTATACATGGCGCCGACGAGCATTGCCCCAGTGTTTCCTGTGCTCGCGAACGACTGGATTTTTCCTTTAGAAAGCATTTCGAAACCAACAGCGATTGAGCTATTCGGCTTTTGAGGAAGTGCCCGTGTAGGATGATCGTGCATTGTAATCACCTCTGGCGCGTGAACAAGAATCAATCGCTCTTCAACAGACGACTCGACGTCTGATAGAAGCGGTTGGATTTTTTCTTGATCACCAATAAGGGCAATGCGTACAAAATCTGGAAGTTTACGCAATGCCAAAACAGCCCCCAAAACGTTTGCCTTGGGCGCAAAGTCACCACCACTAATGTCTATTCCAATTACCATAGGAATGAAGTGCGTCTATCAATCGCTTTAAGCGATTAAACAGCTACCTCTTTTTCAGCAATTACGCGTCCTTTGTAATAAAGTTTGCCCTCGTGCCAGTGTGCACGGTGATACAGGTGAGACTGTCCAGTTTCAGAACATGTCGCGATGTTTTGCGTTTGCGCTTTTTTGTGCGTACGGCGTTTATCTCTGCGTTTTGTCGAGGTTCTTCTTTTTGGATGTGCCATTTCTATTGTTTTTTATTTAATTGTTTTTTATCCTTTTTAAAGCCTCCCATCGGGGGTCAATATCTTCTTCCTCCGAAGAGGTTTTCGATGATGATTGTGCATATTCGTCGAGTAAGTCTAACATTTCTTGATTGCATTCATTTTCTTCATGAACTAATCGCGGTGGGACTTCCACCGTGAGCAATTCGTGTAATATCGGACTTAATCGAATCTTGTATTCGTTCGGAGGAATAATGATGAGGTTTTCATCTTCACTTGCTTCTTCACCAAATTTAAAAATGAGCCGGTGTTCAAAATTAAGCGGATAAGAAACAAGATCATTACATCGATCACAAGGGGATTGGATGAATCCGTTTACCTGGAAATCTCCCGTCATCATATTCTCCTTTTTATCTAAAAGGATTTCCACCTGAATCGAACCTTTTTCGATTATTGAGTGTGCTATATCATCAAAGAACGCGTCCGTTAAATTGAACTGAAAAGTATGCTTTCCTACTTTTAATCCTTCAAACGGAATTTCTAATTTATTCTGTGAACCCATAAGTTCAAAAATTGGAGTGCAAATGTATAAAAATTCATTAACAACCAACGGGTTCTAAAAAAAGAAAGGACAAAGGTAGTGTTTTTGTTGCGGCTAATTCGAATGAGTAGTAGGTTGTGTCAGTTTAAACTGTTCGCAGCGATCACGGATAAAGGCCGTAAAACTGAATGATTAAATAGTTCATCTCAAAAAGGCAGTTGATGCGATTGTTGAAATACAGTACGGGTGAATTTTTTTGACCATTAATGATTCGGACGTAAACAGTGAATAGCGTCTTTAAAAACAGCCGAGGTTTTATTTTTCTCGAGGCAGATTATATTTAATGGGCAGACTCACCGGGGTTCTTACAACTACTTTCCGCGCTTCTCCTGGAATGCATGCAGGCGATACTTTAACCAGTCGCAGCGCCTCTTTATTAAGAGGTGTTGTTATACCGCGTATTACTTTGATGTTTGTCAAACTGCTATCTTTTTCTAAGATGAATGCTACATATACTGTTACTTCATCTTTTCATGCTAAAGCGATTTCAGGATAATTGCGTTCTTTTGCTAAAGAGGCATAAAAAGCAGCTCTTCCGTAAAGGAATTTCGATTTCTTAGCGGAAGTATCAACAATGGTTTCTGGGCCGCTGTTCAGCTCTTTTATTTCTTCCTCTTTGTTGTAACAGGAACGGTTAGTGATTCAGGCTCCTTAGATGACTCCACCTGGCACCGTGTAATCTGGAAAAGGAATAAGCTAAAAAGCAACAAAAGCTACTTCATTCTGGAGAGGTTTGATGACTAAAAAACTGATGGATCTAAACTACACAGATTTTACATTTTAACTCTACTTGTTTAATGCGTGTTGATCATTAAACCTATTAGAGCGCTTTGAAATTTTACGAACCTTGAACGAACAAGCAGTGTTTTTTTGGTATTTTCGCTCTATGTTTCATACTGAAACGAAAAAATATGGCCCCGTTGATGTGCATTTGCTCTATTATGAAAATTTCGTGACTTCTGAGCATGAACATAACTTGTTACCAGGAGAGTTTGAACGATTAGAAAAACTGAAACATCCTGCCAGGCGACGCGAATTCGTAGCTACACGCGTTCTGAGAACACTCGTTTTTGGAAACGACCCCATTCATTATTCGGCTCTAGGCGCGCCTTATATAGAAGGAGAAGGGTTTATTTCTATTTCCCATGCGCCCCATGTTGTTGGGTTGGCGACTTGTACGGGTTTTCCTGTAGGTTTAGACCTTGAACCTATCCGGTCTAAAGTTTTACGCGTTAAACATAAGTTTTTGAGTGTAAAGGAAAGAGCGTCTTTAGATACAGAAAGCGTTGTGGAGATGATAAAAGTTTGGTCGGGCAAAGAAGCACTTTATAAGTTAGCGGGCCGAAAAGCAATTATTTTTAAAGAGAGCTTACTATTGACGAAAATTAATTCAGAGCACTGGGAGGGGCGCATTTGTTTTCCTGAAAGCAAACGCAATGTCACTATGAATATTGAGCGATCCAATGATTTTGTGATCTCGGTGAACCGTGGAGCACCTTGTTATGAAGAATAAAGCACAAAAAGTTTGGGAAAAAATTAATGCCCGTTTCGGGCAGATTGCTGTTTTGATTGATCCTGAGAAATTGAATGAGAAGCAGCTTACCGCAATTGTTGAGAAAGCAAATTTTGCGCGAGTAGATTATTTTTTTGTGGGTGGAAGCACGGTGACTCAAGATCAGATGCTTCAAACTATTCGAATTCTGCGTAGAAAAGCAAAGGCTCCGGTGGTTATTTTTCCCGGTGATCATCAGCAAATTGTAAAGGGAGCTGATGCTATTTTGTACTTGAGCCTCATCTCTGGTCGCAATCCAGAATATTTAATTGGTCAGCACGTGCTGAGTGCACAGGCCGTTTTTGATGTAAATGCTGAAATCATTCCAACAGGCTATATTCTTATAGATGGTGGCACGAAATCGTCAGTTGCCTATGTAAGTCAAACGACGCCTATTCCTCAACAAAAATCCTCGATTGCTGTTAATACGGCCATAGCAGGGGCTTTACAAGGTAAACGACTGATCTACTTCGATGCTGGTAGTGGAGCTAAACATACAGTAAATGAAAAAATCATTCAAGAAACGCGTTCTAAACTTATGGATATTCCTATGATTGTAGGAGGGGGTGTGCGCTCATCAGATGACATTGAAAGGCTTAGTAAAGGAGGTGCCAACGTGATCGTTATTGGGAATCATATTGAACAGGATCCGGATTTTTTGCTGGACATTTATCAATACAATAAACACAGAGAAGTATGAAGTTCATTTCACTGTATATGTTGGCTGAGAAACTGGATGTGTCCACAGATATTTCGCGCAAAGAGGCAATCACGAGTCTCCAAAAGGGGGCTCATGTCTATTTTGAGAGCCATCGTAGTATAACCGTCGATGGAGTCGAGCTCACAGAAGAAGAGCTCGCTCTTTTTTTGATGGCGCACGAAGCCCCTGAAAAGAAAGTATTCAACGGGTGGGTTTTTCAGGACCCAATACTTTACGAATATATCGTTCGAGGAGATCGCCCCCTTAAAGGAAAAGAAGTGCGCTTTTACAAACACGAAGGACATTATTTAGAACAGGCTTATAAAACTTATTTAACGCCATATTTATTGGCTACAATCAATCGAGGAATCAGGAAGTGGAGTCTTGAACAACCTCTGCAAGATTTAATAGTTCACGTGAGCGCAATACAGTTAGTTGATGCTGATAAGCAAGGGTTATTATATGGTGATTTGTTGCAGACTGTTCCTGTCAGTGTTGAGAGAGACGCTGAACGACAATGGTTTGAAGATCAATTGAAAAACGGAGAGCTCATTCGGTTTTTCAATGCGCTGAGTAACGAAGTGTATTCGGCCAAAATTAAAATGGTGGAACGCGCGAAAACTATGATCAGTTCGGAAAACAATTTGCTCCAGAAAAGGAAAATGCTTCAGCATCTATTGTGCTTACACCTTAATGTTAAGCATAAAGAACAGCTCGAACAATGGGCCGTAAACCTGGATTCGACACCATCGAAATCGGGAAGATTGAATGGAAAAAACCCCCTTCTTTATAGTGTTGGGTTATTGCTACTTCTTGTTGTTGGTCTGTTTATTTGGTATCCAACAACAAGTGATAATGTGGAGAAATTTAATGGGGGTAACAATAACAAGAGTACCTCGGGATTGGATAGTTTGGATAAACAAGCTATTCATGCCGCAGACTCTCTCTTGGGATATCAATCTGATACCACCGAAATACTCGAGTATGAAGGAATTCCGGTTTACAATCCTGTAAAAAACACGATGGTCAGGACGGATTTATCCATTGAAAATGCATTGGTGAAACGCTTGCGTGAGAGTATGATGAACGATTACGAAATTAGAAGTTCATTCAGTAGCGATTGTGAGGGGATGGAAAAGGCAGTTTTGCACAGTTTTCAATTTGATAGCGTTCGTCCATCAAAAGCGTTGAAGGGTGAAGCGCACGAGATAAAAAATTTCTCTAGCAAGGACTTATTCATACTACAATATGAACCAACTCAGGGAGGGGGTGTATGGGGTGCTTTTTTTCCATCAGGTGTGGAGCGTTCGATTAATTTGAAGGTCGGTCACCATCTACTTGTATATTCAGGAAAGAACCTTGCACGTTTTAATCCGTTAAAATTTACAAACCAAGGATATGGAAATGTAACTGATGCCCGTAAAATAACACCCGCTTTTACAGCGCATTTTTGTGATTTTGATCTGCTGGATGTTCAAATGCTCAATCGGATTTATGAAGTTAAAAAAATCGTGGATTCAACATCTTTCGAATCCGGTGCATATAGATCGGTAGAGGTGCGTTCAGCGGCGATTCAGGAGTTGCCCTAGCCGTTAAGAAAAAAACATCTGGAGTCAAACACGTTTATTTCTTTTCATTGTCAAAAGAACTCCTTAAATTTGCATGAATCAAAAAACAAAACAAATGGCTGAAGTAATGTCTGGAGTTGATATAAACAACGTTTTAGATCAACTTGGAATAAAGAACGAAATTAACAAAGGAGCTTCAACAGGAGAAAATTGGCTGGACACGACAGGTGATGAAATTAATTCGATTACTCCTGTGGACGGATCGGTTATCGGAAAAGTACGTTTGGCGTCAAAATCAGATTACGACAAAGTAGTAATGAAAGCGCACGAAGGATTTCTTGAATGGAGAAAATGGACGGCACCCCAGCGCGGAGAAGTGATTCGCCAGTTGGGTAATGCATTGCGCGATTATAAAGAACCCCTCGGTAAGATTGTTTCTTATGAAATGGGTAAATCTTACCAAGAAGGGCTGGGAGAAGTGCAGGAGATGATTGATATCTGTGATTTTGCGGTAGGTTTATCGCGTCAATTGCACGGGTTTACGATGCACTCTGAGCGGCCTGGTCACAGAATGTATGAACAGTATCATCCATTAGGTGTAGTAGGAATTATTTCGGCGTTCAATTTTCCAGTAGCAGTGTGGAGTTGGAATACAGCTATTGCATGGGCATGTGGCGACGCTTGTCTATGGAAACCGTCGGAAAAGACACCACTAACATCTATTGCTTGTCAGAATATCACGAACGAAGTGTTTAAAAAGAACAATGTACCTGAGGGGGTATCATCGATGGTTATTGGTGATGCTGAAATAGGAAAAGCATTGGCAGAAGATAAGCGTGTTCCACTCGTCTCTGCAACAGGATCTATTCGCATGGGTCGTTCAGTAGCTCAATCTGTGGCTGCCCGTCTCGGTAAATCATTGTTGGAGCTTGGAGGAAATAACGCTATGATTATTACCCCAGATGCAGACCTTAAAGTGGTTGTACCTGGAGCTGTATTTGGTGCTGTTGGAACGGCAGGTCAACGTTGTACATCTACGCGTCGTGTAATCGTTCACGATTCAATTTACGATAAGGTAGTTGATAATTTAACGAGCGCTTATAAACAGATCAAAATTGGTAATCCATTAGATGAAAACAATCACGTAGGACCACTTATTGATAAAGACGCAGTGAATAACTATTTGAATGCGATCGAAAAAGCCAAAAAAGAAGGCGGTAATGTGCTTGTCGAGGGTGGTCTTTTAGAAGGCGAAGGATATGAGTCAGGATGTTACGTTCGACCTACGATTATTGAAGTTGAAAATCATTACGATATCGTTCAGGAAGAAACATTTGCACCAATTCTTTACGTGATGAAGTACTCAAATGACCTTTCAAAAGCTATAGAATTGCAAAATGGAGTCGTTCAAGGACTTTCATCAGCAATTATGACAACGAATCTAAGAGAAGCGGAGCATTTCCTTTCTCATGAAGGTTCGGATTGTGGTATTGCAAACGTAAATATTGGTACTTCTGGTGCTGAGATCGGAGGCGCTTTCGGTGGAGAAAAAGAAACTGGTGGCGGACGTGAATCTGGATCAGATGCATGGAAAGCATACATGCGTCGCCAAACAAATACGATTAACTATACCAAGGAACTCCCATTAGCTCAGGGAATAAAGTTTGACCTTGATTAATAAGAGTGCTTAAAGTAAATGTGGAGGCTCCCTATCTGAAAGGTAGGGAGCTTTTTTTATGATGAAAATTGCTATATTTAGAAGAGGAACCTAACTTTTTTAATGGACGTCTAGCAAAAATGTATTGACTACCGGAAATTTTATCAACATATAGAGGGTTCTTGTGTATAACTTGCAAAAATAAGTTAAAACCGTGTTCGAGATCGGATGACCGTCTAGGCGTTGTATTATCAGATAAGTAGCAATAATAGCTGCTTGAGAATTATTTAGAATCGTTTTAAATTAAAATGAACGGAGTGAAAATTGTCATAAAACTGTCAGCTTATGTAGTGAATCTGCTATTTTTGCTTTCGATAAATGTCTTGCTGAGGCATGTTATGATTTGAAATTATAAATAAAAATATCTAAGAATCAGATGTTTATTACAGGAAATAGATGGTTGTTCGCGTTGTTCTCAGCGCTCTTAATGGTAGTCTCCAATACGAGTATTGCTCAAGAAGGTGAGGCTTTATTCAACTCCAAGTGTGCAACATGTCACCAGCCGCACAAAGACATGACAGGGCCTAAGCTTTACGAGGTTCGCCAGAAATGGGAAGACGGAGGAGCAAAAGAAGGTTCGATTTATCAATGGGTCAAGAACTGGCAAGTAGCTGCTGCAAATGATCCTTACGCTAAGGAAGTTTCTGAATGGTCTCCAACAGCGATGTCACTTTTTACGAGTTTAACGAATGATCAAATCGATGCCATTTTAGATTATGTTGATGCACAACCTAAGCCTGGCGCTGGAGGGAGTGGTGATGCTGGCGCAGCAACGGCTCAAAATGTTGGTGGATCTGCCGAAACGGACCAATCGCTAGGATGGATTTGGTATGTAGTAGCGATTATATTTATTGTAATCATTCTGTCTGTTGGAGGTGTTCGTCGTCAGCTGCAATATATTGACAAGGAAGAT
>P_1C_Liq_1_UnCtyDRAFT_1000066_pt1 | contig 21848 bp, 12 predicted proteins | sample Pon1CUnioCityCA_2_FD_10230 | JGI IMG/M metagenome (IMG submission 10230) | reverse complement strand
CGGACTTCGTTGACCTTTTATGTCGATTTCAATCCAACCCTTATTGGTGGCTATAATGATTCCATCAGAATCATTAACAATGATGCGGAAGAGGTAATTTATTTTAGCGGAAACAGTTCAGGAGCACCTGCTCTATTATTAAGTCCAAGAACATACACAGATACTACTTTTAACTGTGTAGATTCTATCACTGTACCCATAAAAGTCAAAAACCCTGGTGGCTCAACTTTAACGGCCAACTTTGGAAATGTGTCAAATGCTAGTTTGGACTCAATGTTGAGCAACTTGCTTAGTAACCACGCAAATATTACTTCTCAAATTCCCAATTTGTACCTTTTCAGTAATGGATTTACAGGGAACAATATTTCAGATGGGGGAGGAGATATGTATGACGGCGGTAATTTTTTAAATACCAACCTTCAAACCTCTATCCCCTACACTAATAATGCTGTTTTAAATAGTACAGCCTTCGGTTTAAGCGGAGAGGATTATTTTACCTGCAAAACTCCCGGTTTATTTGTTATGGTAGCTGACTTAGATAATGTTTCTCAATTCAGAATTACAGGAAACTTAGGTGCAGACGGTAGTGGTCAAGTAGCGGCTAATGTGATTAATATGACACACAACGGAGTTTCTTATGTGGGCTTTACGAAATCAGTTCATGCTGCAGGAGACCCTTCCATTAATCATTTGATGATTGTAGAACAAAGTGTGGGCGCCACAAGAACTCACCTTACAACCACAAGCATTGAAGATCATCGGATCAATAACTTAGCTTCCGCCAATCGGATTTATTATTTGCTATATTCAAACGGATACTCAAATGTTCCACTATCCAATACGGTAAATCAATCCATAATGACTGCCTTTTTAGATGAAGTTAGTAAAGGCGGAGATTTTGATATTTCTTTTACACCTCCTAATGTCTCTGTTCCTGCAGGTGATTCGATTACTGTAAATGCTAAGATAATTATTCAAAACCAACCAACCGGATGGTATGATGCAAGTGCATTTGTTAGTTCAAACGATCCTTTATTGCCTTTGGATTCTATCAATTTTGACATTTATGTTTCAGCTTCACCTCAAATCAACTTTGCTTCTAACTGCATCAATTTTGGAAGCCAGTTTATCAATACCACTACTACTGATTCTTTGCTAGCTTGGAATACAGGTTGTGATACTTTAAACATTTCAGCGGTGGTTGCTTTATCAGGTAACTTTTCTACCAATCAATCTAACTTAAGGCTAGCACCAGGTGATAGTGTGTATTTACGTGTAACATACACACCAACCACAATTGGTAATCATAATTCGTTTATTCGAGTTTTTAACAATGATGCCGATTCTACCATTTGTTTAAATGCAATCAGTACACCTGCACCAATAGCATCTGTAACACCCTCAAGTTTAACAGCTACTGTAAACTTTTGCGATACGGTTGATCAGATCCTAAACGTGAGCAATATTGGAGGCGGTTTATTAAGGTATAGTTTTGGTTCTTCAGGAAATAGTGGAGGCACTCTAGAGGTTCTTGCTATTACTTTAGGAGCCGACATGAGTAGGGAGTATCCCAATACCATAACGGCCATCAACAGCTCTTTTACAAATTATAACCTTACCACTTTTAATACGGTGAATTCTTTTGGTAGCTTAGACTCTAACCTGTTTAAGCAGCAATTGGTAGGAAAGGATGTAGTTTTAATTCCTGAATTAGAAAGCAGCGCACCATCTTATTCAACCATCAATCCTACATTAAGGAGATTTGTTAATAATGGTGGTACCGTTCTATTCTTTGGTTCGGGTGGAAACAATGCAAGAGTAATCTTTAATTCAGGTCTATTTAGCGGTAGCTTCTTGAATAACCAAAACTCAGGGATACTTTCAATGGATCAACCCTCTCATCCACTTTTAGATTCAACCACTCTTCCCTTTACTGCTGAATCAGCCACAATGTATTACAATATTTTGAACCCTGATACCTCACTAGTATTGAGTTTGTCGGGAAATCCTGTAATTGTTACGCGAAACCAAGGTTTAGGAAAAGTTGCTCTAATCGGTTTTGACTATTATAACACTAATTTAAACATTACACAAGTTGCCGGAAATGCCTTGCGTTGGGCAGGTTCCTCAGGCAGATTAGCTCCATGGATTAGAATAGACCGTACAGAGGATTCTTTGAGCGCTTCAAATAGTCACGCTGTGCGTGTTACTTTCGACGCAAGTAATTTGAGTGCTGGTTTACATACTTCAGATATTACCATCTTTACTAATGATCCATTGAATCCTACCATTACAATTCCTTGTAGTCTTACAGTATTGAATACTCCTTGTGCAGATTTTACTTTTACTAAAGCAAATAACTGTACGAGAACGGTAAGTTTCTCTGATAACAGCTCAAACGGCCCGACTTTATTCTCTTGGGATTTTGGAGATGGGAATACCTCTGCTATGAGAAACCCAACACATACTTATCAGACAGCCGGAACTTATACGGTTACTTTTATAGCTTCCAATACAACCAGCAGTGATACCGTTATTCGAACGGTAAATATTACGAGTATGACAGCTGCTTTCAACGCAACAGGGCAAAGAGTAGTTGGTCAGCCCATCAACTTTAGCAGTTCAGCTGTGGGAGCTACTTCCTATTTTTGGAATTTCGGTAATGGGCAGTTCTCAAGTGCAGCTACACCTTCTATGATCTACACAAATGCTGGCCAATATATAGTTTCTTTGGCTGTGGTGAATAGTCAGGGGTGCTCTGCTGTAAACAGTGATACTTTGAATATTCTCATTACGGGACTAGATGAACAATCAGTTTCAGAGTCAATTCAATTATATCCGAACCCAAGTAATGGCTTGTTCAACTTGCGTTATACTGGTCAACATGACATAAATAAGTTGAAGTTGAAGGATGCTGAGGGAAGACTAATTAGAACGCTTTCTATCTCTGAAAAGACCAAAGAGTTCAACGTCTCTGATTTAGCTCCAGGAGTGTATCACCTTCAGATAGAAATAGAGGGTTATGCCCCAATTAATAAGCCCTTAATTATTAAATAAGATATACAACATATCCTTTTTCAAAGCCCTGCAATTTGCGGGGCTTTATTTTTATAGTAGCGCCCAAAATCATTCAATTACCCTAGATCAATTACGAAGATTACCCTATACATTACACGGTTATCTGCTTTTACTTTTACACCTGAATCGTAAAACATTAAAGCATGAAACATTTACTACCCTTTTTTATCTGTCTATTTTTTTCAATTAGCTTAATGGCTCAGTGGCGAAGTATTCGTCCTCAGCAAGCGTATCATAATCTTAAGTGCCTTGATTTTGTGTCTGACTCCGTTGGCTACATAGGCGGAGAAGGCAGGACATTGTATTTTACAGATGATGCTGCTCAAAACCTTCAACCAATCAGTCTGCCTATCACAGATGGACATGTAAATGATCTGGTAGCCATTTCACCTGATACTTTAATGGTATTACTTTCAAATATTGATAGAGGTACTCCGGGTAATAATGGCACTTTTGAACATCGTTTGCTAAGTAGTTTTGATAGAGGCGCTAACTGGACTTCAAACCTTATTTCTTCATCTAACATTCGTCACACTTACGTTTTAAAGAATAGAGGGAAGGATACCCTCTACGTAGCAGGAGAAGAGGGCGCAATTTACCGCTCTTACGATGGTGGCGCTAATTGGCAGACTTTGAATTTTCCTTTAATCAGTCGGACTATAAGAGCCATGCACCTAATCTCTGGTCAAGAGTTGCTAGTTGCAGGTGATTCCGGGTATGTATACCGCTCAACAAACGCAGGAAATAACTGGAACAGTGTTCATCAGCTAACACAAGGCATTAGCTTGGGTCAGCATTTCTGGAACTTTTTTGCTTTAAGCGAAGACACTTTGTATGCTTGCGGCCGTGGTCAATCGGTTGTCCGCTCAGATGATAGAGGTCAGACTTGGCAAGAATTAAACAACATGAGCAGCACGGTTGAATTTAGTGCAATTCATTTCAGAGATACTACCAATGGTATAGCACTAGGAAGCATTTCGGGTCTGCTTGCGGGCTCAGGATCGGGAACAATTTACAGAACTTCAGATGGAGGAAGAAGCTGGACAAGAGGTCCTGTTTCATTTATACCGGGAGAGAATAAAGATTTACATGACTTACACCTAATTGGGAATAATGTTATTGCTGTTGGTGAACTAGGTAGAATTCTAAAATCCCCTGACTATGGTTTGACTACCGTTGTTCCCAACGAAGTTCCAAATCTGCCCTACACTACAGATATAGAAATATTGAGTGATAATAATTACGTCATGTCTTGCAGGCAAGCAGGAAATACCTTTGCGCACTCTTCAGATAGTGGGAAGACTTGGACCGCCCAACGCAGTTCATTTAGTCAAACACCTTTTTTTATTGCTAATAATGGACAAGGCTTATTGGTTTCATTTACAAATAACAAGTTATTAAGAAGTAGAGATGGCGGAGTAAGTTGGACTGAAACAACCACCAGCGTATCACGTATCGACCAGGGCGCTTTCATTGATGCAGCCACATTTGTTGGAAACGATGAGCAGGCAGGAAATTTTATCCTTTCAACTGATACGCTCAATACCATCTCAACTGTGGCATATCCTGCCAACAATATTGAGAGACTTCAAGCGGTTGATGCTAACGTTTGGTTTGCTCTAGACAATCGGCGTGATTTGTACCGAACAACTGATGGAGGTTCTACTTGGCAATTGATGAATCAGAATTCTGCAGAGGTTTTTCAATTTGAAGATTCATTAAACGCTTGGGGTGTTGCAGGCAGTAATGCGAATCTAAATTTAGGGGTCGTGCGTACTTCTGATGGAGGCACAACATGGACTAGAGTAATTACAGGAAGCAACTTTGATAATGCTCGTTTCAATTACATTGCAAAGTCAGGTGACGTAATCATTGCTTCAGCCATAAGTTTTTGGCGCTCTGGTCTGCTAATTTCAACCGATAATGGACTTAGCTGGACCGTTCAACACGATGTTTTACCTTATGGTGAAGCTACAGCAATTGAAATCAATCAGTATGGAACCTGGATCTACAATGATCTTGTAGATTTTGTAATTGAGAACAGAACGATAACTTCAACTACTTCTAGCGTTGGCCTTAGTGAGGCTAAAACAAAGCCCATACAGTTTGAATTATTTCCTAACCCAACACAGGGTCGTTTAAATATCAAATTAGAAAAAGCTGCAGTAGGGGAGCAACTTCGAATTTTTAACCTTACAGGAAAACTGATGCTAGAGTCAACCATAAAAAAGGATCAGCTTAGTCTGAACCTCGACCTGCCTACTGGTTTATACCTAGTAAGTATCAATCAGACCATGAAGAAGCTAGTAGTTCACTAGTATTCATTTTTTCAGCTCAGAAAAGCCCTGCAATTTGCGGGGCTTTTTTAATGCTACACTAAATTCAAAAATCTTTGTTCATTATTTTTAAAAAACCTTCTTCTCAAGCTTAGCAAAGGATTTATCTTTGCCCCATGCAAGAAAAGATCCTCATCATTGATTTTGGCTCGCAATACACCCAATTAATTGGCAGAAGGGTGCGCGAGCTTAATGTATATTCTGAAATTCACCCTTACAATAACCTACCAGAAATTGGTCCTGAGGTGAAAGGTGTGATCCTTTCAGGAAGTCCGCATTCTGTCTTAGAAGAAAACGCACCTCAGTTTGATTTTGAACTGGTTAAGCAAAAGCTCCCTTTACTAGGTGTATGTTATGGAGCTCAGCTTATGGCACATGCCTTTGGTGGTGAGGTAAAGCCTTCAGAAACTCGAGAATACGGAAGAGCGAATCTTTCTGAGGTAGATCAAGAGTTTGCTTTGATGGAAGGGATTCCTTTGCAGTCTCAAGTTTGGATGTCGCACGGAGATACCATTTACAACTTACCTCAGGGTTACGAAATTATTGCCAGCACTGAAGATGTAAAAGTTGCAGCTTATCACATTAAGGGTGAAGCCTCTTATGGGATTCAATTTCATCCTGAAGTCTACCATAGTACCGACGGATTACAATTGCTAGAAAATTTTGTGATTGGCGTATGCAAGTGTAAAGCAGATTGGACTCCTGCACACTTTGCAGATTCTACAGTTGCTGATTTAAAGCAAAGATTGGGTAGCGATAAAGTAGTTTTAGGATTGAGCGGCGGGGTTGATTCTTCGGTTGCAGCCATGCTCTTAAATCAAGCTATCGGGGAGAACCTTTACTGCATTTTTGTAGACAATGGTCTTCTTCGGAAGAATGAGTTTGACCAAGTTTTGGATCAATACAAGGATTTAGGACTAAACATTAAAGGCGTAGATGCAAAAAGTAGATTTTATGCTGCTCTTGCAGGAGAGACTGACCCAGAAAAAAAGCGTAAGGCAATAGGTAGGGTATTTATTGAGGTATTTGATGATGAAGCCCACGAGGTTAAAGATGTTAAATGGTTGGCCCAAGGAACAATTTACCCTGACGTGATCGAATCTGTTTCGGCTACAGGCGGGCCTTCTGCTACCATAAAATCACATCATAATGTTGGCGGCCTGCCTGATTATATGAAGCTCAAAGTGGTAGAGCCTTTGAAATTGCTTTTTAAAGATGAAGTTAGAAGGGTAGGAAGATCTTTAGGTTTACCTGAAAACTTACTAGGTAGACATCCCTTTCCAGGCCCGGGGCTTGCAATTCGAATATTGGGAGCAGTAGATCCAGAAAGGGTACGCATTTTGCAAGAGGTCGATCATATATTTATAAATGGTTTGAAATCAGAAGGTTTATACGATTCCGTTTGGCAAGCAGGTGCAATTTTATTGCCTGTTAATTCTGTAGGGGTAATGGGTGATGAGCGAACTTATGAAAATGCAGTAGCATTAAGAGCAGTTAGCTCTACTGATGGTATGACTGCAGATTGGTGTCATTTGCCTTATGAGTTTTTAGCTAAGGTTTCCAACCAGATTATTAACCGAGTTAAAGGGGTAAACCGCGTGGTTTATGACATTAGCAGCAAACCGCCTGCTACCATTGAATGGGAATAGTATGAGGAAGTTTTACTCCATTTTCGTTTTCTTAATTTGTTTGAGCACTTTAAGCTTTGCCCAAGAGGCTGAAGTAGCACCAGATTTAAAGGTGCATGAAATTAATGGCAATAAGTATTACATTCATGTGGTAGAGCAAGGTAACACCCTGTATGCTATTTCAAGAATGTATGCTGTTGAAGTAGAGGTGTTAAAAGAGGAAAATCCGCGCTTAAGTCAATCGCTTACTATTGGGGATCGTTTGCTCATTCCTTTAAAGGAAGTCAAACGTAAAAACTTAGAAGAAACTCTCGATGTAGATGGAAATTTTCTGATTCATGAAGTACAAAGGAAAAATACTTTGTACTCTATCGCAAAGGAATATCATGTTGAGATTCGTGACATCTTAGCTGCAAATCCTGAAGCGGAAAAACTCAAAAAGGGAATGAGACTCAAGATTCCTGTAGCAAAGATCAAAAGCACTGTTAAAGATACAGCTTATATATCACCCGCTGAGGCTAGTCCATATCAAACACACCGTGTAGCAGCTAAGGAGACTTTGTATTCTTTGTCAAAGGCTTATGAAGTCAGCATGGACAGTATACTTTCAGTAAACAATGGCTTAGCAGGAGGCTTAAAGGTAGGGCAGCTGATTAATCTGCCAATATTGAAAACCTATAAAGACACAACTGAAAAAGCGCCCGAGTTTGACAGCACTGCCCTGAAGACTGAATACCAGATAGCTTTGCTTTTACCTTTTTACTTGTATTTGCTTGAAGAAGCACAAGATACTTCTTATCAGCGTTCCGAAGAGTTAACGAAAGAGTTGTTTAGCAAAGCAAAATATGGGATTGAGTTTCTTAAAGGTTTTGAAATGGCAGTCGACTTACTAGAGAAAGCAGGCTTAAAGGTACATTTGGCCGTTTTTGATACAGCCAACGATACTGCTAAAGTTAATCAGATCCTGAAAGACTCTGCTTTAATCAATGCCGATTTGATCGTGGGACCCTTGTATTTAGATGAGTTTATGCTGGTAGCAGACTTTGCCAAGCGTCATGAGATCAACATTGTTTCTCCCGTAAAGCAAAGCAATAAAATATTATTAGGTAATAATTACGTAAGCAAAGTCGTAACCTCTGAACCTGTAATGGTCAGGTTTATGGGACAATATATGGCTGATTCTTTAAGTGAGGAAAAGATTTTTATTGTATACCCAGATCACTTTAAAGACCGCAACCGCATCAGTATGCTTAAGCAGGCATATCTAAAACAGCTTGAAGCCAACCAAGATAGTTCAGTCCTGCCTATACCTCAAGAATTTAGATGGGATGTGAAACGTTTTGCTGAATTCAAGGCCAAGTGGGATAGTACAAAAATGAATGTGATGGTGGTGCCTTCAGAGGACCAAGCATTTGTAACTCAATTAATGACTATGCTAAACCTAGAGGATGATTACCAATTTCGTTTGATTGGCATGGATGCCTGGTTAGGGTTTGGTAATATCGATGTAGAATACCTTCAGAAATTAAGGGTAGAAGTGGTAACTCCTAGTTATCTTAACTACGAAGCAGAAGCTACCCAACTTTTTGAGAAACAATTCTTGGAGGAGTTTGAAGTTTTACCTGAAAAATACACCTATTTGGGTTACGATGTAGGGATGTATTATTTGACATTAATGCATCAATTTGGTTTAAATTTTGAGGTGATGTTTTTGGGCTACCAAGCAGAATTTTTGGCACATAAGTTTGAGTTTTTCAAAACCGGGATAGAAAGTGGTTATGAAAATAGAAGTGTGTACTTATTAAAGTTTGAAGACTATAAACTAAAGCGAAGCTACTAGAGAACTCTAGTTTAGACTATCATGCTTAGTTTGAACTTTAAAGAGCCTGCTCTTATCTATCCAAAAAGGGATATTAATCTCAAATGGTCGATTCAAGTATTTTTTGTGTATTTCCTGATATTTTGATTTAGTAGCTATGGTAAGATTATGCCTGCCTTCTTTTAGGTGCTCGACATTGATCATACTAGCTAACCCTATATCTCCATTTATCTTTTTTGCAGGTAACCATTGAGTTTCAATTTCTTCATCATTTATTAAAAGTTGAATTACTTCTCCAAAGTTTCGCTCTTTTAGAGAATCAGAAGTTCGATCAATGATCAGGTTAAAGTCTTTATCATAACGAAGATAAACTTCCATTAAGTCTCCTTTAATTACCTTGGAGTTTATACCAAAGTACATTGATTGATTCTGATCAGTCCATTGATTCATGTAATGGAGGTCCGTTAGGTAGAAATCATTAGCCATTTGCCAAGGCTACTCCTCCTGAAAGGAGTATTTCCATCTCCCAAGAATTTTCTTGCAGGCGTATCAACCACTTCGGGATTTTCGGATGGGTAGTGGACTTCATTCCGTAAAGAAATAGAAAAAATTGGAATTTATAAAAAAGCACCTATTAAGCGCTACTACATCCTTTGATCAGTTGGGCTTTTAAATTCAATTCGTAGGAGGGATGTATTTTCGACATCAATTGTAACTAATTGAAGCCGAAAACGTCACACCTACAAACAGAGCGATAAAAGCAAAGATCTACTTTACCGTTCATCCAAAATTAAATTTTAAAGAATAGGGCTCAAGTCCAATAAAATCAGCTTACTAGAAGCGTGTTAATGCCACTTATACTACTATGTATTGCATAATACCATATAGACGCTAAATTTGACCCGTATAAACCAATAAAAACTACACAAATGAAAAAGTTAATGATTTCTTTAAGCCTAGTCGGATTATTTTCTTTACCGGTTTTAGCTGAAAATAGTCAGAATGCAAAAAATGTAAAACCAATTGAAAAGCAAAAGGTAAACTTCAATCTCCCTGCTTTTAACCAATATTTAAAAATGGGTAATGCTCAAAAACTAGAAGGGATATATGCTACAAAGGACCGCAGGTATTTTATTGCCTTGGTTAAAAACTCCGAAAAGACGCATGATTATATTGGAATTGTATTAGCCGCTGATAATTCTTTCTGGGATAGAGGGGAAGTAAAGTTTAACTTTTCTGAGGGTAAAGATGGAAAGCTGAAAGGCTTTTATTACGACCAAAAAGGGCATGCGAATCCAGTTATATTCGAGGCTGGCCAACAGGTTAAGGTTGGTAGTCAGGTACTAGAAAAGTTAACTGAGAAGCAATTACAAATTTATCAGCTCAGCAACTATTTTGCCACTTTATAGCTCTTACCTAAGGTCAATCACGTCGTAATTTGGCTTATTGAAGGTAAATTGCCCCTCAGCTATATTACCGTTTACGTTAAACTCATCGATGGAGTAGATGTAGTCTGTACCGTCTTTCCCTTTAATGTTGATCTTAGTTACTTCCATCTTAGCTTTATTGATAAATAGCTTAATGGTATGGAAGCTTTTATCAGAAGGATCTTCAGGAAAGAGATCGATAAGGTGATGAGCTGCTCCATTAAGGTTTTCAGAGCCTACATACTTGTATTTAAACCCTTTCTCCCATAAAGTTAAAATTTTAGTGGGGCTAATGTATTCTTCTGCTGCTTCGTCCTCTTCAGGAACATTGCTAATTTGCACTTCCTCTGCGTCTTCAATCACTGTCCATACAGTTTTACCGTCAGAAATAATTTTTTGACCTGCAATCTCAAGGTTATATTTTTCCCCTGATGTCAGTATACTTCCTTTTTGCATCTCATCTATACCGTCGGCATCGTTTAGCATTCTGTAGCTAAAGTCAGCTTCCATGCTTTTGTAATTGGCAGCCTTATCGCTAAGCTCATCTAATATTTGTTTTGCTTCTTGGGCGCTACTAGTTAGACTAAAAAGTGCCAGTGATAAGTAAAGTAGAATATTTTTTCTCATTTCATTAATTATTTTGATTGATCTCTTTCAATAACTGTTCCAAACTATTTTCGTCGGCTATTAATACTTGTCTAGCCTTACTTCCTTCAAATGGACCAATAATTCCGGCAGCTTCCAATTGATCAATTATTCTTCCGGCTCTGTTGTAACCTAATTTAAGTCTCCTTTGCAAGAGTGAAGCAGATCCCTGTTGGTGTTGGACAATCACCCTAGCTGCATCTTCAAAAAGAGCATCTCTTTCTGAAAGATCTACCTCTCCTGCAGCTTTGCTGTCTTCATCAAGGTATTCTGGTAGGAGGTGAGCGTCGGGATAGCCTCTTTGATTACCAATGAATTCAGTAAGTTCTTCAACTTCTGGCGTATCTACAAAGGCACATTGCAAGCGGATTAAATCGCTGCCTGTTGAAAGTAACATATCTCCACGGCCAATTAGTTGTTCTGCTCCGCCTGAATCTAGGATAGTTCTAGAATCAATTCCTGAAGTAACCCTAAAGGCTATTCGAGCAGGGAAGTTTGCTTTTATAGATCCTGTAATAATATTGGTGGAAGGGCGTTGTGTTGCAATGATTAAGTGAATCCCGATAGCTCTTGCCAATTGCGCTAATCGAGCAATAGGTTGCTCCACCTCTTTTCCGGCAGTCATGATCAGGTCAGCAAATTCATCTATCACCAGTACGATGTAAGGGAGGTACTTGTGCCCATTTTCTGGATTCAATTTTCGTGCAATGAATTTTGCGTTGTACTCTTTTATGTTCCTAACATACGCCGATTTCAGCAATTCATAGCGATCGTCCATTTCGATACACAATGAATTCAAGGTGTTGATTACCTTTTGATTATCAGTAATAATGGCCTCCTCAGTATCTGGTAGTTTAGCTAGAAAATGACGTTCTATCTTATTAAATAAAGTAAGTTCAACTTTTTTAGGATCTACTAGCACAAACTTTAACTGAGCAGGGTGCTTTTTGTAAAGTAGAGAAGTTAACACTGCATTCAAACCAACAGACTTTCCCTGACCTGTGGCTCCTGCCATTAATAGGTGAGGCATTTTAGCTAGGTCAAAGACAAATGTCTCATTCGAAATGGTTTTACCCAATGCAACCGGTAAATCATGCTTTGCATTCTGAAACTTATCAGTTGCAATTACCGTTTTCATAGAAATGATATCAGGGTTTTGGTTGGGTACTTCTATACCAATAGTCCCTTTGCCTGGAATAGGGGCAATGATTCGAATACCTAATGCGGCCAAACTTAATGCAATATCATCTTCTAGGTTTTTGATCTTTGAAATACGAACACCAGGAGCTGGTACAATTTCATAAAGCGTAACCGTTGGGCCAATGGTAGCTTTTATGGTTTGAATCTTTATGTTGTAGTTTTCTAGCGTATTAACGATCCGGTTCTTATTGGCTTCTAATTCCTCCTTATCTACCTTGATCTCTCCATCACCATGGTCTCTAAGTAATTCAATGCCGGGCATTTGATAATTAGAAAGTTCAAGTTTTGGGTCATATTCCCCAAAGTCTTTTACTTTCTTATTGACTTCGTCTTCCGTTAACTTTTCTTCTTTTTCGGTAGGTTCTTCAATCTCCAATGATACATCATCATCGTCCGACTTAGTAACCTCTTCCTTATTACTGCTTTCTGCTTCAAGCTCTATTGAACCATCTTCGTTTTCCTTAGCTTTTGGTTCAGCGTCATTATTGTTTTCATCAATTGGCTCGACTTCGAGATTATCAGTTGCGTTTGCGTTTTCCTCTTTTTGACTAGTCTCTAAAACTTCAGATTCTTTTTCTTCGTCAATTGGCTCATTCTTTTCTTCCTCATCTTCTTTCTGTTCAGATGTTTCTGCTGGCTTCTCTGACTCTTCGCTAGTCTCCGTAGGTTCATCAGCTTGCTCGCTTTTACTAGTAAAAAGTTGTTTGATGTGTTGCCCTAGGTTAAGGCTAACGATTAGGAAGCCTGCCAAAATGAAAAAGATCAAAATTCCACTACCTGCTTTTCCGAGCAAGCTGCTAAGGAAATTATTTAATTCATAGCCAATAGCTCCACCTAAAAAATAGAGGTCGTCTTTAAAAAAGAATCCAAAAAAGAGGGCAGACCAAAAAAGAATAAAGAAACTGATTCTGAGCGACCTGATAATGGGTACTAAAGAAATCTTGAATAGAATTCTAAAGCCGATTAAGAAAAATAAACCAACAAATAGAAAAGACGCAATTCCAAACCATTGGTAAATGAACAGGTGTGATAAGCTAGCTCCTAATTTTCCTAACCAGTTTTCTACTGCAATATCAGCGTTAAGCATAAACTCCCAAAAGGGTAATTCAACTTTACTTTGATCAATTTTCCAAGTAAATAAAAATGAAGTAAAAGCGATTAGGAGATAGGCTGAAAGCAAAATGAATAATAAGCCTGTTATCTGCTTTGCTTTCTCATTTTTAAACAAACCTTTTGCTTGATTTAGCAGCTCCTTGAATTTATTAGAGGAGTTCGTTTTCGTTTTAGTTTTCTTTTTTCGCTTCTTACTACCAGTATCAGTAGGCTCTTCAGATGAGTTTGATTTGAAACGATTTTGGGCCATTCAGCTTTACTTATAATAGTCTAATGTACAAAAGTAAAGCCGTTTCCTCGGCTTGAGAAAACGGCTTTGCAAAGTTTTTAACAACGGATTGCTTAATTACCGCCGCCCATCATTTTTTGAAGTTCTTCTTTTGTTTTAAGGTCATAATCAGACGGAACTTCCATTTTGATCTTTTTGACCTTGGTTTCATTTACCTCGGTAACCTTGGTGATCATGGTAAACATTTCTTGAGAAATTTCCATTTGCATTGGAAATCCATCAATCTGCTTCATGTTGCTACTCACATTAGCGCTTGGTAATTCGTTTGTATAATACACTACTACCTCGCTGCCATCGTCAGCCGTGATCAGAGCTTTTTTACACTCATAGCCTGCAATTTCCATGGTCTCATCAAGGTACTCTATTTCAATGTCACTTTCTTCTTGGGCTTTTTCCATATCCTCTTTATCAGACTTCAGAGCAATTTTGTTGCCCATCATATTCATCAAAGTAAGCGACTCTCCTGATTCGTTGTTACTAATTACAATTGTTTCACCGCCCATCGCATTCGGTTGGATTGTTTTAGACATGCCATCCTTTATTTCAACTGTCATGGATTTAGGCAACATCGATTCCATTTGCTTCATTTGGTCATTCATGTCTTCATAGCTGATTTCATAGCTAATAATTCCGCTAAAATCATCTTGGGCAAAGAGTCCAATGCTAAATATTAAGCTTAATAGTAATGTAATCTTTTTCATTTCTTCAGTTTTATAGTTTAAAGTGGAAAAGTAAGCAAAGAGTATTCCAAAATCATTTAACCTTGGCAAAAATTGCCTTAATCTCATCATTGAGTCTGCTAGCTGAAACCATTTCGTAATCCTTCTCAAGTTTCAAGCTTTCGTGGTTAATCTCTTTGCTTTCGATTCGTTCAGCTACAAAGCGCATATGTGTGTCATAGTTGATCATCTCGTATTCCATCAAAACACCATCTATGGCTTTGAATGGAGTAAAACGATTTGGCTCATCAATGTTTATTTCGCTGGTGTAGTAGAGTTTAAATTGCCACAAGCTGTCACCTTTCATTTCAACAAGAACCTCACTGCATTTCAGGCCTGCAATTGTTTTAGACTTGCCCGTTTCTTTGACATTTATCTCTTTAAAATGAGGATTAACTATTGCAATTTCGTTTGCCGTTAAGCTGCTTGCATATTTTTTATTGAGTAATTTTAATGAATGCACAAGTCCTTCTTGTTCATGGTTGAATATAATGGATGTGCGAAACAAACCCATCCCTGCACTAATATCGCTGCGAAACTCACCATCGCTAAAGGAGGTGGTCATTTCTTTGGGCATAAGATCAAGCATGTAGTTATCAGCAGGTATTGAAGGGTATTCAATTCTGTAGTGAATCACACCTTCTTGCATTTTGGAAGTAATAAAATCCCCTTCACAACTGCTTAAGAAAGCAAACAGTAAGATGAGCACGGTAATTTTACTACGCATTAAGTTGGTTAATTTCATGCAAATGACCTGTGTGTAAGCAATTAAATTGCTGAACATACAAATATAAAAAGTTATCCTTGTATTTCGATTAATTAGAGCTTTAATCTGACAGAAAATCAATTTGGCTCGACAAAAGCATGCTAGTAGCGCAAGGGGCTTTGAATAGTACTCAATACCTTTTTAGATTAATTAGTTTTGCAAGCAAATTTCAAACCCATGAAAAACTTAAAGCTTATAGAAAATAAATCCGAGATTGGGGCAGGAACAAGGGGTGCAAGCCTTGGGATAGAGGCACTAAAGGTTGCTTCTTTAAATCAAAAAAGTGATTTTTTCAGTCGTTATGATTCTGTTTCTATTAAGGATGAAAACGACTTGCTTTTTCAAGCAGTAGAAACTCCTTCAGCTATACGCATTAAGGGGATTAAAAAAGTCTATCAACGACTTGCTGATCAGGTCAAAGAAGTCTTAATAGAGGGCGATTATCCTTTGGTAATTGCAGCTGACCACGCTTCTGCAGGTGGTACAATAGCCGGGATAAAAATGGCTTATCCTGAAAAACGTCTAGGTGTAATATGGGTCGATGCCCACGGAGACCTTCATTCACCTTTTACTTCACCTACAGGTAATGTACATGGAATGCCTCTTGCTACTGCGCTCGCTGAAGATAATGAGGTATGCAAGGTAAAAGAACCTGAGGAGGAAGCTTTAAGTAATTGGAATGCCTTGAAGAACTTGGGCGGTATTAGCCCCAAGATCAAAGCAGAGGACTTGGTTTTTTTTGGGGTTCGTGATACCGAGAAGCCTGAAGAAGAGCTCATGGAAAGAGAAGGAATCAAAAACTTCACGGTTAAGGAGAGCCGAGAAAAGGGCATTGAAAAGGCAGCCAAAGAAGCTTTAGAAAAATTAGATAACTGTGACATAATCTACCTGTCTTTTGATGTGGATAGTATGGATTCAGATAAGGTTTCAAGAGGAACAGGTACGCCTGTGCCCAATGGGTTTTTACCAGAGGAGGCTCAAAGCCTGATTGCGGAAATTATAAAGTCGCGAAAGGTTGTCTGTTTTGAGCTTGTGGAAGTTAACCCTACGCTAGATAATAAAGGAAATATGATGGCTGAAACTGCTTTCAAGATCTTGAATGAAACAGCAGTGTTAATTGAACAAATGAACGAAAATGAATAAGTTAGAAGGCCATTTAGGACAAGCAATACAAGCGGTATTTCAGCAATTGTTTGACCATTCAATAGAATTATCTCAGCTTCAGTTTCAAAGCACCAGAAAAGAATTTGATGGAGACCTTACGCTCGTGGTATTTCCGTTGTTGAAATGGAGTAAAAAGTCACCTGAACAAACTGCTCAGCTAATTGGAAACGCCTTAAAGGAATCAGAAGAGTTAGTAGCAGACTTTAATGTTGTGAAGGGCTTTTTGAACTTAACAATTTCTCAGGCTTATTGGCTTAATTTCTTTAAAACCGAAATAGCCAAACCTCGCTTCGGTTTTGCAGAAGCCAATAGCAAGTCCAAGGTAATGATAGAGTATGCCTCTCCAAACACTAATAAACCACTTCACCTTGGTCACCTTCGGAATATTTTCTTGGGTCATGCTTTAGCTGAACTATTAAAGGCTAATGGACATGAGGTTTACAAGGTCCAAATTATAAACGATAGAGGGATTCATATTTGTAAATCGATGCTTGCTTGGCAAAAGTTTGGAAATGGAGAAACTCCGCAGTCAAGCGGTCTAAAAGGAGATCATTTGGTAGGGAAGTATTATGTTGCTTTTGATCAAGCTTATAAAAAAGAACAAGCTGATCTCATAGCAGATGGGAAAACAGAAGAGGAGGCTAAGAAAGAAGCTTCTATTTTGTTAGAGGCACAAGAAATGCTTAGAAAATGGGAGCAGGGTGATGCGAAAGTGACTGCATTGTGGAAACAAATGAATCAATGGGTGTATGATGGATTTGAAAAGACTTACCAAACCATTGGGACTAGCTTCGACAAGCTATACTATGAGTCTGATACTTTTTTAATTGGAAAGGAAAAGTCCCTGCAGCATGAATCATCTGATTTCTTATATCGAAAAGAGGATGGTTCTTTATGGGCTAATTTGAGCAATGAAAAGCTAGACGATAAATTGCTTTTGAGAGCTGATGGAACTTCTGTTTACATGACACAAGACATTGGTACTGCCATAATTCGTGAAGAGGAGTTTAATTGTCAAGAGTATTTTTATGTAGTCGGGAATGAGCAAGATTATCATTTTAAAGTTTTAGCGATCATACTGGAGAAAATGGGGTATGCATGGGCTNAAGGGATCCAGCACATCTCCTACGGTATGGTAGACCTACCAAGCGGTAAAATGAAGTCAAGAGAGGGTACTGTAGTTGATGCTGATGAGTTGATGGAAGAAATGAAATACACCGCTAAAGAAATTGCAGAAGAGTTAGGAAAAATTGACGGTATTAATGCTGAAGAGCAGGAACAACTTTTTGAAACTATTGGATTGGGAGCCTTAAAGTATTTCATTTTAAAGGTAGATCCTAAAAAAAGGATGCTTTTTGATCCTCAAGAGTCAGTTGATTTTAATGGTCATACAGGCCCATTTATTCAATATGCCTATGCGCGTATCCAGTCAATATTAAGAAAGGCCGGGAAGCCAGATAATTCAGCTTTCAATAACGACTTGGTGTTAACGGATTGGGACTTGACTTTACTTAAAAGATTACACGGATTTCCAGAACTGATTGATGAGGCAGCAAGTCAGAAAAGTCCTGCATTAGTGGCAAATTACGTTTTTGAGTTAGTTAAGGACTTTAACTCATTTTATCAGAATACCCCACCAATCTTAAAAGAGGATAATCAAGCATTGAAAAACTTTAGGTTAAGCATTGCTGAGAATGTGGGTAATGTCATCCAACGATCTATGTCATTATTGGGGATAAATGTACCTAACCAAATGTGAGAGTTTTTACGCTTAACATTTTTTAATGCTGCTGCTACTCAAGCATAGCTAAGGAATTTAAAATCAGTTTGTTTTATATTTGAACGAAGTGGTGAGTTTCATTGTATTGTTATAAACCAATATACTTTTATACAATGCGTACAATTAAACTATTTACTCTCTCAATTATATTACTTCTAAGTTCTTTAACAATTACAAAGGCTCAAAGTGCTCAAGTACAGATAATTCATAACTCTCCTGATACTGCTGTTAATTCAGTTGACGTATGGGTCAACAATGCACGTGTTGCAGATGATCTAAATTTTAGAGAAACGACTGCGTTCATCAATGCCCCATCTGGTTCAATCGACGTAACAATTCAACCTTCTAGCAGTGTAGATACAACTAATGCACTATTTCGACAATCTCTCTCACTTACTGCTAATAATTTTTATGTGGTTGTTGCTAATGGAATCGTTTCATCTTCAGCATATAGTTCTTCTCCGTCCTTTGGATTAGATGTATTTGCTAACGCTAGACAAACTTCATCAGGTGCAGCCATAACAGACGTTTTGGTTAATCATGGTGCACCTGGAGCACCAATTGTAGACATTTATGAAGATTCGGTACTTGATCAAACTGTAGTGAATAACATAAGCTATAGCAATTTTGACGGCTACATTAATTTACCAACTTCAGCCTACCGCATACAAGTAAGAGATTCTTCCAACAGTAAAGTTTTAGCTGCTTATGATGCACCCTTATTAGCTCTAAATGCAGGAGGATTAGCCGTTACTGTAGTAGCCTCGGGATTTCTTGATCCTGCAGCAAACTCTAATGGAGCCGCCTTTGGATTATATGCGGCTACTCCTGCAGGTGGACCTATGATTGCATTAAGTCCTGTGCCAATTGCTTCTTCAAGATTGCAAGTTATTCACAATTCCGCCGATACTGCAGCTAGATTTGTTGATGTATGGTTAAATGATGAAATGTTTATTGATAATTTTGAGTTTAGGAATGCAAGTCCTTACACGACAGTTCAAGCAAATGTTGATGCAATTATCAGTATAGCTGATTCAGCTAGCGTTGATACAAATTCAGCTTTAGCACAGTTTAATTTAAAATTAGAGGAAGACAGCACTTATTTAGCAGTTGCAAGCGGTATTATAAGTGCATCGGGTTACAATCCTGTTCGTGCATTTGACCTTGATATTTTGGAAGGTGCTAGAGAAACAGCCAATCAATCTACTACCGATATATTAGTTTATCATGGTTCAACAGATGCACCGATTGTTGATGTATTTGAATCCTCTGTTCCTGCTGGAACAATAATAGATAACATAGCCTACAGCGACTTTCAAGGATACCTCCCACTAATAACTGCAGATTATACTATTCAAGTAAGAGATTCTGCAAATAGCAAAATTGTTTCTTCTTATGCTGCTCCTTTGTCTAGTTTGTCATTGGGTGGTGAAGCGATTACAGTTTTAGCATCAGGTTTTTTAGATACTGCGGCTAATTCCAATGGTCCGGCTTTTGGATTGTTTGCTGCAACAGCGGCAGGTGGTTCCCTGGTTGCTTTACCTCAAGCTACCATACCAACTGCAAGAATGCAGGTAATCCATAATTCAGCAGATGCAGCAGCATCAACGGTAGATGTATGGTTGAATGATAGCTTGTTGCTTGATGATTTTAACTTTAGAACTGCGAGTCCATTTGTTGACGTGCAAGCAGGGGTAGATGCGGTTGTGTCTGTGTCACCTGGTTCAAGTATTGATACAAGTAATGCAGTTGCACAATTCAATTTAAATTTAATCGAAGATAGCACCTACATTGCTATTGCAAATGGGCTAGTGAGCACGAGTGGTTACAGTCCCAACCAACCTTTTGAATTGGATATTTTGACAGGGGCAAGAGAAGCCGCTACTAATATGATGAATACAGATGTTTTGGTTTATCATGGATCAACAGATGCGCCTGGAGTTGATGTTGTAGAAACTTCTATTCCCGCAGGGACTTTAATTGATAACTTAGATTATTCAAGTTTTTCAGGATATTTAAATTTAGCAACAGCTGATTACGTTATTAATTTATTTGATTCTACTCAAGCAAATCTAATAGATACTTATGCTGCTCCTTTAAATACGCTCACCTTAAGCGGAGATGCAATTACTGTAGTGGCATCAGGTTTTGTTGATCCTACGCAAAATAGCAACGGTTCTTCATTCGGTTTATATGTAGCTTCTGCAGCAGGAGGAGCACTTACACCACTGCCCGTAATTACCAGCTTAGACGAGATAGATAATCTTGAAAAGTCTATTTCAGTATATCCAAATCCCGCTAACAATATGATAAATATTGATTTTGAGAATACTGATCTTGAAGTAGAGGGAATTGAGATGCTTGATCTAAATTCAAGGGTAGTAAAATCCTTTCGCTTAAATCAAGTAGTACAAAAAACACTTGACGTAAGTGATTTAGCTGAAGGAAGTTATTTAATTAGAATTAATACATCTACTCAACCCATAATAAAACAGATAATCATTCAATAGTTATAAATAATTTCTACACAATTAAGGGGAAGCTTTTGCTTCTCCTTTTTTATTTAAGCATAATTAGAATCTCTAAATTTGCACTTTAAAATCACAGAAAATAATGATGTTAGAAAATTTATCAGATAAGCTGGATAGAGCCCTCAAGGTTTTAAAAGGTCAGGGACAAATTTCCGAGGTAAATGTAGCTGAAACTTCTAAAGAGATACGCCGTGCCTTGCTTGATGCTGATGTCAACTATAAAATAGCTAAGCAGTTTGCCGATCGGGTTAAGGATAAAGCCATAGGACAAGATGTATTAACTTCTGTTTCTCCGGGTCAATTATTTACAAAAATTACCCACGATGAATTGAGCAAGCTGATGGGTGGTGAGCAGGAAGAAATCAACTTGAGTGGAAATCCTGCTGTTATCCTCATAGCTGGTCTTCAAGGATCTGGTAAAACTACTTTCTCAGGTAAGTTAGCTAATCTTCTTAAAAAGAAACAAAATAAAAATCCATTATTGGTTGCAGGAGATGTCTACCGTCCGGCTGCAATAGACCAATTGCACGTTGTTGGGGATCAAATTGGAGTAGAAGTATACTCTGATAAGGAGAATAAGGATCCTGTATCCATTGCTAAAACGGCTATTCAAGAAGCAAAAAGTAAAGGCCATGATGTCGTGATTGTCGATACTGCAGGTCGTTTAGCGGTTGATGAGAAAATGATGGAAGAGATCAGCGCCGTTAAGGCAGGAATTAATCCATCAGAGACACTTTTTGTAGTTGATTCAATGACAGGTCAAGATGCGGTTAACACGGCCAAGGCTTTTAATCAGCAGATTGACTATGATGGAGTTGTTCTAACCAAATTAGATGGAGACACTAGAGGGGGAGCTGCGCTTTCAATTCGAACAGTGGTAGATAAGCCAATCAAGTTTATTGGTACAGGCGAAAAGATGGAGGCACTTGATGTTTTCTATCCAAAGCGAATGGCTGATCGTATTTTGGGAATGGGTGATGTTGTTTCGTTGGTTGAAAGAGCTCAGGAACAGTATGATGAAGAAAAGGCAAGAAGGCTTCAGAAGCGTATTGCGAAAGACCAATTTGATTTTAATGATTTCCTTGACCAGATCAACCAGATTAAGAAAATGGGAAATGTCAAAGATTTAATGGGTATGATTCCCGGGGTGGGAAAGGCTATGAAAGATGTTGATATTGACGATGACGCCTTTAAAGGAATTGAAGCGATGATTCACTCTATGACCCCTGAGGAGCGTGAGAACCCTAAAGTTTTAAATGGATCAAGACGCAAGCGTATTGCAAAAGGAAGCGGAACATCAGTGCAAGAGTTAAATAAATTGCTGAAGCAGTTTGAACAGACTAGTAAAATGAT
>P_1C_Liq_1_UnCtyDRAFT_1000064_pt1 | contig 22004 bp, 22 predicted proteins | sample Pon1CUnioCityCA_2_FD_10230 | JGI IMG/M metagenome (IMG submission 10230) | reverse complement strand
AGCTAACCGACAAACCAACCGCCAAGGCTTTGGGAAGTCTATGCAGTTTTTGGTATATGGCCGGAGCCAGAACCAGTATTCCGAGAGTGGAGAAAACGCTAAGAGCAAAAGCAAAATCTATACATAGCCAGGGATCAAAACTCAAAAGGATAATCATTGATAAAGCGAGCGCTCGCAGTGGCTTAACCCCACGACCCAACCACATCGCAACAATCACTGTTGCCGCCATGAAACCCGCTCTCAAAACACTTGGATCAAAACCAACAACCAGCACATAAATCACCAACGAAAAAAGTGCCGCAACGAACCTTGTGGTTCTGCGAACTCTTAATAGGCCAAGTCCGAAATAAACGCTGGCTAACTATTGCGCAGTTTGCTCCGCTGACAGCAACAAGGTGCGTGAGAGCCACCTTGCGCATATTCTCACTGGTCTGTTCTGATAACAGAGTTCGCTCCCCTACAGCCAAACCAGCAACCAAACCCGCACTATCTGGATCTACTCCGGCAAGGTTTTCTAAGAAGCTAGAACGGATTTCGCCAATTACGGATTGCAGATTTTGAGGTTTAGAAATCAACACCGATGGCTCCATCTCGGTTGCAATGAAGTGGCCTCTACCCTGTTGCCAGTTGGCTTCCAATGACAATTTGGATGCATACCTCTCCCCCCAGCGGTATTCACCGTTTTCGCCAATTAGCGATCCAAGAGTTGGTGAAAATTCCGCTGATTCAAAGACCACCCAGGTTTTGAATCCATCGCCATACGGTTGACTGTCTGACTCGACTCGAAACTCGCCTTCTAAAACAAGACGATTTTCAATCATGGAAAGCTCTGATTCATCCACTGCGTCGAAAACTTGAAGGGTTGATACGGTCAATCCAATTAGGGACGTGGCAATGGCGAAATTAAGCAGTCTTCGCTCATGGAATCTGACCGCAACCAGCACCATCAAAAAACTGATTACACCAATGATTGGCGAGAGTGTGAGCTCAATAATTCGAGCGAGCCAAACACCTGCGCTCAGTGCAATCAAAGACGAATCAATTCCCTGATGTTTTCAATCATCTTTGGGCCAATGCCGCTCACCTCAACCAGTTGTTCTATTGAGCGAAACCGGCCAATTTTCTGTCTGTGGTCAACTATTTTGGAAGCTATGGACGGGCCTACGCCGGGCAGTTCGTCTAGTTTTTCAACTGATGCCTCGTTGATGCTGATCTTGGAATCTTGTTCCTCTGTAAAGGTTTGCTCAGAAGAAACTACTAGCTGCTCACCATCTATCAAGATTCTCGCCAGGTTAACACTCTGGGAGCTAGCCAGTTCACTAAAGCCTCCAGCCATTTCGATTACATCGCTCACGCGACTACCTAGCTCGAGTTCATATAATCCTGGGCTGATGACTTCTCCGACCACGTGAATATTGATAGCTGCGGAGGACTGGACCGGTTCGGCCTGGGCAACTGGTTCGAGAATTCGTTCGGTTTCCATCCTGGGCCATAGAATCCAGCCAATCAAGATTGCAACTGAAGCCACCAGAGCTAGTTTCAACTTGCTGGTATTGACAATCAGTTTCTTGGCTTTTTCATATAACTCCACAGAAAAAAGCTAGCCAAATAGCTTGGTCAGAAAATCTCGTGGGTTAATTTGTGGAAAAGTTAGCCGATTAGGAGTTTCTAATTGCAATGTTGACAAGCTTTGGTGCCTTGACAATGACCTTCACAATCTCACCATCTCCGATAGCCCTTTGGACATTCTCGCTGGCACGAGCGAGCTGTTCTAGATCCGCTTCTGAGATAGCAGAGGAAACCTCAAATTTATCCCTCAGTTTTCCATTCACCTGGGCAACCGCAACCACGGTGTCTTTCACTAGAAGCTCTGGCTCAACATCTCTCAAACCAGCAAGCGCCACCGGAGTGTTGAAACCAAGGGCATGCCACATGTCCTCTGCAACATAGGGTGCAAACAAACTCAACCCCTTGGTTAGCTCCTCGGCACCCTCGCGAACCGCAGGGTTGGAAGCTCCCGACCCTGAGTCAATCGCCTTGCGCAAGGCATTAACCAGCTCCATTGTTTTGGCAACCGCAACGTTGAACTTAAAGCTTTCAATACTGCTACCAAACTCATTCAAAAAGGTGTGGGTGGCAATCCGTACGTCTCGATCTGGCTCCCCTGCTTGTTCAACGCTAGTAACATCCTGAACAACTCTCCATGCCCTGGCCAAAAACTTGCTGGAGGCCTGCGGCGAGACATCTTTCCAGTCAATATCATCCTCTGGAGGGCCCGCGAAGCTCATTGTTAACCGAATCGCATCAACACCGTGCTCTTCGAGCTGATCCCCAAGCTTCACCAGGTTCCCTCTTGATTTGCTCATTGCAGAGCCGTCCATGAGAACCATGCCCTGATTTAGCAATCTACTGAAGGGTTCTTCAAAGTCCACCATTCCCATGTCGAATAGAACCTTGGTGAAAAAGCGAGCATACAGAAGGTGCAAAATTGCGTGCGTCACGCCACCGACGTACTGGTCAACCGCACCCCATTTGGCCAACTCGTTCTGGTCGAAGGCGAATTCCTCGCTATTTGGAGAAATGAACCGCAAGAAATACCAACTGGAATCCACGAAGGTATCCATGGTGTCGGTGTCGCGCTTAGCTTTTTCGCCACACTTAGGGCAATCAACGTTTACCCATTCCTCGGCCCCACCTAAAGGAGAAGTTCCCTTAGGTGCCAAGTCAAGTCCCTTGCTATCCGGAAGCTCCACTGGAAGCTGATCTTGCTCTACTGGAACCTCGCCGCAACTTGGGCAGTGAATGATTGGAATCGGAGTTCCCCAGTACCGCTGCCGCGAAATCAACCAGTCTCGCAACCTAAAAGTCTTGTCGCTGTCACCAGTTCCACGTTCTCTCAGAATCTCAACTGCCTTTTCAATGGCCTGCTCTTTGTTCAGGCCATTCAGGGCTCCTGAGTTAATTAGGGTTCCATCGCCAGCAGTGGCGATTTTGGAAACTGATGGATCCTCTTCGCCGGTGTCAACAACCGTGTTGATTGGCAAATCAAACTTCACCGCAAACTCCATGTCGCGTTCATCATGGGCGGGAACTGCCATGATTGCACCGGTCCCGTAATCAGCTAAAACATAATCGCTTGCCCACATAGGCAATCGCTCCCCATTGAGTGGATTGATTGCATAACGATCTAGGAAAACGCCTGTTTTTTCCCGATCGGTCGCCAATCGGTCAATATCGCTAGTTTTCTTTACGGAATTTAGATAATCGTCAAACTTGTTCTGAGTTTCTTGGCTTGCTCCCTCTGCCAACTCTGCAGCTAGATCGCTATCTGCTGCCACAACCATGAAGGTAGCCCCGTACAAGGTGTCGGGACGTGTGGTGAAAATTTCGATTGGTTGCTCACGGTTTTCAACCTCAAACTGCACCTTTGCACCATAGCTACGGCCAATCCAATTGCGTTGCATGGATAGAACCTTTGAGGGCCAATTGCCCTCCAGTCCATCAAGGTCATCTAGCAGTCTGTCTGCGTAGTCAGTTACCTTGAAATACCACTGGGTGAGAGCTTTCTTGGTCACCTCTGTGTCGCAGCGCTCACATAATCCAGCGACTACCTGTTCGTTTGCCAAAACTGTCTGGCACGATGGACACCAGTTCACATTAGAGTTTTTTCGATAGGCCAGACCTTTTTTATAAAACTCTAGAAACAACCACTGGTTCCAGCGGTAGTAAATCGGGTCGCAGGTTCGCAAAACCCGGTTCCAGTCAAAGCTGCACGCATAATTCTCCATCGACTTTTTTTGCTGGTCGATGTTGTCATATGTCCACTGCCTTGGGTCTAAACCTCTTTTAATTGCGGCATTTTCTGCTGGCAGCCCAAAGGCATCCCAGCCAATCGGGTGCAGCACGTTATAGCCTCGCTGAACCCAGTAACGAGAAATCACATCTCCCAGAGCATAAGCCTCCGCATGCCCCATGTGCAGGTCTCCGCTTGGGTAGGGAAACATGTCCAAGACATACTTCCGTGGTCTTGGATCATCCTTGTCTCCGCTGTCAAAAGGTTGTTCCTGTTGCCAATATGGAAGCCACTTGGCTTGGATCTTTTGAAAATCGTATTCTGTCTGGGTCAATCTAACCTCTGCCGTTCAACCTCTAAAGGTTACCAACTTACCGAGCCTCCGATGGCCTCAACTAAAGCTTTTGCCTTCAATTGCATCTCTAAATACTCCCGTTGAGGATCACTCCCCCAGGTAATGCCCCCACCGACTCCAATTGAGAATTCCTCCCCGGTTTGAATCAGGCTACGAATGGTCATGGCCAATTCACTGTCGCCGTTATTGGCAATCCAGCCAAATGCCCCCGAATAAAGCCCTCTGGCGGAGGGTTCCGCGGAGGCCAGAAAGCTAACTGCAGAGTGCTTTGGTGCACCAGTCATCGAGCCCGCCGGGAACAGGCTGGCAATAGCCTCAATGGTTGATTTGCCGCGGGCCAGCTGGGCTTTGACGGTGGAAACTAACTGATGCACACTGCTGAAACTTTGAAGCTCAAAAAGTTTTTCGGTAATTACCGAATCAATTTCGGCAATTCGAGTGAAGTCGTTTCTGACCAGATCAACAATCATGAGATTTTCGGCAAGTTCTTTTTCATTGGCCAGCAGTTCCTCGGATATCCTCAAATCCTCAGCTTGGTCGCTGGACCTGGGCCTAGTTCCTTTGATTGGAGACGAGCGCATTTCGAATTTATTTGATTGGAAAAATAACTCTGGCGAGATTGAGACCAATTGAGTTGACCCAAAGTTAATCAGTGACGCAAAAGGTGATGGGTGCTGTTTTTTCAACTTATAAAAAACATTGATTGGATCAGTTTCTAATCGACCACGAAGCTGGGTGGTAAGACACAACTGGTAGCTTTCACCTTTTTTTATCTGCTCCTGGCAATCCAATACAGACTGCAAGTATTCACCCTCATTACTGAGCACTGACAGTTTGGTCTTTATGTCCTCATCGACCATTAGGGATTCACCACCAGTGAGCGCAATTCTCAGAAAAACAGAATGCTTCCAGTTGTCAAAGTCGCTTTCAGAGGCAAAGTCTCCAATCAGCCAGCAGGCTTTCTCTTGATGGCCAAAAACCATCGCCCGATCAACTCTGATACCCAAAGATTCGCCACCGTCGCCAATGCCCATTTGAGCTAGGCCCATTTCATAATTCAGCGCCACCACTAAACCGGGACGAAAACTAAATGGGAGTGATAAGTCATCAGTTGGGGTGTTTAGTTTTAGCTCAGAAAAGCTAGAAAAGCTGAAGCTTTCTCCAGAACCAATAATGGAATATGGCTCAGAGTTTTGCCGTCTATCAAAATAAAAACTAGTTCCTAATTTTGAATACAGGGAAAGGTAAACGTCATCTGGGTTGTACCACCAGTTAGTTAACTTCTCCGTAAACAGCATTTTTGATATCCCTAGCCTCGTAGTCTAGAGCTAGGAAGAGAGGATTCGGCCGTGGGCGTTGAAGGTGATTTCCTAGTCTTTGACTCAGGAAAACTTATCAACTTTGATAAGACCGACAAAACTGCACTTTCCGTTGCAGATTCGTGGTTGGTTGAAAATGGTCGCGTTCGCTCACTGGATAAGCACTTCCAACGCTTTGAAAAATGGGTAACTTCGATTGAGGATTTCCCGCAAGGTCTGATGCAAAACTTCTTTGACTCTGTCTCAGACCATCTCCCAACTGAGGGTGAGTGGTTTCCGCGTATCGAATTCAGGCAGCAGTCAAAATTAGGAGACAGGCTTTTCCTCAGAATTCGTAGATCTCCGGAGAGAACCTCAAGTTTGACTCTTTGGAGCTATCCGGAGCCTGACCCTAGAGAAAATCCCGAAGTAAAAGGGCCTGATTTATCTTTGTGCCAACAAATTCGTCGAAAGGCAAACCTGCATGGAGCAGATGAAGCTGTTTTATTGGATGAAGACGGATTCATAGCCGATGGTGCTCTGTCCAGCATCCTCTGGTGGCGGGGTGATGTTTTGTGTGGGCCTGATGAATCAACTCAATGGCTTGATTCGATTACCCGTAAAGAGCTTTTCAACCTGGCAACTCAGGCTGGGTACCAAACTGTTTCCGAAAAATGCAGACCGGAGGACCTAAATGGTTTGGAAATTTGGAGCGCTTCTAGCCTGCAGGGAGTTCGAGGGGTAGAAAAATGGGGAGACTTAACAGTTGGCAGCCCGCAAAAACTTACCTCTTTCAGAAAACGACTTGCCCTTCTTGGCGAACAAATTCGATAAGCAAGAGAGCTTTTTTGTTGAGTTTTGAGGCAATTTTGAAAAAACACAGGCTCAGGGTTTCTAGGTAGTTATGTGTGGAAGATTTGTAATTTCAAAAACTAGCGTCCAACTTGCTTCAGAGCTTGGGGTCGAGAATGGCTTTCAAGGAACGCTTCCAAGTTTTAACATAGCCCCAACTCAATTGGTTCCAATGCTGCAAATTGAAAGCGTGCCAGCCCTAGTAGAAGCCTCTTGGGGATTAGTTCCTCGCTGGTATGACACTCCCCCAAAGAATCCTCTAATAAATGCTCGGATAGAGACTATTTTGGAAAAACCAAGCTTCAGAGAAGCTGTTAGAAACACAAGGGCGGTGATTCCAGCCAGCGGTTATTTCGAATGGAAGCAATCTGCAACTGGCAAGCAACCAGTTTTCATTCACTCTGATGAATTGTTGTTATTCGCAGCAATTTATGAACCAGCTAACCCACTAAGCAATAACCGTCCAAGTTTCAGCATCATCACCAAACAATCCGCGCCCGAGATCGAGCAGATCCACGATAGGAACCCGGTAATGCTGGAAGATGTCAGTCAGTGGCTAGATGCTGATGCAAAACCAGAATTACTCATGTCGAACATTGCCGAGCAGTCAGACCGAATTGCTAGCCAATTAAGTTTTTATGAAGTGAACAAATCAGTTGGTTCGGTTAGCAATAACCACCCCGGATTGATCAAACCAGAATCAGAACAAAAGCTGTTCGATTAACTCTTCACAATGTCCACTTAATCTCTTACACTTTTATTCGAACAAATGTTCGAATAAGGGGATATTAATTGATTCAAGTCGATGAGTCGGTGGCAGTTGTAACCAACCACGATGGTCAGCCAATTTCCATAGATTGGCGAGGTTCCAGTTACCTAGCAAGTGGCGCTCCGGTGCGCTGGTATGCCCGCAAAAGCTGGTGGACGGAAGCAGGTCACGCACCTAAAGGAATTGGTCCGCAATTGGTTGAAACCGAGATGTGGCGAGTCAGAGCCCACCACGAATCTGACGGTGGAGTTTTTGAACTTAGGCATAACTTGCCAGAAGACGAGTGGAAGTTGGTGCGAATAATCTAGTGACTGGATTTGCACACCTAAATTTCGCCTCTGCCTACTCTGCCCATTACGGGGTGAATAAACCAAAGCAGGCCGTTGAATTTGCAAAAAGTCTTGGCTTTGACGCTCTAGCAATAGTCGATAGAGACGGTCTCTACGGTGCGGTAAAACACATAGGTTCATGCATTGAAAACAAAATTGATCCGATTGTTGGGGTCAACCTTGAGGTCACCGATGGAATATCGCTTGGCAGGGTGGTTATTTTGGCCCACGGTCATAACCGAGGAGCGGGCTGGAGCTCAATTTCTCGAATTATCAGCAAGGCTCACCAAAAAAAGAAAAATCAATCACCCTCAATAGCTCGCTCGGANCTTGCCGAACTTAGCCAGCAGGAAATGGCAAATTGCACGGTGTTGCTCGGTGCAGATAGCGATGTTGGTCAAGCTCTACTGTTAGACCCAGCCAGAGCCTCTAGATTGGCCGATGAGTGGCTTAATTACTTCAATACCCGTGGAAGTCTTGCCATAGAGGTTTTTACCCACCTGACCGAACCTGGCTCTAAATACTCGGTGGAACACGCTAGGTCTCTCGTCTCCATTGCCGAATACAAAAAAATACCTGCGGTGTTGACCAATGCCGCTCGCTACCTGCAACCAGATGATGCACTAACTGCCGATGTGTTGGATTCAGCTAGATATCTGGAGCCACTTGGCATCTTTCTTCCTCAACCGAATGCTCAAGCTTGGCTAAAACCTGCAGCCGATATGTTCTCACTGGCGCTTGAGATTACCCAGCAGACCAGATTGGCTAAAAAACTAATCTCCACCACTGAACAATTGGTCGACAGGTGCCGGCTGGATCCTGTTGAGGACTGCGATTGGGGAAACCCAAAAACACCAGAAAGAAGCCTTTTAGGAATAGAGGGGAACCCTTTTGAAGTTTTGTGGCAAAAAACCCACTCCGCTATCAATTCTCGCTATCCGGATGCAAAACCCAGCTTGGTTACAGAGGTTCAACACCAACTTTCAAAAGAGCTGATAACAATCAACAAGCTGGGTTTTGCAACATTTTTTCTAACCGTTGCAGATGTGGCTCAAATGATTCGGGATATGCGGATACGAATAGCCGCTCGTGGGTCAGGTGCTGGATCTTTGGTGAACTACCTGCTTGGCATAAGTCATATAGACCCCATCTCTCAGGGGCTACTGTTTGAGAGGTTTTTGTCCACCGAACGCTCAACACTTCCCGACATAGACATTGATGTTGAATCGGCCAGAAGGCATGACATTTATAGAAGCATCTTCAAGCGCTACGGAGGAGACCGAGTAACGCTGTTGTCGATGCAGTCGACATATCGCGGTCGTGGGGCCATAAGAGACAGCGGGATGGCTCTTGGGTTAGATGAGGATCAAATAGACCAGATAGCTAAAAGCTCCTGGAGGTTTAGCGCCGCTGGCTTTAGGGCAGCGCTTGAGATGAAGCCAGAACTTGCCAGAGTTGCAAGCCAGGTTGAAAAAAATCGCAAACTAAACCTGCTGGTGGATCTAACCCAAAGACTTGATCGCCTCCCCCGGCATATTTCNATGCATCCCTGCGGAGTAATCCTTGGAGACAGCAGACTGCTGCAACTNACACCGACAGAACCAAGTGGTCTTGGGCTACCAATGAGTCAGTTTGATAAAGATGACATGGATCCGATGGGCTTTTTAAAACTGGATGTGCTTGGAGTGAGAATGCAAAGCACCATGGCCTATGCGGTTAGAGAGATTGAAAGAATTGAGAGTAAGCAGCTAGATCTGGATTCGGTGCCGACTGATGACAAAGATGTGTTTGAACTTATTAGAACCACCAACACCCTGGGTATTTTTCAAATAGAAAGCCCTGGCCAAAGAGAGCTAACCGGAAAGCATCAGCCGACTGAGTTCAATGACCTAACTTTGCAAATATCGCTTTTCAGACCGGGGCCTATGAAGGGAAACATGATTTCTCCATATTTGGATGGCAGACATGGATTTATTCAGCCCGATTATTTCCACCCAGATCTGAAGCCGATCCTTGAGCAAAGCTACGGGATTGTCGTGTTTCATGAACAGTTGATGAAAATTATGAAGGTAATGACTGGCTGCACTCTGGCAAAAGCAGATGAACTAAGAAGACAAATGGCCAATCCAGAGGCAAGTGAGAAAATACAGTCCTATTTCAAGCAGAGTGCAATAGCCCGCGGCTATCAAATATCTGTTGTAAATCGGGTCTGGAAAGTACTAGAAGGCTTTGGAAGCTTCGGTTTTTGCAAGGCTCACGGTGCCGCTTTTGCCTTTCCGACTTATCAGTCAGCTTGGCTGAAAACCCACTATCCAGCTGAATTTATTGCAGGTTTGCTAACTCATGATCCGGGTATGTATCCAAAAAGGCTTTTATTGGCCGAGGCCAGACGGCTAGGGGTTTATCTATTGCCTATTGATGTAAATAAATCAACCGATGAATATCGAGTGGAGCTAAATAAGTCAGAAAAAGCGGTAAGAATGGCGCTTACAGAAGTTGCGGGCATTAGCGCCCCCGAGGTTTCCAGAATCATAAAGTATGCGCCTTTTATAGACCTTGCCGATTTTTATAAAAAAGCTAGGCCCTCCAGAAAAACGATTACTAGGTTAGCGGCGCTAGGAGCCCTAGATTCGCTGGCGGCCAACGCAACCCGTGGTGACCTAATGCAAAAGATACGTGAAATAACCACTAAGCCGGCACCTAGGGTAAACAGCACTCAACAGGAGTTGAACTTTAATGTGGTTGAAACTTTGCCAACCGGTAATCCGCAGATATCAACAGATGAGCAAATTGATTATGAAGTTGGCCTAACCGGTATGGACATAACCGGACATCTGCTTGATAAGTATCAACCAATGCTTGATTCACTTGGTGTCTCCAGGGCTAATGAGCTATCCACTCTTCGCGGAAATACCGAAGTGCTCATAGCAGGGGTGAGAGTTGCCACTCAAACACCACCTATGAAAAGCGGTAAGCGAGTTGTTTTTATAAGCCTTGACGATTCCACCGGTTGCGCGGATGCAACATTTTTTGATGAGGCCCAAAAAGAATGTGCCGATTTGCTGTTCAACAATCGTTTACTTCTGATCTCCGGAAAACTCAGGAGAACTGGCAAAAAAGGGGTCTCGGTCTTGGCAGAGAATGCATGGGATTTAAATCGGCTCTGGATTAAATGGGAAAGGGGCGAGCGCCTTGCAGGCTAACTCACCCCTGACCCTTTTACGAGTTTATTCTTGGTTAAAAATTGCTAGCATTCGAAGAATCTCGATGTAGAGCCAAATAAGCGTTGCGGTCAAACCAAACGCAGCCCTCCACTCGAATTCTTCTGGCGCACCCTGGGCAACACCCTGCTTGATTGCTTCAAAATCTAGGTTCAAAGTGAACGCAGCTAAACCCACTCCGATAAGAGCAGCAATCCAGCCAAACTGTGAGGTGTAGATTCCACCACCACCCAGTAATGCAAAACCTAGGTTGATCATGGCGAATCCGAAGTAACCAATCAGTGCAAAGGTCATGATTCTGGTGAAGCGCTGATTCACCTTGATCCAACCGAAACGGTATGCCATAAACATTCCACCAGCGGTAGTTAGCGTTCCTAGCACCGCACTCTGCACGATTCCTGGATAGGCGGCTTCAAAAATCGACGAAATGCCACCAATGAATACTCCCTGCACAACTGCGTATAGGTAGTAAAGCCAGGGGCGTGTGGTTTTAGAAAAAGCAGCCCACAGGCCAAGGCCCAAACCTACAAACATCGCTGGGAAAGCTAGGGCCTCTAAATTGAAAACCCATGTTCCGGCTGCGCCTAAGACCACCAGAATAAGCATGCCGATTACTTTGGAGGCTGTGCCCTCCAAGGTCATTGGCTTGGTGGATGTTATGTCGGCAAATCTTGCATCAACTTCAGACTGCTCTAATCCCTTCGATGCACTTCGCATCGATTGGTTAAAAACTGGATTGTGTGAAATCGCCACTTCTCTCCTTCAATAACTTTTCTTAGAAGATATTAGGTCAAGTCACTGTTAATTTGCTGGATATGTGCTGAAGAAATCTGGTGCCCTCCAGGATGCGTCAACAGCTCCACTCTGGCACCCGAGGCCCTTAGCTCGGCAGTAAACGCGTCTGTTATGGCAGGTGGGGCAAACGGATCAACATCGCCATTGGCAATAAATACTGTTTTGTTTCTAAGGTCAACCTCGATTGGTTGCCTAAGTGGCTTGGTGGCACCGAACGCAATTACAGTTTTTAGAATTTCAGGTCTCACCATCAACACTGCCAATGCCGTATTGGCACCATTTGAAAACCCGCAGGCACTCAGGTTTTGTTTATCAAACCCGTATTCCTGGGATGCTTCGCTAATGAAATCCTCCAACTCACCAACGGCCTCCAAAACAGAAGACTGAACGAATTCCCCTTGCGGAGTTCTTTCGAAAAAGCGGTTCATTCCATTTTCGCTCACTGTCCCTCTTGGCGAGAGCAAATTGCTCTGCGGGGAAATCATCTCCCCTAGCTGAATCAGATCGTTCTCGTCTGCTCCGGTTCCATGGAGAAGCAACAGAGTTTCCGTTGAATCTTTATCAATCCAAACATGCGGTCTTGCAATGGTCACCTAAACCTCTATTCTCGTAAGCGATTGTGCAATTTGCTCTCTGCTTGGCTCAAGCCATGGTGGGAGTTTCAACTTCTTTCCTAACTCCAGAAGTGGCTCATCAATATCGAAGCCAGGATCATCAGTTGCTATTTCAAACAGCACCCCTCCTGGCTCACGGAAATAAATACTCTTGAAATATTGCCTGTCCATGATTTCGGTGACTGGAATTCCTTGCTCGGTCAGTTCTTGTCGCCAAGTTTCCATGGTGGTCAGATTGGGAGCTCGGAACGCGACGTGGTGAACGGTTCCACCGGCCTGCAATCCTCTTTCGCGAACACCTGGCAAAACATCGACCAGTGTTCCACTGCCACCGTCGCTCATTGCAAACTGAGCCATTGACGAATACTCCTGATTCAATTTCATACCCAGCATCTCTGTCAGCATGATTGCGGTTGGCTCTAACAGTTGCTGGCTTAGCTGAATAGAGTGCAAGCCACGAATTGCCATCTCCGCAGGAATCGAAGCCTCGCCATCCCAACCGGATCTCTCATCACCGCTGGTTCCAACCAATTCAATACGCATACCATCGTTATCCCTTAGCCGAATAACCTCAAGACCGTCGGTGGTTTTGCTAACTTCAAAATCAATTTGAAGACTCTTAAGCCTCTTCTGCCACCAACCAATAGATTCTGCCGGGACCGAGAACGAAGTTGACGTGGTCAGGCCAGACCCTTCAATTCCTGAGGCAACACCGGGCCAAGGGAAAAAGGTGAGAATCGAAGTTGGAGATCCGTATCTATCGCCGTAATAAAGGTGCCAGATATGAGGTGCATCAAAATTTACAGTTTGCTTGACCAGTCTTAGGCCAAGCACTTTGGTGTAGAAATCTAAGTTGCGCTGAGGGTCGGATGCTATCGCTGTTACATGGTGAAGACCATGTGGCTTGACGTTTGTAATCACCGTAAAGAAAACCGAATAATGGTTTTCCAATTCCATTGTGTGGAGTTTTATTACCGGTGGACCTGAGGGGACTCGAACCCCTGACCCCCTGCATGCCATGCAGGTGCGCTACCAGCTGCGCCACAGGCCCAAAGCTCCCCAAGTCTAATGCAAAAACTAGCTAACCGAAACTACTGGGCAGTCTTTCCAGAGTCTCTCCAGAGAGTAAAACTCGCGTTCCTGTTCGTGCATCACATGAACAACCAAATCTCCGAAATCCATTAACACCCATCTGGCTGTCTGCTTGCCCTCCAGGACTCTGGCTTTGTGTCCAGCCTCACGCAAAGACTCTTCTACCTGTTCGGCAATGGCAACAATCTGCCTTTCGTTGTCTCCGCTGACCAACAAGAAAATCTCAGCTAAACCAAAAGGTTCGCTCACGTCCAGAGCCACTGGGTTTTCGGCCAATTTTTCCCCCGCAGCCTTAGCGGCGAGCTTGGCAAGGGTCACACTCTCAGCACTAGCGGTCATAAACTAAAAACGTCCATTTCTGTCAAAACCCACCAAAGTCCGATGCCTGCAGCAACAAACATTACGGTTGCTAGGACTCCAAAACCAATTGAAACCATGCGGTTTCTAACAACAATCTTTCCAGGCACAACTATTTCNGGCTCTCTGGCATCCGCCACCATCCGAGCGCTAACCGGATCCACCAATGAAATTTTTCCTGCGACTGTGTCTTGGTGATCCTCCATGTCAAATCTCAAGTCGTCCATGTCGGAGGCAAAAGAGGGCTGGCTATCAGTCACCACAGCAATTGATTCACTGTTGGTGATGATGGATTCAGAGTCGTTATTCGACAGCGAATCAGGAATGGCATCCAAGGTGAATGTGTTGCTCGATTCTTGGTAAATGTAGCTCTTGCCAGTCAACTGATCAGGCTCTTCAGACGAACCCTGATTTGCATTTTCAATATCTGTTTGAGTTGCATGACTGTGCTCAGTTGGAATTTCACTAATTTTCGGGGAGGCACTTTCCGAAGATGTTATTTGTTGTCCGGATTGCCGCTGTCTAGAGAGATCCTCATCTAACTTTCCCTTTGAGTTCAAATCTCTAAGTTGTCTCCGGGTAAGCGGCTTGGAATCAGGCTCCCCGGGCTCAGCTCCCTGATCAGACGGAACGGAGAATTCGCTAGCCAGTTGAGGAGTCGATGGACTGTCATCAATTTCTTGAGCGGGTTGATACGAGACCTGCTCAGCCTCGGATGACTGCTCAGCAGCGCGCTCAGCTTCTCGACGCTCTCGCCTGGTCTGATATTCCATCTAGCTCCCGTAAAGGTGGTGCTTGCTAATGTACTGAACAACTCCGTCTGGCACCAGATACCAAATTGGTTTTCCTTGNCCCACTCGACCTCGAACATCTGTCGAGCTGATAGCCAGTGCGGGAACTTCTAATTCACTTATGGCCCCATCCGGAGCTTCCGGCAGTCTGAGTTTATGGCCCGGCCTGCTGACCGCTACAAAGTGGGCTAGATCCCAAACACTGTCCTTGTCTTTCCAGGCGAAGATTTGGGCAATTGCATCGGCTCCCGATATGAAGAACAAATCAGCATCGGGATACTCTTCTGATAAATCATTCAAAGTGTCGACGGTGTAGGTGAAACCTGGCCTGTCAACATCGACTCTACTTACCTTGAACTGGGGGTTTGACGCTGTTGCTATGACAGTCATCAGATACCGGTGCTCAGCAGGACTCACCTGCTGTTTCTGCCAGGGAGTTCCGGTTGGAACAAAGATTACTTCGTCAAGCTCAAGCGCACTTGCGACCTCACTAGCGGCAACCAAGTGGCCATTGTGAATTGGGTCAAAGGTTCCACCCATGACCCCAATACGTTGCTTGACCGACATCTACCCCTAGTGGTTCGCCTCACTGGCATCAACGTGCGAGTGTCTGTTTGAAACATCTTTATAACTCAGGGTGACAATACCCAGCACCATAAAGATTCCAAGCGCGATGATTCCGTATGCGATCGCTGGAATCGGCAACTCTTGGTAATGAACAATGGCTCCCTCTGCGAGTAGTTGAAGCATGATTCTCCTTCTGGTTTTGTATAAGTCTAACCGCGAATTTGCCCGTCACCGCGAACTATCCACTTGGTCGAGGTGAGTTCGTTCAGTCCCATGGGCCCACGAGCGTGCAATTTCTGAGTGGAGATACCCAACTCGGCACCCATTCCAAACTCACCACCGTCTGTAAATCTTGTGGAGGCATTGACCATCACCGCAGCTGAATCAACCTCGGAGAGAAACCTCTCGGCCGTCGAATAATCCTCGGTAACGATGCTCTCAGTGTGATGGGTTGAATATTTCCCTATGTGAGTCAATGCCTCATCGATTCCATCGACTGTCTTCACCGAGATTTCCATTGCCAAATACTCGGTGGCAAAGTTTTCATCTGTTGCAAGCTGCGCATCTGGAAAGACCTCTCTGGTTTTCTTGCAGGCGTTGATTGTCACTCCACTGGCTTGCAGGTCTTTCAAAATCTCCAGGCCGATTCCACTCAGTATGTCTTTGTGTAGNAGCAATGTTTCCAAAGAATTGCAAACACTAACTCGATGAGTCTTCGAGTTATTTGCTATGGCAAGCGCTTTTTCAGGGTCCGCATCCTTGTCGACAAAAAGGTGCACTATGCCATCCCCGGTTTCAATTACAGGAACCTTGGACTCTGTCACAACTGCTTGAATCAGGTTTGCACTTCCTCGAGGGATCAAAACATCGATTAGCCCTCGAGCTTTCATCATTTCAGCTCCTCCGGCACGTCCAAAGTCATCAACTGTTTGAACCAAATCTTTCGACATGGACGCGTCTGATAGGGCTTTCTGGATCAAATCAACTAGCACGCGGTTGGTTTCAACCGCTGCACTTCCACCTCTCAAAACCGCGGCATTCCCACTCTTGATTGCAAGTGCCGCAATATCAATGGTGACATTTGGTCTTGCCTCGTAGATTGCGCCAATCACCCCAAACGGAACTGTTACCTGTTCAATTCTTAATCCGTTTTTCAACTTGCTACCGCGCCTGACAACACCGATCGGGTCTGGAAACGCGATTATTTCGTTGATTGCATTTTGCAGCGAGCTTATTCTTTCGGAGGTCAAGCGGAGCCTGTCAAACAGAGACTTAGCTAAACCCTCTTTCTCTCCCCGATCTAAATCGGCCTGATTCGCATCCAAGATTCTTTGGCTGTTGTCACCCAACAAGTGAATCAAGTTTTCCAACACCAGGTGCTTTTCAGGAGTTGTGGCCTGAGCAAGTTGAGGGGCAGCCTGCTTAGCCGAGATAAGAATTTGTTGAGCGGTCATGATTCCAGCTTATTCTTAGCTTCAAACCAAGTGTGAGTGAATTCTTTATCTGGGATTAGGTGGCAATTTTTCACATCTGTCAGCATCACTGGTATTCCATCTGAGGAAGTCTTCAAAGCAGCAGAAACTTTAGTCAGTGCTCCCCCTGTTCCAAATCCAGTGGATGTGCCAGAAATACTCACGTTTTCTAAGTCCTGCTCACCAGAAATCCTTGCTATCGGCCTCGAATCAGCAAGTTCAGGGGGTCCCGTGTAGATTGCATCAACATCACTCAGCAATATCAACAGGTCTGCCGAGAGCAGCGAAGAAACATTGGCGGCTAGGCCGTCATTGTCTCCAAACCTAATCTCCTGGGTGGCGACAGTGTCATTTTCATTCACAATTGGCACAACGCCCATCTCTAGCAGTCGCGAAAATGCCTGCAAGGCATTAGATCTGGTCTTTGGGTTTTCCATGTTTTCAACTGTGAGCAAAACTTGACCGGCAACTAAATCGTGTTTGTCAAACTTTCTTTGATACTCAGCCATTAGTCGGGCCTGGCCAACTGCAGCCATCGCCTGTGAGGTTGGAAGGTCAGTTGCCCTTGCCGTGAGCCCCAATAAATCTGCCGAGGACGCGATCGCCCCGCTGCTAACAACAACAACATCTATCTGCATGCCCTTGAGCTTGGCCACCAAGTCGCAAACAAACTCGAGCTGGGCGATGTTTTCGCCTGTTATTGAAGAGCTACCAATCTTGATTACGATCAACTTGGCTTCGTTTATTTGATTTGCTTGTTGTATCAACTTTCCTCATCCAAATATTGCTCGCTGACTTTCGAGGCCTCTCTTTCAGCCTGCATCTTGTCTCTCATTCGAGTTCGGCTGTCCATCATCTCGTGGTACTCCTCGCGACGTTGCTTGGTAGTTCTTCGTTCATTTCCGTCAAGCCTTGAATCACTGCCGCGAGGGGTGGTCACCTCAGCGATCGAGCTGATCATTGGCTGCCATTCAAAAATTACTCCGTTTTCAGCACCGATCACCACTGTTGAGCCCGACTTAGCGCCAGTTTTCATAAGTCTGTCTTCAACTCCCAGTTTCGCTAGACGTTCAGCAAGGTAACCAACCGCTTCGTCGTTGCTGAAATCTGTTTGGGCAACCCAGCGCTCTGGCTTCACACCAGTGATCCGGAATATAGGGCCATCTGAAGAGTTTTCTTTCTTTACTTCAAACTCATCACTTGGAGCTTGTTGCACCAAACTGATGATTTCTCTGTATTTCTCCGCTTCGGTCGCGTGCTGATCTATCAGCTTGGAAAGGGCAAAACTAAGCTCTTTCAACCCCTGCTTGCTAATTGCTGAAACTTCAAACACCTGGTGACCCATGGCTTCAAACTGCGGACGAACCATATCGGCAATGGTCTGGCCATCATCTAAATCAACCTTATTCAAAGCGATTAGCTGAGGCCTCTTTGTTAGTGGTTCACCGTTTTCAACCTGGTAGTTATCTAGCTCTCGAACAATCGCTTGATAATCCTTGATGGGCTCTCGGTCTGATTCCAAGTTCGCACAGTCAATAACGTGCAAAATCACTGAACAGCGCTCGATATGACGCAAGAACTTAAGTCCGAGTCCTTTACCTTCACTGGCTCCCTCGATAAGCCCTGGAACGTCAGCAATCGTGTAGCTTTTCTCACCAGCCTGCACAACTCCAAGATTTGGATGGAGGGTTGTGAAAGGATAATCAGCAATCTTGGGTCGCGCTGCGCTCATAGCGGCAATCAGAGAGGACTTGCCAGCACTCGGGTAACCAACAAGTGCGACATCGGCAACTGTTTTTAACTCAAGGACAATGTCACCGCTCCAACCGGGGATGCCCAGAAGCGCAAACCCGGGAGCTTTTCTTCGCTTGCTGGCTAAGGCTGCATTGCCCAATCCGCCCATGCCACCCTGAGCCACCTCCAGTCTCATACCGTTGCTATCAAGATCCGCTAAAACTTCACCCTTTGGGTCCTTAACGACAGTTCCAACTGGAACCTCTAAAACTAGATCCTCGCCACGGGCACCATTTCGGAAATCCCCGGATCCGGCTTCACCTCTTCCAGCTGCACGATGAGGGCGATAGTGGTAATCAATCAGAGTTCCAGTGTTCGAATCTGCCAACAGCGTTATGGAACCACCAGTGCCACCATTTCCACCATCTGGACCGGCCAGCGGCTTATAGCGTTCTCTTTTGACAGACACGCAGCCATTGCCGCCATCACCTGCGGATAGGTGCAGCGTGACCTCGTCAACAAAGCTAACCACTACACCTCCAAATAAAAATGGGCGGACCTTAGGCCCGCCCATAAAATCTTAGTCTTGACTATTCGGCCAAGATGTTTACCACCTTGCGGCCGCCTTTGTTTCCAAATTCAACTGCTCCGGCGGACAGGGCGAACAGCGTGTCGTCTTTACCGCGACCAACGTTTGCACCTGGGTGGAAGTGGGTTCCACGCTGGCGAAGAATAATCTCTCCGGCGTTTACAACCTCGCCACCAAATCTTTTTACTCCAAGACGCTGCGAGTTGGAATCGCGGCCGTTCTTGGTTGAGCTAGCTCCCTTTTTGTGTGCCATCTATGCCTACTTAATCTCGGTGACTTTAACGCGGGTCAAGTCCTGACGGTGACCCTGGCGCTTTTTGTAGCCAGTCTTGTTTTTGTATTTTTGGATAACAATCTTTGGTCCGCGAAGATCTTCTACCACCTCGGCGGTGACCTTCACTTTGGCTAGCGCTTTCGAGTCGGTAGTGACTTTATCTCCATCTACCAACAGTACGGCTGGCAATTCAACCTTGCCGTTGCTCGACTTCACTCGGTCCATTGTGACCAGTGTGCCGACCTCGACTTTTTCCTGGCGCCCACCGGCGCGAACAACTGCGTAAACCACGCTAAACCTCTTTTTTATCTGCTCAGAATTGTTGCAAGCAACAGCGTTGAATTCTATACCCGAATGGGTCTATTGGTCAACGTTTGGACTTGTTTGTTTGCTAGTCACTCTTCTTCGTCTTGGTTTTTTAGGTTTTGACTCTGCTGGTTCCGGCAATGAATCCAGCACCTTGTCCAAAACATCCTTGCTCTCAGGCTGAACTGAGCCTTCAGGCTCATCACCTGCAGCAGCATCGTGAATCCTATTCACTACTGAGCCGAGCTCCTTGGCTTTTTCAGGATCTACAATTTTCTTGGGTTCGGGCTTGGTTTTCTTGGGCTTACTCTCAGTTTTGTATTTCTGATCGTCGTGGATGGTCATTCCCCTGCCCCCACAGCACTCGCAAACCTCTCCAAATGTCTCCAAAAGCCCTACTCCGAGCTTTTTACGAGTCATTTGGATTAGTCCCAAAGAGGTAACTTCGGCAACTTGGTGTTTGGTCCGGTCACGGCTCAAACATTCCATCAATCTTCTCTGCACCTGTTCACGATTTGACTCAAGTGTCATATCGATGAAATCGACGACAACAATGCCACCAATGTCGCGAAGTCTCAATTGCCTGACAAGCTCTTCCGCTGCCTCTAAGTTGTTTTTGGTTACTGTTTCTTCAAGGTTTCCACCGCTTCCGATGAATTTTCCCGTATTCACATCAACCACTGTCATTGCTTCAGTTCTGTCGATTACCAAGGAACCGCCGCTGGGCAGGTAGACCTTGCGCTCCAGAGCCTTATTGATCTGATCACCGATTCTGAAGTGATCAAAAATGTCTTCATTTGACTTGTGTACGGAGAGTCGCTGTTTTAGCTCCGGGGCAACACTTTCAAGGTAATCAGTTACAGAGGCAAGTGTTTTTTCACCTTGAACCACCATTGATTGGAAATCCTCGTTGAACACATCGCGAATAATTTTGATCAACTGATCAGATTCAGTATGCAAAAGCGAAGGAGCTTTCCCCTTTTCGCTCTTTTTGCCAATTGTTTGCCACTGCTCAGTGAGTCTCTTTACATCGAGGCCAAGTTGCTCCTCGGTGGCTCCCTCGGCTGCGGTTCTGACAATCACACCGGCATCTGCTGGTAAAAGCTCCTTGAGGATAGCTTTGAGTCGCTGACGCTCCTTGTCTGGAAGCTTTCTGGAAATTCCATTCATGTTACCCCCGGGGACGTAAACCAAATAACGTCCCGGGAGGGAAATCTGACTGGTCAATCTGGCGCCTTTTTGACCCACCGGATCCTTTGTCACCTGGACAAGCACCTTGTCGCCGGTTTTGAGTGCAAGTTCAATTTTTCTGGGTTGGTTTCCGGTTTCAGCTGCGTCCCAATCGACCTCACCCGAGTACAAAACAGCATTTCTTCCCTTGCCGATATCGACAAAGGCGGCCTCCATGCTAGGAAGCACATTCTGAACCTTACCCAGATAGATATTTCCGATCAGTGACGCTGATTGCGACTCGGCAACGTAGTGTTCAACCAAGATTTGATCTTCCAAAACACCAATTTGGACCTTTTCATGAGATTCCCGAACAATCATTTTTCGATCCACTGACTCGCGACGGGCTAGAAATTCGCTCTCGGTTATTGTGTTGCGCCTTCTCGAGTCTCCCCTTGGCTCTCTTTTGCGCTGACGTTTTGCTTCAGACCTTGATCCATCACTGTCAGCGCCTTTTTGCTCGGTTTTCTGCTCAGATTTTTGCTCTGGCTTTTGTTCCGAGGGTGTTTTCGTGCGTCTGCGCTTACGACTATCCTGCTGGTCTTCCTGTCTGGGTTTTTCCCTGGGGGTTTCTCCCTTTAGCTTTCCGCTTCGAGTGTCAACCTCAGGGGTTGGCAAGTCTGGCGCTTGAAAAAGCAATGAAACTGCTGGTGGCTGGGCAACTTTGGGCTCAGCCTCGGTTTTTTTACTAGGCACTTTGGCTCCTGTGCCGATTTGTCCACAGCCCGAATCGGCTCTAAATCTTTCCTCTTGCGCGGCTTCGCGCTAATCACGGTGGCCCTTCATCTGGCTTCTCACTCCGCAAAAATCTTCGATGTATCTGTGGTTACATCTGGTAACAGCCTATCAACAACATGTAAAAAATGAGATACTTCACTGGTGAGCGCGACAATTCAAACAAATTCAACCGTGAAGCCAGGGATTGTTTATGCCTTAGCATCCATTGTCTTCGGAATTACTGGCTGGATTGCATCTCTAGCTTTGACCCTCGAGCGCATCAGGGTCGCTGAAAATCCCGAAATCACCCTCGGCTGTGATGTTTCGCCCTTTATTTCCTGCAAATCTGTGATGCTCACCGAGCAAGCCTCCCTTTTGGGGTTCCCTAACCCGCTGATTGGCCTGGCAAGCTTTTTTGCACCAATTTTGATTGGTGTAGCCGTCCTAGCCGGCGCGGAATTCAAAAACTGGTTTTGGAATCTCTACCTAGTTGGCAACATCTTTGGTTTTGTTTTTGTTCTGTGGCTGTTTAGTCAAAGTGTTTTTGTAATTGGCTCACTCTGCCCTTACTGCATGGTGGCATGGATTGCCATGATTCCTCTGCTGTGGATGAACCTTGGATTAGTCTCAGCAAAAGGAGCCCTGGGTGAAAGATTTACCGCTGCAGGTGCGATTGTTTATGAGTGGAGCTGGGTTGCAACAGTTGCAACCTATGTCGCTATCTCGCTTGTAATCCTGGTTGTCTACTGGGATTTGTGGCCAACACTTTTTTAGTCAAACCACAACGCTAGCTCTGTTGCTGCAGACTCTTCTGAATCGGATCCATGCACCAAGTTCTGTTGAACATTT
>P_1C_Liq_1_UnCtyDRAFT_1000063_pt1 | contig 22095 bp, 18 predicted proteins | sample Pon1CUnioCityCA_2_FD_10230 | JGI IMG/M metagenome (IMG submission 10230) | reverse complement strand
CCACATGCTCCACCGCTTGTGCGGGCCCCCGTCAATTCCTTTGAGTTTCAACCTTGCGATCGTACTCCCCAGGTGGATTACTTATCACTTTCGCTTAGGCACCGACAGTATATCGCCGACACCGAGTAATCATCGTTTACAGCGTGGACTACCAGGGTATCTAATCCTGTTCGCTCCCCACGCTTTCGTACATTAGCGTCAATAATAGCTTAGTAAGCTGCCTTCGCGATTGGTGTTCCACGGCATATCTATGCATTTCACCGCTACATGCCGTATTCCGCCTACTTCAACTATATTCAAGAACATCAGTATCAATAGCAGTTCCATCGTTAAGCGATGGGCTTTCACTACTGACTTAAAGTTCCGCCTACGTACCCTTTAAACCCAATAAATCCGGATAACGCTTGGACCCTCCGTATTACCGCGGCTGCTGGCACGGAGTTAGCCGGTCCTTATTCTTACAGTACCGTCAACCCTTTACACGTAAAGGGGTTTCTTCCTGTATAAAAGCAGTTTACAACCCATAGGGCAGTCATCCTGCACGCGGCATGGCTGGGTCAGACTTTCGTCCATTGCCCAATATTCCTCACTGCTGCCTCCCGTAGGAGTCTGGTCCGTGTCTCAGTACCAGTGTGGGGGATAACCCTCTCAGGCCCCCTACCCATCGTAGTCTTGGTGAGCCGTTACCTCACCAACAAACTAATGGGACGCATGCTCATCCTTTTCCGCCGAAGCTTTAATCATCCTAACATGCGAAAGAATGATACTATGGAGTATTAATCCTCATTTCTAAGGGCTATTCTCCAGAAAAGGGTAGATTGCATACGCGTTACGCACCCGTGCGCCACTCGTGTTAAGAGCAAGCTCTTAACTTACCGTTCGACTTGCATGTGTTAAGCCTGCCGCTAGCGTTCATCCTGAGCCAGGATCAAACTCTTCGTTGTAATTAAAAGTTTAATGTTTTGCTAGGCTCAGTTACTCAAAGTTTTTAAAATTAACTTAAGGTATTTACCTTTCTTCTTTTCTTCAATCTTTTCAAAGAACTTTCAGCTTGCGCTGAACTCTTATATTTTCGAGCATTTCTGCTTTCAAATCTGTTTAAAAAACGATCCCCGTTTATTTTGGGGCTGCAAATGTACAACTAAATTTTATTCTGCAAACTTTTTTTAAAAAAGTTTTTAAAGTTGTTTTTGCAGTCGTTTCAAATAACTTCCCGTTTTTACGGGGCGGCAAATGTAAAACATTTTTTTGAATACAAACTGTATTTTAAAAATTTATTTTTTGTTGCCTTTCAATTAACTTTCCATTAAAAAATGGGAGGGCAAATTTAGAGAAGATAATGCTTACCGCAAGACAAATTTTGAAAAAAAATTTGCGCTTTTTTTACAATCTTTGATTGTCAACCGTTTAAGGGGTATTTAAACTTACAGGAAGCACTTTGCCATTATAAAAAAGATGCCCTTCAATTAAGAAGCGACCAATATATTGAGCCATTTCTGCAGCACTTAAGGGAGCCTCGTAATCTGGAAAGGCCTTAGCAAGCATATCGGTTTGCACCGCACCTAAGGCCAAGGCATTCACCTTTACCCCTTCTTCTTTCAATTCTTCTGCCATGCATTCCGTAAGAATACTAACCGCTCCTTTAGAAGCACTGTAAGCTGCCAAACCGGGAAACTTGCTGCTACCCTGCACTCCTCCCATACTGCTAATGTTAACAATATGACTGCCTGCTTTCATATAAGGTAAACAGAGCTGACTTAGATTGACCACACTTAAAACATTCCCTTCATACTGCGCCATGAATTCCTCAGGCTGAGTTTCAACAAAAGGTTTATTGATCAATTGACCGGCATTGTTTAATACTGCATCTACATTCCCCCACTCTTTTAAGGTTGTAGTTATGCCTTCTGCTAACTGACTTGGTTCTAATAGGTCAATACTCTTAGCTTGTATCTGATCACTTTCTGCTGCTAAAGACTCCAAAGCTGTTTTACTTCTGGCTAAAGCTAACACTTGATGGCCTTGTTCTGCTAAATGTAGGACAACCGCTCTTCCTATTCCTCTGCTTGCTCCGCTTACAACAATCTTCATCTTTAATTTTTTGGGGACAAGTTATTCATAAGTATGCCTTTGATGCAACCCTTTAAAAGCTTTACTTGTTAATTTTGCATATCTATGGGGAAATTGAAACTTGATTTACACGATATCTTTAATAAAGGTGAAAAAATTGAGACTGCCTTAAACCAAATTATCGAAGATGCGGTTAATCAAAAGATCAAAACCATTGAAATAATCCCTGGTAAAGGAAGCGGTCAACTGAAAAAAAGAGTGATTCGTTTTCTGCAACAGAAACACATCAAACAACATTATCATAGGATCGAGAAGGACAGTAAGAATTTTGGCCGACTTTTCGTTCACTTTAAACACTAAATCAGCCCACTTATGTTTACCTCCGGACGCATTGCCTTTGTTATTTTTTTTCTGATTCTTTTTGTAAGCTATTTGATTTGGGCATACAGAAAAGATATTAAAAAGCTGCCTTGGTATTATAAAGGCTCTTTCAAGATTCTTTTATCCTTGATCAGCATCTACGCGGCCTACTTTATACTTACACGCTACGTTATCTAAAGCCTTTAAGCACTTCAACGAGTTCGTGGGTGATCATACCAGTAGCTCCCCAAATCAAGTGCTCTTGATAACTGTATCCTTTTACCTCCCTTTGCAACTTTGAGTTGACGGGCCACTTTCGCTTAACCAATTTTTCTGCTTGAAAGAAATAGTCAAGCTGCAATTCAATCACCATGCTTACCTCCTTGGGCTCAGGCCGAAATAATTGTCCTCGCTCAATAACACCTACATATGGCTTGATCAAAAAATTACTTGGCGGAACATACAGGTCGCTAAGCTTACCAAGTAATTGAACATCTTTAGACGAAACTCCAATTTCTTCTTCTGCCTCTCTCAGCGCAGTGTCTGCCAAAGAGCTGTCTGAAGGCTCCATTTTTCCACCGGGAAAGGAAATTTGTCCACTGTGCACACCTGGATAGGTGCTCCTTTTTATGTAAACAATGTGCCACTGACCGTTTTTAGGGTATAACAAAACCAATACTGCACTAAGCTTGGGCTTTAATTGAGAAAACTCAAGATCTTCAATAGCCTTGCGCTCAGGCATAAGCTGTTGATGAGCTCCCATACCCGGAAGGCTTTGCTGAAGTGCCGTTTTTAGGTTTGAAATCAGGCCGTGATTCATGGGGTAGCTTTGATCAATTTTTGTTTCTTATAATGATAGTACACCACCTCTGACTTATTTTCTAATTGTAATAGGTCTTGATTAAACCATTTAAGACGGTGCCAATTGGGCTCGATCAAATTCAATTGTTTCAAATCAAGTAGGCCTTTCTTGCCTGCTTGCTCTACCTCATATAAGTACTCCCCTATTGGTTTTACCGCATCAAACTGATTGGGCAATGCCACTTTGGCTTCCTGATCGATCAGGTTCCATGCACCCTCCTTCTTCACAAGGCCAAGATGCTGTCTAAAGCTAATGGCATAGTCATACTCATAAGGAATCATTAAACTTAGGTTTTCATTTGAATAACCCCATTGACCCCGCTTTTTTACTGCAATCAAGTCTTTTTGCCTGTAATCGCCTACATCTTGAAAAATAGCAGGAAAGGTTTTCTTTCCCAATGAATCGAGTATTCCGTACTTCCCTTTTTGGTAAAACTTAGCATAGCCTGCATCAAATCGCCCCCAAGTAAGCGCCTCCAACTTAAAATCGAAATTCAAGGGAATAGCCAAATCACCTTTTACATTTACATAACCATACTTGCCATCTTTTACTACCAGGCATAAACTATCGGCGCACTCCCCAATCTGATCGTATTCAAAAGGAAGAATGACAGAACCATTTTGATCGATCAAACCGAACAAACTATCTTCTTTGGCTCGAGCTAATCCATATTGATTGAAATTCTCCAACCAGGCATATTTCATAGGCACTACTGTTTGACCCAATTGATTGATGATACCCCTTTTTCCATTTTGCTCAATCAGCGCATAGTTGTTTTCAAAATCATCAGCATAATCTAAGGTGAGGGGAATAACTATTTCACCTTGAGGATTGACAAAACCGTAAGCGGTATCGTTAGCCACTATGGCAAGCTTAGAGTTGAAAGAACCGATCAGATCATATTGAAAAGGTAGAACCACTTGGTTGTTTTTATTGATCAAGCCATAAGCGTCATCTTTCATGGCAACGCATAAACCTTCTGCAAAGGCTTCTGCATCCTCATATTGAAAGGGAATCACTACTTTTCCTTGCTTGTTGATGAACCCTACCTTTGACTGCTTCACCACCAAGGCCAATCCTGACTGAAAGGCTTCTACCATTTCATACTGTGGTATTATCTGTACCTTGCCTGTAGTGTCCATAAAACCCCATTTGCCATTGGTTCCCTTGTAAGGAAGAAATAGCTTTAAACTTAATTTAAGATCCGTTTTCAGCTCATCAATAAAAGGGTATTCAGGGTAGTCAATTTTAAATTGAACAATCTTTTCAGCTTTGTAATCTGTCATGTACAAGCGATACAACTTCTGCCAAGCTTCTGCTACACTTGGATTATTGGGGTTAGCTTGAATAAAACGATCGAACTCCTTTATGCTTTTGTTGGGGGTTGCTAAACCATAAACCGCATCTTGGGCCTTACGCTTATATGGACTTTCAGGATATTTTTTGATAAAATTTTGATAGGAGCCAATGGTTTTTTGAGCTGTTTGCTCTTCGAATAGTCGCTGCTCGTAAAGGTTCTTGGCTTCTAAGGAAAAGCCGGAATTTGGATAGCGGTTGAAATACCTTTGGTAAGCATTTGAGCTATTGTCTTCTTTGGCAAACTGAAAAGCTAAACGATCCCTTGCCTGCACAGCCCACTTTCGCTGCTTGGCATCTTGATGTCTATCAAGGTAGCTTTGCCACTTCCCTACTGATGGTGAAAGCGAAATTTGAGTAAATACTTTTTGATCGATGCTGTCTTTCCAATTTTCGATCTTGAGCGAATCCACTCCGAGTTCTCGTATGTCTTCTCTGTCTTTTTGATCTAGTTTATTGAAGTTGGTATCGGCCATAAGAATGTAATGGTAGGCCGAATCTAGCTCATAAAAAGGATTGTCATCCCGGCCGTATATCAAACTTAGCCCAAAGGGTGCTGCAACGATCTCTTTGTCTTTTACCTTCTCAAACAATTCTTTTGCCTCGAAATAATTGTACACTTTCAAGGCCTCATAAGCCCGCTCAATCTTCCCTGCAAATACTGCCATGGAGTACATCGTACCCGCTAACACCAAACTCAACTGTTTCTTCATATCCACAAAATTAAAGCGATATCCAATCAACTTCTTTGCCATTGCTTCAACTTATTAAGTTTAGGCTGTGAATGATCTTTTCATTTTAGGCAGCCTGCTATAAACTACAACTTCATTTAGTTAAATTCCGTATTATTGAAGTAATGCGTCAACTCTTTTCCATTTTTACCTTATTGAGTTTGGTTTATTTTATGCCTCTAGCCTGCGGTGATGCAGGCAAAAGCCCAACTAAAGAGGGGCAAAAAGACCAACTGCCTGCTCGAGATTTAGACAGTATATTAAGTGATGGCGTTTTACATGCTTTAATTGACAATAGCACTACCTCCTATTTTGTCTACCGTGGTGAACCAATGGGCTTCGAATACGAGTTGCTCTCTCGCTTTAGTGACGATTTGGGGATTGATTTGGCCATCCGTCCAATTAAAAACATGAATGCGATTATTGATTCTTTAATTGATCAAAAAGGTGACATTATAGCCGCAAACCTTACCGTAACCAAAGACCGCAATGAGCAAGTATTATTCAGTAGTCCACTAATCTATTCCCCGCAAGTTTTGATTCAGCGGGCAGATGAGAGTTTGATCCATACTCCATCAGAAATGCTTGGTAAGGAAATACACCTTAGGAAAAATTCTTCCTTTTATGAACGCATCCAAAATCTATCGGAAGAAGTAGGAGGAGAAATCTTAATAAACGAAGTAGACGGAGATGTTTCTGTAGAGGAGTTAATCCAACAAGTTTCAACCGAAGAGATCGACTACACGGTGGCGGATGAGCATGTAGCTAAGATCAACCGAGCCTTTTACAAAAACCTTTACATTAAAACTCCGGTAAGTTTAGAACAGCAAATTGCTTGGGCGGTAAGAAAAAACTCTCCCAAACTGCTTGACACCTTGAATCATTGGTTAGATGCATTTAAGAAAACTGTCGACTTTAGGGTAATCTACCTTAAATACTACGGCAATACTCAATTATATCGGGCACGGGTGCAAAGCAAGCTTTTTACGCCTAAAAGTGGACAAATCAGTCAATATGATGAATTGATCAAGGCAGAAAGCAAAAAAATTGGCTGGGATTGGCGTTTGATCAGTTCTTTAATCTATCAAGAATCTCAGTTTGATCATGATGCTAAGAGTTGGGCAGGAGCCTACGGCCTAATGCAATTAATGCCGGAGACAGCTGCCGCTTATGGGGTAGACTCTACTTCCTCTCCCGAATCGAACATAAAGGCAGGAATCCGCTATTTAAAATGGCTGGAAGAAGAGTTTACAGAAAAAGTAGCTGATAGCAGTCAACGAAAAAAGTTTGTTTTGGCAGCCTATAATGTTGGACTAGGCCATGTATACGATGCCATTCGCTTAGCTAGCGAGTATAATCTTAAGGCTGATGTGTGGGAAGAAAATGTGGCAGAGATGTTGAAAAACAAAAGCAAACCAAAATATTACCGAAACCCCGTAGCCTATTATGGCTATTGCCGAGGAAGCGAACCCTATTATTATGTTAGCCAGATCATGGCTCGCTTTGAGCATTATAAAAACATGACAAAGAAGGCTGCAACATAATCACAGCAATAGTGCTTTGCCTACTTTTGTAGGCTATGCAAAAGCACCAAGAGTTTGAGCTTTTTGAATTATCTAATGGACTTAGGGTGGTGCACAAAACTACCGATAGACCTGTAGCGCATTGTGGATTATTTATTCATGCTGGAACTAAAGATGAGCTCGAAAAGGAACATGGCTTGGCCCATTTCATTGAACATGCCCTTTTTAAAGGAACAAAAAACCGAAGAGCATACCACATTTTAAACCGTTTGGATAGTGTAGGTGGTGAAATTGATGCCTTTACCACCAAAGAGATTACCTGCCTTAATGCTTCTTTTTTAACAGAATACTACAAACGAGCCATTGAACTATTGGCTGACATTGTGTTAAACGCCAACTTCCCTGAAAAGGAAATAGCAAAGGAAAAGGAAGTGGTTTTAGATGAAATCATGGTCTACCAAGATAGCCCATCCGACCAGATTTATGATGACTTTGAGAGCTTGGTTTATGAGGGTCACCCNCTAGGGAAACAGATCNTGGGCACTAAAGAAAGCGTGCTTGCCTTAAGCAGAGAAGATATCTTCAACTATCAAAACAGACTTTACAAAGCCGAAAACATGGTTTTTAGTAGTGTTGGCAACATTACGGCTAGCCAATTAAAAAAACTTTTGGAACGCTATCTTTCTGCTCTACCTAAAGGCGAAGTACATAAAACCCTTCGCCCTTTTAAAAGGCTCAGCCCTCAAACGAGTTTAGTGGACAAGCATACCAACCAAACCCATATTATGCTTGGGTGCCCTACTTTTGGACTACATCATCCAAAACGCTATGCGATGAGCTTGCTCAACAACATTATAGGCGGGCCCGCCATGAACAGCTTACTCAACTTAAAAGTAAGAGAAAGATTGGGCTACACCTACCACTTAGAATCAAACTATGCTAGCTATGCCGCTAGTGGCCTTTTTTCCATTTACCTTGCCTGCGATCCGAAATATGTAAAGCGTTGTTTGAAGGCCATCTTCAGAGAATTAAAGCTCTTACAAAAAAAACCACTTAGCCCAAGCAAATTACACCTCAGCAAACAACAGTTGAAAGGTCAGTTGGCCCTTGCAAGAGAGAGTAATAACAACTTAATGATGAGCTACGGAAAAAGCTTGTTGGTAAGCAATGAAGTAAAAAGCATTAATAAAATTCATGAGCTGATTGATGCCATTTCAGCGGAAGAACTTCAAGCTATTGCTAAAGCGGAATTACAAGAAGATAAGTTCTACCAATTGCACTACCAAGGCAGTTAAGCCAACTCTTCCTTGAGCATCGCTAATACTTTACGATCAATGGGAAAAGTCAGTTCTTCAGCTTCAAGCTTGCTGATTGATTTCCACTCAAACACATGCGTGTCTCCTTCTTCCACATCTACCGCAATCTGTCCGTTACTGATTTGCGCGGCAAGGTCAGGCTGAAGCTTGTAATAAAGCGAAATAAGTTGGTCGTCTTCGCGAAAAGCTGACCGCTGAAAGACTTCTGTGGTATAGAAATGCTGCTTCACCTCGATCGACAAGGCTAATTCCTCTTGCCATTCGCGTTTCAAACAGTCNATTATTCCCTCACCCCACTGCAAGCCTCCTCCAGGAAATTTGGTGAAAGCAAAACCTTTTCGAACCTCAGAGGAAAGTAAAATTTCATCATCCTGATTGATTAACAGTCCATAAACTCTGACATTAAATCGTTTGCTGGCATCTTTCATTGGCAATATCTTAGTGCTTTTGCGTTAATACAGACCTCATCTTTGGAAGACAATTTTACTACTTTTGAAGCCGTGCAAAAAAAACAGCTGTTAACCCTTCTTGTTTGTTCCCTTATCTCGCTTGTCAGTTTGGCACAAGAAGCAGCTACTCTTAAGGGTAAAGTTATGGATCGCCGGGGCAATCCCGTTGAAGCAGCCAGTATTGCCGTTAAAGGAGAAGCAGGTGGCAGCATTAGCGACGAAAAAGGTCGCTTTAGTCTTGCTGTGCCATCAGAGCGTGAGTTTTCTTTGGTGATCAGTCACATTAGTTATAAGCTTTTTGAGCAAAAACTACAGTTAAAAGCGGGTGAGATAAGGGAAGTTGAATTAAAACTCGAAGCTTCTTCTGTTGACATTAACGAAGTAGAAATTGAAGAAGAGAAAAATCGTGGCAACACGATGGAAACGGTTGATCCCAAAAACATCAAATACATTCCGAGTCCGAATGGCAGTTTTGAAGCGGTGATTAAAACCTTGCCCGGTGTTAGCTCAAACAATGAACTCAGCTCACAATACAATGTTAGAGGTGGAAACTTCGACGAAAACCTGGTTTATGTTAATGACATTCAGGTATACCGCCCTTTCCTGATCCGCAGCGGTAATCAAGAAGGCCTAAGCTTTATCAATCCTGATTTGATCCAAAACATCAACTTTTCAGCAGGGGGATTTGAAGCAAGGTATGGAGACAAAATGTCTTCTGTGCTAGCTGTAGAATATAAAGAGCCTGAAGAATTTGGTGGTTCAGTTAGTGCCAGTTTGCTTGGAGGCTCAGCGCATGTCGAAGGCACCTCAGCCGATAAGCGGTTTACTTATATCGGCGGATTGCGCTACCGCAGTAACCAATATGTTTTAAGCAGCTTGGATACAGATGGTGATTACCAGCCGGTTTTTGCCGATGCCCAAACCTATTTGACTTATGACTTGAACGAAAAATGGGAAGTAAGTTTTCTAGGGAATTACGCAAGAAACCAATACAATTTTATTCCAGAAACTCGAGAAACTAACTTTGGTACCATTCAACAAGCTTTGCGTTTAACCATCTTTTTCGAAGGTCAAGAAGTAACCGACTTTGAGACTTACTTCGGTGCCATTACCAATACTTACAAACCAAAACCCAATCTAGAGTTGAAGTTGATCACTTCTGCCTTTCGCTCATTTGAAACGGAAACCTTCGACATTCTAGGGCAGTATTTCATTGATGAACTTGAACGAGATTTGGGTAGCGATAACTTTGGTGATGTAGCTTTTAATCGAGGAGTTGGTTCGTATTTAAATCACGCAAGAAACTACTTAGATGCTACCGTGGCCACTGCGCAACATAGAGGAAAACTACTTAAAGAAAATGGCAATTGGGAATGGGGCATGACCTACCAGCACGAAGAAATTGTAGATGAATTAAATGAATGGGACCTGATCGATTCCGCTGGTTATTCCATCCCTCAGCCTCCCCAAACACCTGGTCAAAATCCGCGGCGTCCTATTGAGTTGAACTTATTCAATGTTTTTCGGGCGACTAATACCTTATCATCAAACCGGCTGATGGGTTATGGGCAAAGAACGCTAAGATGGAAAGGAGCGGATTCTAGTCTTTTCAGCTTCACAGGTGGACTGCGTTTTAACTATTGGGACCTGAACCAAGAGCTGCTTTTCAGCCCAAGGGCTAATCTTTCATTTGAACCAAATTGGAAAAGAGATTTCTTATTCCGTTTGAGTACGGGCTTTTATCATCAACCTGCTTTTTATCGGGAGTTACGAAACTTTAATGGAGAACTCAATCGAAACATAGAGGCTCAAGAATCGATTCACTTTGTATTAGGAGCAGATTACAATTTTAAAGCTTGGGGGCGCCCTTTTAAGTTTGTCGGAGAGGCCTATTATAAACAAATGAACAACATTATTCCCTACGAAATAGACAATGTAAGAATTCGCTACTATGCTGAAAATTCAGCAACAGCTTATGCTGTGGGAGCTGATTTTAAAGTGAACGGAGAGTTTGTAAAAGGCGTTGACTCATGGGTAAACCTCGGTTTTCTTCAAGTAAGGGAAGACATTCAAAACGACGGCTACTTTGACTACTTTAATAGTGATGGGGAGAAAATTGTTCCAGGTTTTACCCTGAATAACACCCCGACTGATAGCGTGCGCCAAGAACCCGGTTATATTCCACGGCCAACAGATCAGCTGATCAATTTTAGCTTGTTTTTTCAAGACTACCTCCCACGCTATCCTTCTTACCAAATGCACATGACCTTTCACTACGGCAGTGGGATGCCCTTTGGTCCACCTTCAAATGAACGGTATAAAGATACCCTGCGTATTCCGCCGTACTTAAGAGTTGACCTTGGTTTTTCCAAGCAATTGATTGGAGAGGACAGTCAGCTTGGACCGAGAAATCCGCTGCGGCATTTTAAATCAATGTGGTTAGGTGTAGAAGTGTTTAACTTGCTACAGCGCAACAATACCCTATCTTACTTATGGGTAACAGATGTGACAAACCGCCAATACGCAGTGCCAAACTTTTTAACCTCTCGGCAGATCAATGTCAGGTTACAAATTGAGTTTTAAGCTTAAAGCCCTAAAACCTCAACCCCTTGCTCAAAAACAACATCAACCGGAATACCTCTTTCTGATAAACGGTCGAGATCTGCCTGTAAGCTTTCTTTGATCAGAGCCTTGTCTTTTACCAGCGCATCAACCCCTGCATAGTCTCCATCACCTTGCAGTTTTAAGATAATGGCTGAAAGTTCATTCATAGCTTCAGTCATTTTATCATAATCGATGGTGTACACACCTGCCTCACTTCTTTGCAACACCCCTTTTTCAAGGAAGAAATTAAAGCGGATCATATTGGCTTTTCCATGAGCTGAAGAAGCTCCAAATCGAACAGAGCGAAATATACTTGCCATAAAAGTGGTGTAATAGTCTTTGATATTGCCTGTGAGCTCTCCCTTTTCAAAAAGTTGCGTGATCATATACAAGCCGAGTATATCTGCTTTCCCTTCCTCAAGAGCTGAGGCATGTTCTTTTAAGGCTTCCCTTACCGTTCCATTTCCATCAATTTTGTTCTTGATTCCCAAACCATGGGCCACTTCATGAAACATGGTATTTGCAAAAAAGGCATCGAAGGTAATGTGCTGCTGCTGTGATTCATTGATCAGTTCTTTTGAGATCGGCATCAAGATCCGATCAAACTTAGCGCGCATGGCATTTTTCAATTGCGAACGTCGGGTTCCTTTTTGCAATTGCACCTCTTCATCATTAGGTAAATTAACAGCTATGGTTTTGCTGCCTGCATTGCAATCGCCTGCATAATAAACCACATCAAAAGCGGCTAACTGAGAATCTGTTCCCGGTTCTTCTTTTTTGTAGGCCTCTTCCACAGGTAAATTACGCTGAAGCTCGGGAAGCATTGACGCATATTTCTCAAGGCGTTTACTCCACTCCATATCCTTTACCAAAACATAAGCTTCATGAGCAGCTTTGTAGCCAAAAAGTTGATCCTCATAAGTTTCTATTGGTCCGCAGATAATATCAAGCTTATTGTCTTTCATATCCATCCAAGCAAGATCACTGGCGCGGTAATCATCTGTTAGCAATGCTTCAGCTCGCAGTTTTAAATACTTTTTTAAAGCCGCATTAGTTGTAATTGCTGAAGCCTCTTTTAACAGTTTGGCAGCTTTGCTTACTTCCGCTTTAAAGGCAACTTTATAAGGAATGGTCATTAACTTTCCACTGCTATCTCTTCTCAATAAAGTATACAAGGACATTTTATCCGCTAGATCCGCAGCTTCAAACTCCTCTTTGGTAAGATCAGAAGGATAGAAATTTGCTCCCAATGGTTTTTCTCCCACTCCATCAACAAAAGATTGGTTGGCTGCTAGTCTATCCCATGGTCCATAGTTGATCTCAATAAAGCGCTTCAGTTTTTCGTCATCTGTGGCGGCCATCAAGGAATCTTTCTTGCCATAAGCTTCATACCAGAAAAGTTCATCCATGATCTTGGCCACTTCAATCAATTTAGGAATCAATTGCTTTTGCTCAGCATCAAGCTGACTGATATCTGTTGTGAGCTTAACGGTTACATATTTCATCAACTTCTTATCAATTTCAGAAGTTTCCTTTTCAGACTCTTCAATGATACTCTGTGGAGCTTTGGTTTTATTTTCTTTGGTTTGATTGCCACATGCGGCAAATAAAAAAACTATTCCTAATATGCTTAAGTATTTCATTTTCATGGATTTTATTTGACGACCAAGATACCAAATTCCATTTTTCCAGAAATGCATGAAAGATGGCATTGAGTTTGTAATTTTCAAGTCTTTAATCCAAGCAACAACCCACATATGTTTAAACAACTTTTATTGGCCTTAAGCCTTAGCTTAATTTTTAGCCATTGTAAAAACAGCAAAGAAACCACTCAAGCTAAAACCCCTGAAGTTAAAGAGAGTCAGAAAGTAGAGGAAGAAACTGAGGTCGAAACTGCAAATTTGGTCGGAAAAACTTACCGTGGTTTGCTACCCTGTAAAGATTGCATGGGAATAGAAACAGAACTCACTTTTAAAGCAGATGGTCAATATGAAGTTAAAAGTTTTTACCTAGGCAAGTCAGAAGAAGTAAGGGTTACAGCGGGCAATTATCAGCTTGATGGGAATCAGATCATTTGTCGAATCAGCAATCAAATTGTAAGTCGTTACCTGCTTGAAGAAGATCAGCTTGTGCCTGAAGGATCGCAAGCAAGCAGTAAAGGTGGAGCAGCAGAACTTTACATTTTACGCAATAAACTCAGCCAAATAATAGACCGATATTGGCAACTTACAGAAGTACTCGGTCAAAAAGTTGAGCCCACAGAAAACGAAAGAAAGCCTTACCTATTGATTAGACATGACCAGAGCTTTTCAGCAAGCGGAGGCTGTAATAGCATGTTTGGCCGGTTTGAGTTCGTAAACAAGCACTTTATACAATTTAGTGAAATTGGAAGTTCTGAAATGGCGTGTGCATTTAATCACTATGATCAAGCTTTAATTGAAGCACTAGAAAGATCAAGGCAATTTACGATCAATAAAAATGGAGAACTTGTGCTAATAGTAGGCAAAGCTGCTCCCTTGGCACGTTTTAAAAAGGTGGGTCTTTAGTTGAATACTCTCAACTTTCATGAATTTTGGTTAAATTGAACAAAATTTTATACCGAAATAATGAAAAAGAACATGGGACCTGTAGATAAACTAGTTAGGATGGCCTTAGCTGCTATTGTAGCAGTACTTTACTTCACAGAAGTAATTAGTGGAACGCTAGGATTAGTTTTACTCGTTTTTGCAGGAATATTTGTGCTTACCAGTCTAATTAGCTTTTGTCCGATTTACTTGCCCTTTGGGCTTAATACTTGTAAGAATAAATAATACTTTACGCTTCCCGCTGAGCGGTATAACGCTCCCACTTTTCGATTACCGCTTGCATATCATCAGGTAATTCAGAGTCGAAAGACATCCATTCTTTACTTACAGGATGGGTAAAAGAAAGTGTTTTTGCATGAAGGGCTTGTCTCGGACAAATTTCAAAGCAATTCTCAACAAAACGCTTGTACTTTGTAAAGGTGGTTCCTTTTAAAACCCGATTGCCGCCATACTCCGGATCATTAAAGAGTGGGTGGCCAATCCACTTGGAGTGCACCCTAATTTGATGCGTTCTACCTGTGTCTAATTTGTATTCCATTAAGGTAACATATCCAAACTTTCTCAGCACTTTGTAATTGGTGATAGCAGGCTTGCCAATATCACCATCGGGAAATACATCCATCACCTTTCGGTTTTTGACAGAACGCCAAATATTTCCTTCAATTTTCCCCGTTTCGTCTTCGGGCTCACCCCAAATCAAAGCCTGGTAACGTCGATCTGAAGTACGGTCATGAAACTGATTTGCTAAATGACTCAAGGCAAGTTCAGTTTTCGCAATCACCATTAAACCAGTTGTATTTTTATCTAATCGATGCACCAAGCCTGGTCGGCCTTCATTGCCTTCCATTTCGGGTAGGTTCTGAAAATGGTAAACTAAGCCATTTACCAGGGTTCCTGAAAAATTGCCATAACCCGGATGCACCACCATATTGGCAGGCTTATTCAAAACCAGTAAACTATCATCTTCATAAACAATGTCAAGCGAAATGTCTTCTGCCTTCAGCTCAGTTTCTCTTGGAGGGTAAGGCATCACGATTGAAACCTCATCCATTGGCTTGACTTTGTAATTGGGTTTTACCTCTTCTCCGTTCACCAAAACATTGCCAGAATGCGCTGCTTGCTGAATCTTATTGCGTGAAGAATTGGGTAAGCGATCACTCAGAAACTTGTCAATACGGAGCGCTGCCTGACCCTTATCTGCGATGATCTTATGGTGCTCAAAAAGCTCCTCTTCTTCCTCGTGCTGTTCCTGTTCTATGTCATCTCTCATTCTCTAAGCACTACTTTTTTGGTCTGTTGAATTCCGTTTTCTAATTCGATTCTGAGGAAATAAAGCCCACTAGGAAAACCTCCTAGTTCGAGCTGCAACTGATTTCCGCTTAGGACCAATTGCCCTCTTGCATCATAAAGTTGATAGTGTTGCAGCCTTGCTGATCCTTCAATGGAAATGTTGAGCTGGTTACGAACAGGATTCGGAAATACGGTAATGGCAGTTTTTCTTTTAGGTTGTTTCACTAGTCCAACCCCCCATTCCTTTTTCCTGAATACAGGCCGAATCATCGAACTACCGTCAAAAATTCCTGATGATGGATTGCTCCAACTTTGTCCGTCTAAACTCCAAAATGTTTTATCGCGGTTGTTATTATTCAAATCATACCCCACATTCAGGGAAAGTGGACCGATCGATTTAAAGCCAATGTAAAAATTTTGGGGTACAGGGATCAAGGTGTCTAGCCAAAAAGTGAGGAATCCATTTGGTTCTGTATAAATCGGATTGTACAGTTCTGTTTTTTGATAAATTACCTGTGTGGGGTTCAGTCCACTCCAAATTGTAATCTCAAACGATTGAGAAGTGATGGGATTGTTGTCAAAAATAAAACGTTGTGGTAAGAAATATATCTGCATTCCGCCTACTGTATCAGCAATAGGCATGTTAAACTCCACGGCCAAGTATGAGAAAAGACCACCTCCTGAGGCACGCGGATTGACGCCGTAACCAGCCTCCGCCGTTCCATCGTCATATGCGTAATAGTTATCTAAAATAGCCTTGGAAGTTAAGGTGTCGTTTGCTCGAATGAGATCTGGAGCATCGCTTGGACCAGGCCTAAAATCGATATCAGCAATTACTTCAAGCACTCCTGAACTGTCTATGTAAGAGGGCGGAAAATCAAAGTTCAAGGGATAGTCAAAAGCAATCGAAAAGCCAGGAGGGATGATCGAGAAACGGTCATTGGTAGGAAAACGGTAAAACTCTGTATTGTTGACGGTATCTGGAATTACTACTTTGTTAAATACGTTCAATCCCCCATCATGCAAACTTCTAATTTGTAAACCCTTCAAACTATCTACCATAAAGTTGCCAGAATTTGGCTTAAAATGCCACCATGGCATAGCAAAATAGTCCTTCAGTAAAGGTGGGGGTGAATTGACAAAAGCAATGTCCTTCGCACTTTGATCGTTGCGTGTTCTTTGGTCATTCAAATAAATATAATCAATGTGCCATTGGTCAAAAGCTCCTGCTGAAGAGGCATAAGCTCTGAAGCGAAATTGGAATGCATTGGTAAGAAAAGCAGGGTCCACTTTTACAAAAACTTGGCTAAAAGTATCGGCAAGGAAACCACCTACGCCCCAAACTTTAGCCCACCTTTGGTTAGTACTGTTGTAAAATTCTAAGACTAATGAATCGTTGCGCTCGGGTGGATCTAAGCTTAAACCCTTTGGCTGGTAGAAGAAACTAAAGTAAGTTGTATCCGTTGTGCTCGAAAGATCAATTGGTACAGAAGTAAGGTAGTCGGCTTTTACAGTAATGGCCAGTTCAATGTTGTAAGGTAGGCCAAATTCATTTAAGCCATCAAATGTTGCAACACCCCTAGTGGGTGGGTCTATGGCAAAGGTCTCATTAATGAGTACATCCCGATCAGTATACCAATTATCTGCCGCAGCATCCACAAAGTAATACTGTGCTGAATCTTGAAAAAGGGTTGGCACAACAGCTATGGTGTCTAAAGGCTTGTTTATGGTGTCGTATACATTATAAGGTAGGTAAACGTTTCTCAGGATAGTGGTGGTGGGAAAACTCTGCAAATTATGAACTTCCAAGATTCCATTGAACTGCTCGGTTCTTGAAATTATGGAGCTATCTGCACCTATTTGATAGTAAAATGTAGTATCCGTAACAAAACCTGTGGTGTCGGTTACCAATTGACCATTCAAGTAAAGGCGGTAAACTGTGGTATCTGTTAAGCGAGGATCGTTTAAGTTGTTAACCCGGTCTGAAAGATGATTGGAGGTAAAGTCATCAATAAACGGAAGGTCTAGCGTATCATAACGGTAAATAAAACTGTCTTCCCGCACAGTTAACTTATCCCACTTGAGTTGTTTTACTTTTTTATCTTTTTGAGGAATTAAAGCAGGATTATAGCTAGGTACCACCATTTTATCCTGTGCAAAGAGGTTCAAACTAAAAAGTTTGAAGAGCAAGATCACGCTAATCCACTGTTTCATTTAGATAGAATCTTGAAGAGTAACGGTATGAACAATGCGATTCGTATCTGCGGTTAGGAAAAGATCTACCGAACTACCCATGGGTAAGATGGGCTCTTCTGAATAAAAAGGTTGGTATTTGTAAACTTTTGCTACAGCTGTATCCTCAGCAGAACTAACGGTTTCATCATAAATCAAACTACCCACATTTAGGTATTGCGTTTTTAATAACTCTTCAGCCATTTCTACCTCAAAACCTATTAAATAAGGAACGGGAGTCAATTCATTACTGAGCCCCTGCCCTACCTTAAGGTTAATTTGAGCGCCTTTTTCAATTCTGTAACCTTCTTCTAAAGGTTGTTCATTTAACAAAACCTCCAAAACACAATTGGTGCATGGATCAGGTTCGTAAGTCAAAGTGCCTACTTCTAAGCCATAGGTTTCGATCAAAGAGGTAGCTTGACGCAGTGATAGATCTACCAAGTTTGGTAGTTCAATTTTAGGCGGTTCAAAAGCACTGAGCGTAAGGTAAATTTTTCGACCCTGCTTTACCTCATAATCCGCTCTTGGATCTTGCTCCAATACAATTCCACCTTGCACTCCTTTTTCAAAAATAGAGTCACTGATCTCCATCGTAAAGCTTCCACTATCAAGCTTCTTTTCGACTTCGTTTATGTTTAAGCCTTCTAAGGCAGGAACCTGAATGGTTTCATTATGCAAGGTGTAGTCATCTAAATAAAGCATAGTACCGTACAAGGCGCCTGCAAAAAGCATCAGCGCAACAACAATGTTGATGATCAAAATACGACTAAACAAAAAGCGAAAAAAGTTACCCATGCACTCTAACTACTACAGCCTGCAAAGATAGGAATATTAGACCTGCCTTGTTAATTATTAATTGAAGTGAAGTATTGATGATGCTTACAGATTGACTTACTTTGACTTTAAAATAAATTGATGAAAAAAGTAGTGGCCATAGCTGCCGGTGGAGATTCTGCTGAAATTGAAATTTCCTTTTTAAGTGCACAAACCGTTTACGATCATCTAGACCGTAGCCGTTTTGAAGTTATCATGGTACGCATGATCAAAGGACAGTGGGAAGCTATACTTGCTAAGGAAAGCTTTCCAATTGACAAAAACGACTTTAGTTTTAGCTATGAAGGTAAAAACGTGAAGTTTGACTATGTGTTCATTGCCATTCATGGTACTCCGGGAGAGGATGGTAAACTACAAGCCTACTTTGATCTTTTGCAAATTCCTTATTCATCACCTGACCACATTGGCTCAACCTTGACCTTTAATAAGTGGTATTGCAACACCTTACTCAGCCAACTAAACTATGCAGTTGCCACCTCTCATTATTTGAGAAAGGGAGAAAAAGTAGATGAAGAGGCAGTATTGAAAAAAGTTGGCCTGCCCTGTTTTGTAAAACCCTGCTCCGGTGGAAGTAGCTATGGTGTAACTAAGGTAAAAAATTCTGAAGCCTTGTTTCCTGCCATCAGTCAGGCATTTGAATTTGACCATGAAATTATGGTAGAATCACATTTGGAAGGTAAGGAAATGACCTGTGGGGTTTATCGCAAAGAGGGCAAGGTTGTTCCATTGCCCATAACTCAAATTATTCCTGACGGCGAATTCTTTGACTATGCAGCAAAATATCAAGGTGCCTCGAGGGAGATTACGCCTGCTCGCATTGATGAAAAATCGTACCAAAAAGTACAAACCATAGCTTCAGAAATTTATGAAAAGCTAAACCTTAGGGGGATTATACGGGTTGACTTTATGTTGGTAGGCAATCAAGCTTACGTGATTGAGCTTAATGCTGTTCCCGGCTTGTCAAAAGAAAGCCTAATACCACAGCAAGTTGCAGCGGCAAAAATTAATTTAAAAGACTTTTTTAATCAAATCATAGACTCAACCAGGCATTAGAAATGGATTTTTTAGCAGAAGATATCAATCGGTATACAGAAGAACATACCCAAGCAGAGAACAAAACTTTAGCCGAACTGAATCGAGAAACTTGGCTTAAGGTACTTCAACCAAGAATGCTAAGCGGTCATTTACAAGGCAGAGTGTTGAGCATGCTTAGCAAGATGATTCAGCCTAAGCGAATTTTAGAAATTGGCACCTACACTGGCTATGCTGCTTTATGTTTGGCGGAAGGATTGACTGAAGATGGGCAGTTGCACACCATTGATAAAAATGAAGAGTTGGAGGATCGCATTGAACGCTTTGTAAAAAAAGCTGGCTTTGAGGACAAGATCCACCTCCACTTTGGGAATGCCGTGAAAATCTTACCCACTCTTCAGGAAGATTGGGACCTTGTATTTATTGATGCCGATAAAACGAATTACAGCACTTATTACGATCTACTGATCGATAAAATGAAGTCAGGCTCCTATTTGATTGCCGACAATGTGCTGTGGAGTGGAAAGGTGACTGAGGACTATGAAGAATTAGATGAAGAAACTAAGGCGATCGTGGACTTTAACACAAAAATTCAATCTGATGAGCGAGTGGAGAATGTTTTGTTTCCCATTCGCGATGGATTAATGGTGATTCGAAAAAAGTAATATATTTATTACCTTTGAACTGTGAAGTACAATGCCCTTTTTAAATTACTCAAGAAAAATGGCTGGTATGAAGTCCGTCAGAAAGGGAGTCATGTGATTTTTGAACACCCTGATAGAGAAGGTTGAATTACTGTTCCTTATCACGCAAGTAAAGAGGTAGAAAAAGGCTTATTGAAAAGTATTCTATAACAAACAGGCATCAAAACAGATAAAAGATGAAAAAATTAGTGATTCGAGTTCTGAAAGAAGATCAAGGTTATAGTGCACAGGCTCAAATTAAAGAAGATATGGTTTTTACTGATGGAGAAGATATTGCTGAATTACAAACCAACCTATTAGAGGCCATTAATTTAAATTCAGAAGAAAGCGGAAAAACCTATTCCATCAATGATTTAAAATTTGAATACGATTTAGAAAGCTTTTTTAATTTCTACAAGGTAATTAATGCAAAAGCACTTTCTGANCGCATTGGCATGAACCAAAGTCTTCTTGCGCAGTATATCAAAGGCATTAAAAANCCTTCNTCTAAACAACTGAAACGCATCATTAAAGGGGTTCAAGATATTGGCAAAGAATTAACAGAAGTGGAGTTAAGCTAAATCAAAATAGTATTCTTCAACTAAATTAATTTATCTTTCAACCACCTTTTCCTTTCCCAAGCAGAGACTTTTAAATGCAAAACCAACACTTCAAACGTAAAAAAGCAGAAAAGCCTTCAGCTGAAAAGCTGATCGAAGGGATTTTATCCGGTGATTTTATTTCACTAAGTCGGGCCATTACCCTTTGTGAAAGTAAAAGAACTGAAGACCGAGAAGCTGCCAACCGCATTGTACAAGCCTGTTTACCTCATAGTGGCAAGAGCATTCGCATTGGCATTACTGGCGTACCGGGAGTGGGCAAAAGCACTTTTATTGAAAGTTTTGGTTTACACCTGATTGAAAAAGAACAAAAAAAACTTGCCGTACTAGCCGTTGACCCCAGCAGCGAGCGTAGCAAAGGCAGTATTTTGGGCGATAAAACGCGGATGGAAAAATTAAGCGTGCATCCGAAAGCTTTTATTCGCCCTAGTCCAACCTCGGGAAGTTTAGGCGGAGTGGCCCATCAAAGTAGAGAGAGTATTCTATTATGCGAAGCAGCAGGTTTTGAAGTAATTATTGTGGAAACAGTAGGCGTGGGTCAGTCGGAAACAGAAGTACGTCAAATGACCGATTTCTTTTTGCTGTTGATGCTAGCCGGAGCCGGCGATGAATTGCAAGGCATTAAGCGTGGCATCATGGAAATGGCAGATGGCTTGTTGATTAACAAAGCAGAAGGTGAAAATAAAGGGGCCGCCAAACGAGCCCAAAGAGAGTACCGTAATGCCCTTCACCTCTTTCCGCCCAGCCAAAGTGAATGGACAGCCAAGGTAGAACTTTGCTCGGCCTTGCATCACCAAAATATGGATGGGGCTTGGCAGATGGTGCAAGATTTTGTAAGCCAAACCCAGGGTAATGGTTTTTTCGCAAAGCAACGACAACGGCAACTACGCTCTTGGTTTATCAAAACGATAGACGAATTACTTCACCGTTCGCTTTTTTCTTCAGAAAATTTGAAAGCAAAACTTCGAGAATTAGAAAATCAAGTGGAACAAAAACAGATCTCGCCCTATGAAGCCGCCAAGGTGATTTTTGAGGCGTTTAAGCGGGAGCTTTAAAGCTGAAAGATAAAGGATTAAGGAATCGTATTGTAGTAAACTTTCATCCTTTAGCTTTAGTCTTTTATCTGGGCGCTCAGCGCCTTCTCTTCCAAATGCTCATTATACAATTGATGCACGATTCCATCTACCAAACCCACTTTAGGTACAATGAAATGGCTCACTCCTGCTTGTCGAGCTGAAAAGGCAAAAAGATCCAAGGCCGGGATAATCACATCTGCGCGGTCTGGACGTAAACCCAGATCAGCAATCATTTCATCAAAAGTTAGCTTATTTAAATCCATCCGCCATTTGCGAACCTTAACCACCGATAATGGCTGCATCGGCTTAAGCATCGAAAGCTTAAAAACAGTATTGATATTTCCTCCTGATCCGATTATGTACTTTGGACTGTATTTCCCTTTTACGTTATTGATCCACTCACCCATCTCATCCCAACTAGCTTGTTCAACGAGTTCTTCTTTTAAGCGAATAGTACCAATATTGAATG
>P_1C_Liq_1_UnCtyDRAFT_1000058_pt1 | contig 22493 bp, 19 predicted proteins | sample Pon1CUnioCityCA_2_FD_10230 | JGI IMG/M metagenome (IMG submission 10230) | reverse complement strand
CTTTGCAACATTGGAGAAGTGCTTGCAATTTTGAAAACAGAATTTCCAGATCTGACACCATCAAAACTTAGATTTCTAGAAGACCAAGGATTGGTTACCCCGCAACGAACTGAAGCTGGCTATCGGAAGTTCTCCGACTCCCAAATTGAAAGGCTCAAGGTTGCTCTCGAATTGCAACGAGATCAGTATCTTCCACTGAAGGTAATCAGACAGTATTTTGAGGATTTGGACGGGGGCAAAAACCCAGCGCTTCCCGTGAACGCTCCAACAGCCAACAAGCTCAGAAAAAATCTTAAGTTTTCAACCATGAAGCTAGTTGAGGAATCAGGTATTTCCGAACAGGGCTTGAAAGAAGCTCAAGAGGTCGGACTGATTGGCCAGGAGCCCCACACTTCTCAGCAGCTTGAGATTGCAGTTTCAATTGCTGGTCTCGCACAATTCGGAATCTCACCAAGACACCTCAAGGGAATCAAGGCTAGTGCCGATAGAGAAATTGGAATTATCAGTGGAGTGATTGAACCAGTTGTGCAGAAAAGAACTCCGGAGAGTGCGGCCAAAGCCTCCTATTACGCAAGAGAGATTGAAAACAGGTTTGCAACTATCCGCTCACAACTTCTTGATGGCGAAATTAGCAAGCTAGATCGCTAGTTCGACACGCCGGCCGAGCTTAACCTTCAAGTTGTTGTTGAGGGGTGCATAATTGAAGCTTGGAGAAAAGGAGGAACCCTTGAGTGATGACATGCTATTCACTGACGGTCTTCCGGTAGAGGATTCTAGTTCTGGCTACCGAGGTGCAAATGCGGCTGCCGCTGCGGGCATCTCCTATCGTCAGTTGGATTACTGGGCTAGAACGGGATTGGTCCAGCCAACCGTTCAAAACGCCCAAGGCTCAGGTTCCCAAAGACTTTATTCATTCCGCGACATCTTGGTTCTAAAGCTTGTAAAGAGGCTATTGGACACAGGAGTATCACTTCAGCAGATTAGAAATGCGGTTGAGCGCTTGCGTCAGACTGGAGTTGAAGACTTGGCCAAAATCACTCTCATGAGTGACGGTGCGAGCGTTTATCTCTGCACATCCCAGGATGAAGTCATTGATTTACTTGACCAAGGTCAGGGAGTGTTTGGCATAGCCGTGGGCAGTGTCTGGCGAGAGGTTGAGACTTCTTTGACTGAATTGGGCCCAGATGAGCTAACCAGCGTTGATGAGCTGGCTGCCAAGCGAGCAAAGAAAAGCGCCTAGCTTCGAGCTCTTCTACCCCTAGATTTTCTGCTGGACTTTTTTGCCTTTGGCTCTTCTTCCAATTCCAAACCACTGAAAGTTTCCTTGGCAACACCACGGATAGCCCTTTCTATGGAGCTTCCCGTTCTGGCTCTCTTCACCTGAGAGGTTGATTTCATATCCGAAAGCACCCCCGAGAGAATTGAATCAAAAGCTCGCGCTAAATCCGCCCCTGCCTCGCTTGGCCAAGAGTGGATAGGTGTGGCGGCACCGGTCGCTTGCTGCAAAGTGGATCTCTCGGCGAAGTGCGGGTGAATTAGTTTCTCGCCAAACATCTCTCTCAGTTCTGAAAGACGATAGTTGTGTTCATCCGAACTTTCTCGCAAACGATTCACCACCACCCCGTGAAGAGCCAGCCTGGGTGAAAGCTTGGTTGAAATTTCATCGATTGCTTTACTGGCTCTATCCGCAGCCACGACACTGAAAAAACTNGGCTCACTGACAACCAGTACCCGATCGGATGCAATCCAGGCTGTTCTAGTTAGGGCGTTCAAGGACGGGGGAGTGTCAATCACAACCAGGTCATATTCATCCTCCACCACACTGAGCGCCTGTTCTAATCGCCACAGTTCGCCAAGGGTTGGTTGCGGGTTATCCACCATTAGTGATCGCGTGGAGCCAACCATGACGTGAATTTTGCTTGGATGTTGGCGTTGCCATTTTGCTTCGACAATTGATTTTCTAACAATATTTGGTCTCGGGGAGGACAAAACATCAGCGCAAGACTCGGAATAGTCATTGACGGCAGCCAGACCGGTTGTAGCATCACATTGGGGGTCAAGGTCTACAAACAAGGTGTTTATGCCTCGATCAAGAGCAGCAGAAGCTATTCCAAGGGCAATGGTGGTTTTTCCCACGCCACCTTTGAGGGAGCTAACGCTGAGAACTTGCACGCGGAATAGGCTACCCTTTTTTTAGTCTTAATCGGTGACCGACAAAACTGTGAGGGTTGATGTTTCAAAAGATTTTGGTGGCAAACCGCGGCGAAATAGCCGTTCGCGCGTTCCGAGCAGCCTATGAGGTTGGCGCAAAGACGGTTGCGGTGTTTCCTTATGAGGATCGCTATTCGGTGCATCGACTAAAAGCCGATGAGGCATACGAAATTTTTTCAGACGGCTCGCCCGTAAAGGCTTATTTGGATGTTGACGAGATCATTCGGGTCGCAAAGGAGTCTGGTGCAGATGCGATTTATCCAGGCTATGGGTTTCTGAGTGAGAACCCAGAGCTAGCCGAGAAGGCAGCCGCTAATGGAATCCGCTTTGTTGGACCAAAATCGGAGATTTTGGAGCTAGCCGGTGACAAGGTAAACGCAAAGCAGGCTGCCATTCGAGCCAACGTTCCGGTTTTGAAATCCACAGAGAGTAGCTCGGATGTTAAAAAACTTCTAGCTCAAGCTTCCGACATTAGTTTTCCACTATTTGTGAAAGCAGTTGCAGGCGGTGGTGGCCGTGGCATGCGCAGGGTTGACCAAGAGCATGAGCTAGAGCAGGCACTTGAACAATCCATGCGGGAGGCTGAGAGCGCCTTTGGCGATGCCAGAGTGTTTTTGGAGCAGGCAGTAATCAGACCTAGACACATTGAGGTGCAAATACTTGCTGACTCACAGGGTGGGGTAATACACCTTCACGAACGCGATTGCTCAATTCAGAGAAGAAACCAAAAGGTCGTGGAAATTGCCCCCGCACCAAATTTGGATGACGAGCTGAGACAACAACTATTTGTTGACGCCATCAATTTCGCAACTGAGATTGGTTATGAAAACGCGGGGACCGTTGAGTTCCTAATCGAAACCGACGGGCCGAACACCGGCCAGCACGTGTTTATTGAGATGAATCCACGAATTCAGGTTGAGCACACAATCACCGAAGAGGTCACAAATGTTGATCTGGTGCAATCTCAGTTAAGAATTGCCGCTGGGGAGTCATTAAAAGACTTGGGCCTTAATCAGAAAGACATCAAGCCCAGTGGCTTTGCCATTCAGTGCCGAATAACTACAGAGGACCCCTCAAGTAATTTCCGCCCGGACACAGGCAAAATCACGACCTATCGTTCTCCTGGCGGAGCTGGCATCAGGTTGGACGGTGGAACCGTAACCACCGGAGCTGAAATCTCTCCACACTTTGATTCAATGCTTGTGAAGCTAATTGCCAGGGGCAGGGATTTTACCCAGGCTGTGACTCGCTCTCAGCGAGCGCTCGCTGAGTTTAGAATCCGTGGCGTTGCCACCAATGTCTATTTCTTGCAGTCGATTATGAATGATCCTTCATTTATCGCAGGAGATTTGAACACTCACTTCATTGACACCAGGCCTGAGCTGTTTGACGCGAAACCAAGTCGTGACCGTGGCTCCAAGATTTTGCAGTGGTTGGCAGGCGTGACCGTTAACAAACCAAATGGCGAAAGGCCAAATATCGCCAGCCCGGTAAGCAAGCTTCCAGAATTAGCAGAGACAAGCTTGCCCAAGGGGTCTAGAGACCATCTGCTGAAAGTTGGTCCAGAGCAATTTGCAAAAGATCTTCGAGCACAGACTGCTTTGGCGGTGACCGACACAACATTTAGAGACGCCCACCAATCACTCCTAGCAACCAGGGTAAGAACTGTGGATTTAGTAAATGCCGCACCTTATGTCGCCCATAAATTGCCAGAACTTCTAAGCGTTGAGGCGTGGGGTGGAGCAACCTATGACGTGGCATTGAGGTTTTTGGGCGAGGATCCTTGGGAGAGGCTGTCCAAATTGAGAGCAGCCATGCCCAATGTTTGCATCCAAATGTTGCTCAGAGGAAGAAACACCGTGGGCTATACGCCATACCCAACCGAGGTCACAGATGCCTTTGTGAAGCAGGCGGCGGAAACAGGCGTTGATATTTTTAGAATCTTTGATGCTCTGAACGATGTCTCACAGATGACCCCCGCCATTAAGGCAGTTCGCGATGCGGGTGCTGTGGCAGAGGTTGGAATTTCGTATACCGCTGATCTTTTGGACCCGAAAGAAGACGTCTATACCTTGGATTATTACCTCGGCCTAGCCGATCAAATGGTTGCAGCCGGTGCGCATATCTTGGCAATCAAAGATATGGCGGGATTATTGCGTCCAGCGGCCGCAGAACGGCTTGTGAGTGCGCTCAGAGATAGATTTGACCTTCCTGTTCATTTACACACCCACGACACCGCTGGAGGCCAACTTGCGACCCTTCTGGCTGCCAGCAGAGTAGGTGTCGACGCTGTAGATGTTGCCAGTGCTCCGATGGCTGGAACCACTTCACAGCCATCCGCCAGCGCCTTGGTTGCAAGTCTTGCGAATACAGAGCGCGACACAGGAATTGACCTAGAACGGGTTACCGATTTCGAGCCTTATTGGGAAGCTGTTCGCGGAATCTACAAACCTTTCGAGTCTGGTTTGCCAGGACCTACCGGTCGTGTTTATAAACATGAAATCCCAGGCGGTCAGCTTTCCAACTTGAGGCAGCAGGCGATTGCTCTTGGTTTGGCAGATCGATTCGAGCTGGTCGAGGATATGTATGCCGCTGCCAACAAAATTTTAGGCAGACCCACAAAGGTGACACCTTCAAGCAAGGTTGTTGGTGACTTAGCCCTGCACCTGGTAGCTGTGAGTGCAGACCCGAAAGAGTTTGAACAGAATCCAGAAAAGTTCGATATTCCAGATTCCGTGATCGGCTTTCTGCAGGGCGAGCTCGGTGTTCCCGCTGGTGGCTGGCCAGAACCTTTCCGAACCAAGGTGTTGAAAGGCAGGACCAAGAAAAACAACATTGTTGAGCTTTCTGAGGAGGATCTTCAGATTCTCAATGGCGAAGATTCATTGTTGATTCAACAGACTTTGAACAGATTGTTATTTGATAAGCCAACTGAAGAGTTTTTGCGAATCAGAGAAAATTACGGAGACCTTGCCAATATGGCAACGGTCGATTACCTCTATGGTTTGCAGCCAGAAACCGAACATGTGGTGACACTTGGCAAAGGCTTGGATTTGTATGTTGGACTCGAGGCAATCGGTGAAGCAGATGCTCGCGGTTATCGCACCGTAATGGCAAAACTAAACGGGCAACTCAGACCGGTGACCGTAAGAGATTACTCAATTGAGGTGCAAACCGTTGATGCTGAAAAAGCCGACCCGAATAACCCTGGGCACGCAGCGGCTCCGTTTAGCGGTGTTGTCACACCAAGAGTTGAAGTGGGAGATAAAGTTGAGCAGGGGGATCCAGTAGCAACAATCGAGGCCATGAAGATGGAAGCAAGCATTGCAGCTTCAAAATCTGGCAAGATTACAAGGCTTGGAATCATTGGCTCTCAGCCAGTTGAGGCTGGCGACCTAATTGCAGTTATCGAATAGAGGAAAGTTTGAAAAAAGATTCTGAAGATTACTCAGTCGGAGGTGACTCTGATTACGAGAATCTGGAACTTGATCCTGAGACTGGTCAGTATGCGATGGGTAACGACGAGTTTGAAAGCGTTGAGGTTGAGGCCGACGCGGAGGTGGTCGTCAATGATTTATTTTCAGATCCTGAACCGGCAGCAATGCTCACCGCAGACAGGCTTCTGGAGGAAAAGGCTCGTGAGCGGGTAAGGCCCGAAGGATTTTGGCAACTCTTTGTTTATCGAATTAGCTTCAGGCTTATAAATCTTGGAGACTCACGCAAAGTTACTGCCAGAAAAGGAATTGACTCCAGAATTGGGGCAAATTTTGGTAACGAGGCAAGATTCGTTCCGGTGCTGACCAGGAAGGGTGGCGTTGGAAAGACAACTGTCACAACTTTGATTGGCATGGCCATGGCAAAGGTTCGCGAAGACAGAGTGGTGGCCATTGATGCAAACCCAGATCGCGGGACATTGGCCGAGCGTGTGAAACGAGGGACAACCAAGACCGTCAGAGATGTAGTTTTGAAGGCCAGTTCGATTTCTAGCTTTACCGCATTTAGCGATTTGGTGTCGAGAGACAAAACACGGCTGGATGTTTTAGCCAGCGATACCGATCCCATGATCAGCCAAGCATTTGATGATGGTGACTACAACGTGGTCGCAGACATCACCAGCCGTTACTACTCAGTGGTGCTAACTGACTGCGGAACAGGGATTGTTCACAGTGTCATGCAGGCGGTACTGGACCGTGCAGATGGACTGGTGATTGTAAGTGGCGGAAGTGTTGACGAGGCCAGACTGGCCAGTGAAACACTTACCTGGTTGGAAGCAAATGGCTATGGCGATTTGGCAAGAAACTCAGTGGTCGCACTGAACACCGCAACATTTGGAACTGAAATTGTGAAACTGGATGAGATTGAATCCCACTTCCTGACCCGTACCAGAGCGGTAGTTCGCATTCCCTATGACCCGAAGCTTGCAGCAGGTGCAGAAATTAGTTTTGACAGCCTTCACCCCGCCACTCAAAAAGCCGCAAGGGAGTTGGCCGCACTAGTCGCGGATGGATTGGTTTGACCGAACGCGAAATAAGAATCTTCGGAGATCCTGTCTTGAAAACCGAGTGCCGAACTGTTACCGATCCGCAATCTGTGGCTCAACTGGTTCAGGACTTATTGGACACCTGCAATCAACCTGGCAGAGCCGGAGTTGCAGCTAATCAAATCGGTGTTGACCTGAGGGTTTTCAGCTATCAGGTTGATGACCAGCTTGGCTACCTAATCAATCCAGAAATCATCAAGGTGTCAGAACAGGTCAACCTACTTGAAGAGGGTTGCCTCAGCGTTCCAGGTTTATGGAACGAGGTTTCAAGGCATCAAGCTGTAACAATTAGGGGCCAACAGCTTGATGGCACCACCTTGGAGATTGAAGCAGAGGGTTTATTGGCACAGGTGTTTCAGCACGAGTGCGATCACTTGCAAGGAAAGCTCTACATCGACCGGCTAACGCCAGAGGCAAAAAAGCGGTCGATGTCTGAGATTAGGCAAGCCGAGTGGTTTCTCAGCTAGCCGTAAATCTCGGTAACCTGCTCCTCGAAATCTGCCAGAACTCGCTCCCGTTTCACCTTCAAAGAAGGAGTCATGTGGCCACTTGCCTCTGTCAGCTCTGAACCAATGAAGGCAAATTTCTTAATCTGCTCTGCGGAGGAAAACTTCTTGTTGACCTGATCAATCTTCGCTTGAACTGCTTTTTTGATTTTTTCGCTGGAGATCGCATCATGAATGGTTTCAATTCCCTCAATGCCTTGACCCTTGGTCCAAACCGGAAGCATCTCTGGGTCAATCGAGATCAGAGCCGAGACAAATGGTTGTTTGTCACCAATTACAACCACCTGACCGATCAACGGATGAGCCCTGAGTGGGTCCTCCAAGGCGGCCGGAGCAACATTTTTTCCACCCGCCGTGACCAAAATTTCTTTTTTGCGACCGGTAATGGATAAAAATCCCTCGTCATCCAGTTCTCCGATATCGCCGGTGTGGAACCAGCCATCAGCCAGCGCCTCATCAGTGGCTTTTTTATTTTTCCAATAACCACGGAAGATGTTGTAGCCCTTTAGCAGAACCTCTCCGTCATCGGCAATACCAACCGCGGTTCCCGGCAATGAGTAGCCAACCTTTCCAATTTTCAGCTTGTCACCGCGTCCAAGAGTTGCTGGCGCGTATGTTTCGGTTAGTCCGTAACCCTCCAGCACAATCAGACCAATACCCCTGTAGAAGTGACCAAGTCTTGCCCCAAGTGGTGCCCCACCGCTGATTGCATACTTGACTCGACCTCCCATTGCCTCTCGAAGCTTGCTGTAAACCAGGCGATCAAATAGCCTGTGTTGAATTTTCTGGCCCAGAGAGGGACCCTTTTCGGAGTCTAGAGCGGTTGAATAGTCGATAGCCGCTTGCGCTGCTCTGTCAAAGATTTTGCCTTTTCCGCCTGTTTCAGCCTTCAGTTGAGCCCCGTTGAAGACTTTTTCAAAAACTCTAGGAACTGCGAGCAGAAATGTTGGCTTGAAGCTAGCGAGCCCTGCGGCCACGTTTTTGGTGTCTGGTAGGTGGCCGACTTTCATGGCACCAGAAACACAAAGAATTGAGACAAACCTTGCCAGCACATGAGCCAGCGGCAAGAACAAAAGTGTGGAGCTTTCTTTGTTCACGATGTAGGGCAGTTGCGCCTTACCGTTGTTGCAAAGCTCAACGAAACCTCTGTGCAGCAACTCGCAACCCTTAGGGTTCCCAGTAGTCCCGCTGGTGTAAATGATTGTGGCCAAGGTTTCAAAGTTTGCAGCCGATCTTCTGGCCTCCAATTCATCATCGCTGATATTAGCCCCCGTGGTTTTCAATTGCTCGAGATCGCCATTTTCGATTACCCAGGTGTATTTGACGTTTTTCAGCGAAGACTGAACGGATTCAAAACTTGCAAGATGTTCTGGTTTTTCAAAAAAACAGGCAACGGATTCACTGTCGCCCAATACCCATTTGATTTGCTCTGAGGATGAGGATTCGTAGATGGGCACTGAGACTGCACCTGCATACCAAATTGCAAAATCCAGTAGTGTCCACTCGTAGCGAGTCCGGGAGAGAATTCCAAGTCCTTGCCCAGGCTTAATGCCAGTCGCAATCAAGCCTTTGGCAACAGCTTTGACCTCTTCATGAAACTGCCTAACGCTCAAGTCGTTCCAAGCTTCTCCAGATTGAATCGAGAACAGACTTTGATCAGGTGCTTCTTTGGCGATTTTTTCTAGGAAGTCGGTGACGTTACTGTCGTGGTCGCTCTCCGCAGCTAATGGCTCTTCGTGGATCTTCATCTCAGGCTCCTCAATGAATTTTTACTACTGTAACCCCTGGGGATTCTAGATTTGGAATTAATTTGATTCCCTATTTTGTTTTTCTTCCGCTTGGAGTGAAAGCTAAACTATTCGCTTGGAGCTGGGAGCTTTATTGCATTCAATTGGAATTGATATCGGTGGCACGAAGATTGCCGCCGGCTTAGTCTCACCCGATGGAGAAGTATCACAAGTAAAAAAAGTTCCCTCGCCTGCTGCTGAGCCAGACCTGATGGCTGAGACCGTGGTTGAGCTAATCCATAATCTCCAGAGAGAAAATCAGGTTGACACAGTCGGAATAGCTGCGGCTGGATTTATCAATTCCAAGCGCAACGAAATTCTCTATAGCCCAAATCTGCAGTGGCGTCACGAACCATTGAAGACAAGGATTCAGCAACAGGTTTCTGTTCCGGTTTCCTTGGAAAACGACGCGAATGCGGCAGCTTGGGCAGAGTTTCGATTTGGGAGTGCCAAGAATGCGGATTCAATGGTGATGCTGACCATTGGCACCGGTGTTGGCGGAGCAATCATTGATAGCGGACGACTAATCCGGGGCGGATTTGGTATCGGTGGTGAACTGGGACATATTCGATTGGTCAAAAATGGTCGGCAGTGCGGTTGCGGCCAAAGAGGCTGTTTAGAGCAATACGGATCGGGAACCGCGTTTTTGAAAGCCGCCCGGAAACTAGCAACCAGTGATGGTCCAGCCGGCCGAAGGCTCAGAGAGTTGGCTAGCGAAAACGGAGTTCTTACAGGAGCGGAGGTTTCTCAAGCAATCACCGAGGGCGATGTTGGCGCACTCAGCCTGCTGCGTGAACTCGGTGATTACTTAGGTCAGGGCCTTGCCAGCATTGTGGCTGTATTAGATCCAGAGATTTGCGTCGTTGGCGGGGGAGTGAGCATAGCTGGAGAGAAGTTGACGGAGCCAATTTACTTTAGCTATTTGAATAACTTGCCGGCCAGAGGTTACCGACCTGAACTAAGTGTGGTTGCAGCTAAGCTTGGTAATAACGCGGGCCTAATAGGGGCAGCCGATATATCAAGGGCGGAGTCTTTGCAATGACCTACCTTTTTCTGAAAACTTTTATCATCGGCCCGATACTCCACGTGCTTTTCAGGCCATGGTCAACCGGCTCCGAAAATGTTCCAAAATCCGGCGGTGCAATTCTGGCGAGCAATCACCTGTCCTTCTCAGACAGCATATTTTTGCCACTGAAATGCTCAAGACCGGTGACTTTTTTGGCCAAAAGCGATTACTTCACCGGTAAGGGAATCAAAGGCTTATTGACCCGTTGGTTTTTCAAGGCAACGGGACAGATTCCGATTGACAGAACTGGTGGCAAAGCCAGTGAGGCGAGTTTGAACACAGGTCTGTCAATTCTGGCCAAAGATCTTTTGCTTGGCATCTACCCCGAGGGAACCAGGTCGCCAGACGGTTTCCTATATCGAGGCAGAACTGGCATTTCTCGAATGGTGCTGGAAGCTCAGGTGCCAGTGATTCCAGTAGCCATGATTGATACCCAAAAGGTCCAGAAAATTGGACAGACCCGCCCCAGCGTGCGCAGGGTCGGGGTAGTCTACGGAGAGGCCCTGGATTTCAACCGCTTCGCCGGCATGGAGGCAGAAAGAGCGGTTTTGAGAGCCATCACAGACAAAATCGTTTATGAGACCAAGTATTTGGGTGGCCAGCGGTATCAGGATTCATACGCAAGTTCGAAGAGGAATTAAAGGGAAGCAGTAGGAGAAAACATTGAACGAAAATACGGAGCTGGACAGCTACCAAAAACTCGAGGCAAAGCAACAGCCGAACTGGCCAGACCAAGCACATTTGGCCCAGGTTAGAAATACCCTTTCGAACTTGCCCCCACTGGTATTTGCAGGTGAGGTGGACAACTTCAAATCAAAAATTGCCGAGGCTGCAGCCGGACGGGCCTTTCTATTGCAGGGGGGTGACTGCGCTGAGACCTTCGTGGATGCAACCGCGGACCGAATCCGCAATCGCATAAAAACTGTTTTGCAAATGGCAGTTGTGCTGATGTATGGATCTTCTTTGCCGGTTATCAAAATGGGTCGCATGGCGGGTCAGTTTGCAAAACCTAGAAGCAATGACACCGAGACCAGAGAGGGCGTCACGCTGCCCGCTTACCGAGGGGATGCGGTGAACGGATTTGAGTTCACAGAGGATTCACGTGTCCCAAATCCTGATCGACTGCTTCAGGCCTACAACACCTCAGCCTCCACGTTGAACCTGATTAGGGCATTCAACAGTGGGGGATTTGCAGACCTGCGCGCGGTTCATGAGTGGAATAAAGGTTTCATGGACAATCCGGCGAATGCAAATTATGAGGAAATCGCTTCAGATGTAGACAGAGCAATGAAGTTCATGGAGGCCTGCGGCGTTGACAGTGCTGAGTTGCGCACCACCGAATTTTATGTTGGTCACGAAGGTTTACTGTTTGATTACGAGCGTCCAATGACCAGAACTGATTCCAGAACCGGCAAGTCCTATGACACCAGTGGACACTTCATTTGGATTGGTGAGCGAACCCGAGATATCGATGGTGCGCACGTTGAATTTTTGTCCAAGGTTGAAAACCCGATTGGGGTAAAAATTGGGCCAACTGCAACAAAAGATGACATTTTGAGCTTGATTGACAAGCTAGACCCAAAGAGGGAACCCGGAAAGTTGACATTTATCTCACGTATGGGGGCGACCAAGATTCGCGATGAGTTGCCACGTTTGATGGAGGCAACAAATGAAGCTGACGCACTGCCACTTTGGATAACAGACCCAATGCACGGAAATGGAATCACTACCGCTAACGGGTTCAAGTCCAGAAGGTTTGACGATGTCATGGAAGAGGTCAAGGGCTTTTTCGAGGTGTGTAGAGCTTTGGGCGTTCACCCTGGTGGTCTGCATGTTGAGCTGACCGGCGATGACGTCACAGAGTGTCTTGGCGGAAGCGACCACATCGATGAGACAGATTTGGAGCAGCGCTACGAGACGGTTGTGGATCCAAGGCTGAATCACAAGCAGAGCTTAGAGATGGCATTTTTGGTTGCCGAAGAATTGGTTAATTTCAAGAGGTAGCCATCAAGCTGTGGCAAGCTATTCTCGTGGGAATTGATTTGGTTGAAAACTGGCTCAGCTATGAGCAGGCCTCAGAGTTACTCGGAGTATCAAAGGGCAAGATAGCGCGCCTGGTTGAAGATAAGTTTTTATTCAGCGTGAAGCTCGACAGGGAACCAATGATTCCTGCCGAGATAATTGTTGATGGGGAACCTCTGCCAAGCATTCGAGGAACCCTTATGGTTTTGGAGGATTCGGGTTTCGACCCAAATGAAGCTGCCGAGTGGATGTTTGAACACCAAGAGGAACTCGATGAGACCCCTCTTCAATCACTGGTTCGCGGTCGAAAAAGTGCCGTTAGGCGACTTGCCCAAGCCCTCGCAATCTAATTTGAACGACTAATTACCCTGCGAGCCAATTGCTCGAGTTTTTGCTTGGCCGTCGGTTCCAGTTCCAAGGTCTCCAGAACCTCTAGGGCCCGATCTCCGTATTCCTGCATCATTCGTTCAGTTTTTTCTAATGCCCCTGAATCCTTGATTGTTTTCTGCATGAACTCGATCTGTTCTTGATCTAAATCCCGTTCACTCAAAAGGTCATTGAAAATTTTGGCAATTGAGGTCGAGCTGTTTTGAAGGGTAAGCGCGACGAGAACTGTCCGCTTTCCCTCTCTCAGGTCGTCGCCTGCTGGTTTCCCGGTGACCTCTGGGTCGCCAAACACTCCGAGAATGTCATCTCTGATTTGAAAGGCAAGACCGAGTGGAATGCCAAAGTTGCTCAGTCCTCGCAAAGTGTTCTCATCAGCACCGGCAAAACTTGCTCCAATCAGCAGTGGTGCCTCAAGAGAGTATTTAGCAGTTTTATAAAGCATTACCTTTTCGGCTCGGGTAACCGCTTCTGAGAATTGACGCAGGGGAGCGGCGTTTTCCTCCAAAACGTCCAGATACTGACCTGCCATCACCTCAAATCGCATTTTTGAAAACTCATTTCGACAGCTGGTTTCAATCTCGTTCGATGGTGCACTGGTAACCGCCGCTCCAAAAACTTCGCTGGACCAGTTCAGCATCAGGTCTCCCACCAATATGGAACCTGACTGACCAAACCTTTCTGCATCTCCCAGGAAGGAACTATCCGTATGAAGCGCCTCAAATCTCTTATGAATCGCAGGCTGTCCCCGACGGGTGTCAGATTGGTCCATTAGGTCATCGTGCACCAGCGCGGCGGCGTGGAACACNTCTAAGGCACTGGCNATCCCCACTATTCCATCTGCTTGATCTAATAATTCCTCAGGGTTGCTCTCCGCTGGAAGGGACGCAGCCCAAGACCAATATGCAAATAGTGCTCTGAACCTCTTGCCGCCCTGCAAAAGTTCTTGTGTGTAATCAATAATGGGGATTAGATCTTCGGATATTTCGGAAAGTTGACCCCGTTTATCATCACAAAACCTGTCAATTTCCTGCTGAATTAGCTCCAGAAGAGAATTTCTTTCGTTCACAGGGATAGCCTAGCCATCCTTTGCTGTTTAGAATGACAGAAGCAATAGGAGATTTATCATGGGACTGAGTGAACACGAGCAGAGAATGCTTGAAGAACTGGAGAAGGACTTATACGAGTCTGACCAGGACTTTGCCAACAGAGTCAAGAAACAAGACCCCGAAAGAAAAAGCTCCAGCAGACTAGTTCTGGGAGTGCTAGCCCTAGTGGCTGGGCTTGGCCTTTTGCTATTTGCTGTTTCTCTGCAGGTCGCCCCGTTTGGCATCGCTGCTTTCTTGGTGATGTTCATTGGGGTGGTGCTAATAAGCAGTAACCTCAAACTTCCCAATGTTCCAGACGGAAAGTCCTCCGGGAAATTCTTTGAAGATCGTTGGAACAAGCGGTTTGACTAACTAAATAATATTTAAAAAAAGACCCTTCGGGGTCTTTTTTTATGCCCAAAAAACTTGTATTTTTTCTTGATTTTTGAACTTAAATGCCACAATATGGAGCAAAGTGGAGTAAAGTGGAGAAATCGGGGAAGGACACGACGATGTTGCTTGGCACTCACACGCCAAAACTTGACGACAAGGGTCGAGTCATATTGCCATCCCGTTTCCGTGATGAATTTGCCTCTGGCATTGTTGTCACTCGCGGTCAAGACCGTTGTCTTTACGTCTTTAGCGCCAAAGAATTTTCTGAAGTTCATGAAAAAATTCGTCAAGCCCCAATCACCTCTGGAAACGGACGTGATTACTTGCGTGTCTTTCTAAGCGGGGCAAGCGACGAGGTTCCGGATAAGCAGGGCAGAGTCATGATTCCTGGAAACCTTCGCGAATATGCGGGATTGAGTCGAGAGCTCGTGATGATTGGCGTTGGTAACAGGGCAGAGATTTGGGATCTCTCCACCTGGAATGAATATCTCGAATCTAACGAGCAATCCTTCTCAGACATTTCGGAGGAGGTGATTCCGGGGCTGTTCTAACTCGCATCGCGAGCTCTGGCCGATTCGCTGGCAACCTTCCCCTTTGCCGGATAACGAATCGGAAAGGGCTCGGGGTGCGGGACTAGACAGACATAAAAGTTATGAACCAGACAAATTTGCACGAACCAGTCCTGTTGCAGGAATCGCTAGATTTTCTAAATATTGCCAGTGGTAAAAAGGTGGTCGTTGATGCGACCTTGGGCCTAGGAGGTCACACCGAGGCGATGTTGCAGACCAATCCCGAGCTCACCGTTATTGGCATCGATCGAGACCAGGAGGCTATTGATCGCTCTCAGCAAAGACTCGAGGGCTTCGGGTCCAGGTTTATTGCTGCCAAGGGGACTTACGATCAGATTCCAGCAATTCTTGACAATCTAGACATTTCTAAAGTGGATGGTGTTTTGGCGGACTTGGGAGTATCTTCCATGCAGCTAGATTTCAACCATCGGGGGTTTAGCTATTCTCAGAACTCTCCACTGGACATGAGAATGGACCCAAGCCAGGGGATAACAGCATCTGAGCTAATTGAAAATTCTTCCGTTTCTGAACTCGCTTACATCATCAAAACCTACGGTGAAGAAAAATTCGCGAGGTTGATTGCCAAGCACATTGCTGGCGGTCACTTTGAGACAAGCGAACAGCTCAATGAAATTATCTCCGCGGTCGTCCCTCAACCGCACAAGGGACACCCGGCAAAGCGCACCTATCAGGCACTCAGGATTGCAGTTAATGACGAACTAGGCATATTGGAATCGTTCGTTCCAGCGGCAATTGAGGCGCTAGCGGATGGTGGCCGTTTAGTGGTTATCAGTTACCACTCGCTCGAGGACGCGATTGTGAAAAATGCGATGCGTGACGCGTCAACATCCTCGGCCCCACTTGGGCTTCCAGTTGAGCTTGCCGAGCACAAACCAATTTTGAAAACAATCACTCGTGGAGTTTTTAGGGCAACAGAAAAAGAGATAAGTAGAAACCCAAGGTCGGCCTCGGCTCGACTGAGGGCTGCGGAGAAAGTGCAAAAATGAGCAACAGGTTCAGTTTTATGAATAAGCAGCAGGCGCGCGCGCTGAGGCCGAAGACGCTGGTTATTTTGATGCCAATACTTGGTATTTCATTGGTGCTGGCGATGCAGCTGATGCTTTCAAATGCTTTGGCAAGTGGTGCCCACCAGCTGGTTGATCTGAAAAACCAATCTGAGCAACTGAATACTGATGTGCAAATTCTGAGTGAAGAGGTTGACTCGCTCTCATCACAGCAAAACCTTGCCGAGGCTGCCCAGCAACTGGGCATGGTCTCGAATGCGAATCCAGTGTTTCTAAATCTCGAGAGTGACAGAGTTTATGGACAACCAAAACCTGCGATCAGCGAAGAGAATTTGCGAGTCAGTGGAAACTTGATTTCAAACACCGCAATGACCACAGTTACCGACCTTGCAACATTGGTTCAAAACCCAACAGTGGGAGTGGCAACCGTTGAAATAAGCGGCGGGGAAGTAATTTTGTCTTCGGCGATGATTCCGGCATCGCCGACCAGGTAACCGCTACTGAGGGGAAGTTATGGGATCACACGAGGCTGAACCCAAAAACAGACTTCGGTTTATTGCTTTGCTGCTGTCGGCAATCGTCGGAATCGTAGGCTTCAGACTTGTCGAATTTCAGGTCGTGAACGCTGATGACATCAATGAGATTAGCTACGCCAAGCGAGAGGTTCAGAGAACTATTGAATCAGAGCGCGGATCTATCTTGGATGCCAACGGCGAGGTTTTAGCTAGAACTATCTATAGATACGACATAAACGCAGCCCCTGATCGAGTTGGGCCGGTTTTTAGAGATGTTGAGGGTGTAAACATCGAGCTGAGCGTGGGTGATATCGCTCAGGAACTGGCCCAAATACTGGACATGGATGTCAATGAGGTCTTTCAAGGACTCAGTGGTGATGGTAGCTATGCGAATTTGAAAAAACGAGTGAGTGCTGGGGTTTTCCAGCAAATTGAAGCTTTGAACATACCTTGGATTTATGAGGATGAAATTTCCTATCGGCTTTATCCAAGTGGTGCGGTTGCCGGCAACGTGGTTGGGTTTGTCGATGTTGACGGCTATCCATTGGCTGGCCTCGAGAGGCAATACAACACCTGCCTGGCCGGAGTTGACGGCCAGGAGACATTTGAGCGAAGTGCACAGGGTATGAAAATCCCATCCAGTGCTCAACTCACCAAGCCTCCGGTTGAGGGTGGGGATTTGAATCTAACAATTGATTCAGACCTGCAGTATTTTTCACAACAGGTGCTAGCGGACGCCGTCACNGATCAAAATGCTGAGTATGCAGTGGCGGTGGTCATAGAGGTGGAAACTGGCAAATTGCTGGTGGCTGCCGAGGCGCCAAGTGTTGACCCAAATGACCCCGGTTTGACCCCATCAGAGCACAGGCAGTCAAAAATCTTCCAAAACGCATATGAGCCAGGCTCAACAATGAAATCGATAACCACCGCAATTTCTTTGGATACAGGCGACTCCAACGCATACACCCAGATAGTTGCGGAGGACACAATGCGCCTGCCTTGGGGGGACACCATTGATGACAGTTTTAACCACGATCCAAGAAACCTGACCCCAGCGGGTGTTTTGTTGATCTCTTCGAATGTCGGCATTACCAAGCTTGCGGGTGACATTGATCGACAAAAACGGTATGACTATCTGCTTGATTTTGGTTTTGGCGAGGCAAGTGCTGTGAATTTTGAAGGGGAGTCCTCCGGTCTTTTGCGACCAGCTTCGCAGTGGGATGGCATGACGAATCTGACAACGCTATTTGGTCAAGGGTTAGCGGTAACGCCAATTCAAATGGCTTACGCCTACCAGGCCATCGCAAATGACGGATTGAGACTAGACCCAATCTTGGTGGAGTCCTGCACTCGTAATGGAGAGCAAACCATGGTTCCAAATCAGCAGTCCTACCGTGTTTTGCAAGCAGATGCCGCCAGGCTCACTGTGGACATGATGGAGAAAGTGGTTGAACTGGGTGGAGTTGGCTCCACGGCGCAGATTCCTGGCTACCGTGTTGCTGGAAAAACTGGAACTGCCCAAATCCAAAGCGATGATGGCTCAGGCTATGGCGATAAATTTGCAATTAGTTTTTTTGGGATGGCACCAGCCGAAGATCCTAAATATGTGGTGGCGGTGATGGTTTATAAACCTGAGGGCGCCATTAATTCAGCAGGCGCAACACCTCCTTTTAAGTCAATCATGTCTCAAGTGCTTCGTCACTATCGGGTGCCACCATCAACCACCCCTAGTGCGAACATTCCAACGGAGTGGGAGTAGTAGATGTTCAGACCTAAGAAACTTTCCTTTCAACTATCAGAGCTAGCCTCTCAATTCGGTGGCAAGGTTGTTGGCGAAGCAAAAATCACAGGTGTCAGCCTGAACACATCCAGGCTCGAAAAAGGTGATCTGTTCATGGCGTTGCCTGGCAAGATTCATCACGGAGCAAATTTTGCTAAAGACGCCATCACCGCTGGTGCTGCGGCGATTGTGACAGACAGAGAGGGTGAGAAGTTATTACCCGAGGGTCTTCCTAGAATGATTCTGGCAAACCCCAAAAGGCATTTATTTGGGCTTTCCAAAAAGATATACGGATACCAGCCGACAATCCCAATTCTTGGCGTTACAGGCACCAACGGAAAAACCTCCACGGTTCATTACCTTGAAAAACTTGCCGCCCGCTTAGGTCAAGAGGTGTTTAGCTCTGGGTCAAGTGGCATGAGGTTTGGTTCTGCCAGCGATAAAGTCGGCCTTACCACTCCCGAGATCAATGATCTGGTGGCTGGCCTCAGTTATGCGATTGAAAATGGCGCAACTGTTGCCATGATGGAGGTAAGCGCTCAGGCCCTGGTCCGAGGACGGGTGGATGGCCTGATGTTTTCGGTCAGTGGTTTTACCAACCTAAGTCACGATCACCTCGACGATTTCGGGGATATGGATAGCTATCTAGCTGCCAAGGCAAAATTGTTTGAACCAGAGGTGTCTGAATTGGCGGTTATCTTCACCGACACCCGCAGCGGACAGAGGTTAAAAAAAGTCACCGAGATTCCAAGTGTCAGCCTGGGAACCGAAGAGGGAAGTCAATTACGGTTCACCTCAAAACTTGAAGGTGACAGCACCAGGGTTGAATTCCCCGGCAGGGGGATAAACATCCTCAGTGAGAACACCGGTTTACTAATGGCTCAAAACTTGGCACTTGCAATTGGAATGATTACAGAGCAGGGGATAGCGGGCCTAGAAACGATCGAGTCAATAGATGGGTTTGTTCCAGGAAGACTGGAAAAGGTGCACTCCAAGCCAGATGTTTATCTTGACTACGCACACACCCCGGAGGCAATTGCACTGGCTTTGAAAGAGTTGAAATCTAAATATTCAAAGGTTTATGCGCTAATTGGGTTTAGCGGCGAACGGGATCACTCCAAGCGCAAGCCAATGGTTGAGTTCGCAGCCAGCGCAGATCGAGTCATTGCAACCACTCAGCACCCTAGATCTGAAGGTGAACAGCAGATAATTGCAGACATACTCAGGCATAAATCAGATATGGAAACCAGTGAAGATCCCAAACAGGGACTTCAAAGCTTGGCCGAAGGCATGGACCCAGAGGGTTGTGTTGTTTGGTTTGGTCCGGGAAATTTGGAATACAGAGAGTTTAAGGATGGAAAAAGAGAATTTTTCCCAAGAAAAGTAATTAGCGAGGTCTTTGGTGATTAGTCTTTCGATAGCTGAAATTAGCTCAGCCGTCGAGGGCGAGCTGGTGGTTGGAGATGCTGAAGCCATCGTTAGCGGTGAAGTCTTCACGGATTCTCGCGAGGTTGGACCCGGTGATATTTTTGTTGCCAAAATCGGCGAGTATGACGATGGTCACAAATACCTGGAGCAAGTTTCTAAAATTGGTGCGGCTCTGGCAATTGTTCAAACAGTTGATGCCAGTCTGCAAACCCCTCAGGTTTTGGTTGAGGACTCGGTTGATGCATTAGGCAAGCTTGCTGCGTTTGTTCTAAAAAAAGTCCGGGCTCAAAACCAGCTAAAGGTGATCGGAATCACAGGCTCCAATGGAAAAACTTCTACCAAGAGCCTTTTGAATCAGATGCTTTCTGAGTTCGGCTCAGTCGTTGCTCCTCAAGGTTCTTTCAATAACCAGGTCGGCCTGCCCTTGACTGTATGTCGATTGCAGTTGGATACCAAGTTTCTGGTTCTGGAAATGGGAGCTAGCGGTAAAGGATCAATTACTCGCTTAGCGGAGCTTGGAAGACCAGATATTGGCCTGCAGCTAAAAGTCGGCTACGCACACGCTGGAAAATTTGGAGGTCTGAGCGAAACCCGCAAGATCAAATCAGAGATGCTTCCATTTATTCAGGACTTGGCAGTACTTAATGCGGATGATCCAAACGTGTATTCCATGCGCTCAGAGGTGAAAAATTTCATTAGCTTTGGCTACAGCGATCATGCTCACTATCAGCTGTTGAGCTCAAAATTGGACATCCATGGAACTGAAATCGACATTGATTTGTCAGGGATTGAAAAAACTATTCGATTGAAAACACTTGGCGAGCATCAGGCAATGAACGCTGCTGCCGCACTTGCGGTGATTGGTCACCTGGGACTGGATTTTGATAAAGCTATTGCCAAGTTGGAAACGATTGAGTTTGTTGAACGAGGTCGGATGCAGTCAATGGTTGGAAACAGCGGACAGATTGTGATCAATGATGCCTATAACGCCTCACCTGAGTCGATGCAGGCGGCCTTGCAAACCCTAGCCACGCTTTCAAAGCAGGGCTATCGTTCAACGGCGGTATTAGGGGCGATGGCTGAGTTGGGGGAGTTTAGCCAAGAACAGCACGACCGGATCGGCAGACTGGTGGTTCGCTACAACATCGATCAGCTTTTGGTGATTGGTGAGGATGCAAAGTTGATTCACATGGGTGCCAGCCAAGAGGGTAGCTGGGATGGTGAATCTTTGTTTTTTGAGAGTATCAACCAAGCTTTTGAACATCTTCGTGGAAAGCTAACCAGTGAAGACTTGGTGTTAGTGAAGGCATCAAACAGCTATGGCCTGGGTCAGCTGGCTGATGATTTGACGGAGGTTTAGGTGCGGGCATTAATCGCGGGTGGCGGCATCGCACTTGTAGTCACTCTTTTTTCCACACCAGCCTGGATTTGGTTATTCAAAAAGCTCAGTTGGGGCCAGTTCGTTAGAGACGATGGGCCAGAGAGCCATCACACCAAACGAGGCACACCGACCATGGGCGGTCTTGTCATCATTGCGGGTGCGCTAATCGGATATTTTGCTGGAAAACTGCTAAATGGTGAGACCCCCTCGGCATCAGCTTTGCTGGTGATATTTATGATGGTCGGTTTGGGTTTGGTTGGTTTTGTTGATGACCTAATCAAAGTTCGCAATCAACGCTCACTGGGATTGACCGGTTGGGCAAAGATTTCGCTGCAGGGGCTTGTTGCCGCAGGCTTTGCGGTCCTAGCGTTGCAGTTTCCAAATTCGAGAGGCCTAACTCCGGCCTCCACCAACATTTCGCTTTTCAGGGACTTGCCTCTGGATTTATTTTTCTGGGGTAGCACCATTGGCATCGTTTTGTTTATCGGATGGATCTACCTACTGGTTGCAAGTGCTAGCAACGGTGTAAACATTGCAGACGGGTTGGATGGTTTGGCCACGGGCGCCAGCATTTTTGCAATAGGTGCCTATGTGGTGATTGGTTTCTGGCAGTTCAACCAGGCCTGCAGCACAGCCTTAGAACCCAATTGCTACCAGGTTAGAGACCCGCTGGACATGGCGGTAATTGCAGCCAGCATTGTTGGTGCCTGCATTGGCTTTTTATGGTGGAACACCTCTCCCGCGCAGTTATTTATGGGAGACACCGGCTCACTGGCTCTGGGTGGAGCACTAGCTGCGCTGGCGGTAGTTTCCAGAACCGAGCTATTGCTAATACTGATTGGTGGATTGTTTGTTTTGGTGACCGGCTCAGTCGTTATCCAGAGAGCATTTTTCAAGCTCACCAAGTGGCGAACCGGTACCGGCAAGCGAGTGTTTTTGATGTCTCCACTGCATCATCACTTTGAGCTCAAGGGTTGGGCGGAGATAACGGTCGTGGTTCGTTTCTGGATTATCGGTGGCTTGTCGGTAGCCCTTGGTGTCGGGCTTTTCTATGCGGAATGGATTTACGGGCTGTGAAATTTGAAGGCTGGGGTGGTGACTGGAAGGCTCGGATTGCCGTCCTGGGGCTTTCCAGCACCGGATTTTCGGTAGCAGACACACTAATTGAGTTGGGTGCGCGGGTAAAAGTGTTTGCCAAGCACGCAAGTGATGAAAACATTGAACTTTTAGAAGTTATTGGCGGAGAGTTAGAAGATAGTGATACCAGAGTCTCCGCAATGGATGAGTTTGACCCGGAGCTTGTGGTTATATCCCCGGGCTTCACTCCAAGTCATCCAATGATTGAGCACCTGCGAAATCGTCAGATTCCAATTTGGACGGATATTGATCTTGCTTGGAAGCTAAGAGATCGTCAACCGAAGTGCAATTGGATTACCATCACCGGCACCAATGGAAAAACCACCACCGTGGAGATGGTTACTCATATTTTGAACAGCTCCGGAAAAAAAGCAGTAGCTTGCGGAAACATCGGAAACCCAATCCTGAATCCGCTGCGAGAGCCAGTTGAATTTGATTTTTTTGTGGTGGAGCTTTCCAGCTTCCAACTTCACTACATAGACGAAATCTCACCTATTTCCTCAGCATTTTTAAACATCGCCGACGACCACCTGGACTGGCATCAGGGATTTGATAACTATCTGCAGGCGAAGGCAAAGATTTATGAAAATACCCAGGTGGCCGCGGTTTACAACGTTGAGGACAAAAACACCCTTACCTCACTTGAGCAGGCTGAAGTTGT
>P_1C_Liq_1_UnCtyDRAFT_1000057_pt1 | contig 22637 bp, 17 predicted proteins | sample Pon1CUnioCityCA_2_FD_10230 | JGI IMG/M metagenome (IMG submission 10230) | reverse complement strand
TCATANTTAAGGTCGTATCCAATTTCGTAGTTAAGCCAAGATGAGTCCATGCTGCTGCTAATGCTAGCACGAGACATCCAAAGTGAAAAAGTAGAGGTGTCTTGAAGGTCATTTCCTGCTGTTTCTGGCACCAACTCACTTGCTAGGGTAGTTAAGTCTTTTCGTCTTGACTCTTTTATTCGTTCAAAGTCATTGTAGGCGGCAATAAAATTGAGGTTCAGTTTATCGTTAAGCTTGCCCTCAGCTGATAAGCTATTGTCTAAGCGATTGGTGTGGTAATAATCGTCAAAGGCAGAAATGGTACGCACACCCCTTCTGGGGAAACCCCTATTGGTAATGCTTTCATCTAAAAATTCTAGTTTATAGCCTAAACGGATTTGCTGTAGTTTATAGAAATACTGTAAACGTCCAAATACTTGCTCCTTCGGATTCCATTGGTCAACTCGGCTGCTATCTGCTAAGGCAGCCTCAAAGGATGGAATAAAGTCATCATCAGGACTCCAGCCATCAAAAAAGTTTCGACCTGCAGAGATGCGCAATTGATGCCTATCCCCTATTCTTTTTGCTAAAAAAGCACTCAAGTTATACGTACCAATATTTTCAGTGTAGGAGTTTACACCCACACTCCACTTCTTGGCTAAGTTCTTTTTAGTAATAATATTGATGGTTCCGGCTAGCGCATTGCTCCCAAAGTTAACGCTCATTGGGCCTTCCACTATTTCTATCCGTTCAACGTCGGTTAGGTTGAGTTGACTCAAATCAATTTGACCATCAAGTCTTCCCACGATCGGAACTCCATCAACTAATATTTTAACATTCTGACCACTTACACCTTGTAAGCTCATACCTGAACCTAAAATATTATCTTGACTAAGTCGAACGTTTAGTTCATTGGTAAGCACGTCGCGTAGATTAACAGCAGCCATTTGCTCTATCTTCTCACTGCTGATCACCCGCACCTTGTGTACCGATTTTTCAGTGCTACTCTCGCCATATTGCGCCGTTACTACCACTTCATTCATATTAAAGGTAGAAGGGCTTAGGCTAAATGTTCTATTTTCATTGGGGTTTCGCAGGGTATCCTTAAGGTTTTTGTAACCAATAAAACTCACTTTAAGTGGGACAAAACTTTGCTCAGACCATGCTTTTGAAGGTAGTTTAAAATTTCCCTGCTTATCGGCAGCGAAATATTTCCACCCCTCTGAAAACCTAAGACCGATTGTAGCCCCAGGAAGAGCCTGAGCGGTTTGAGCGTCTGTAACCGAAAGGACCTGGGCAACAGAAGTTGCCCAGTATCCCATCAGCAAAAGGATCAATATGCCTCGTTTTGCAAACAATTAACTAACCAATTATCGAATCTTGTTCAACTCTTGAGACAATTGACCTCCAATTTTCCAATTCAGGTATTCCCGGCTTCCTCTTTCCGAACAGCTGAACGATCTGCTCTCCTTTTGCATTAAAACATTCCAAAGCAGTGACCACACCATCTTCAGAAGGTTTCCGAACCACCCAACTTTCTGCTATCGCAGGCTCTTTAACGTGCAAGTTAAAATCAGGATCCATAACGTTGAACCATTCATTGTGATCTAATAGTTTCTTTACCGGACCAGTATGAATTTGGATCATGCCCGGATTACCAACAAACACCATGATTGGGGTTTCTTCCGCTGCAGCTAAGCTTATAATATCTCTCAATGCACTGTTGGCTACTTTCACGGCATAGTTTCCTTCGGGAGCTAAGCGCAATGCTTGGGTTCTGCTTAAACCGTATTTTTTTAACATGCCAAAGAAGTGGTGTGTATCTTTCAGATTGATCCAACTCTTCTGGAAAGCATCTACATCAATTTCAGCATCAGCCTTTTCCACAGCTTTATCAGCTTTAGGTTCAACCTCCTCAATAGGACTTTGGTCTTCTGCCAAAAACTTCTGTACAAGGTCATCGAACTTGGCTTCATTACTTTTAGGCGTAAGGTATATTTTATGCACAGCCTGACCATCTTTGGCGAAAAACTGCAAGCTTTTTCGAACTTTACCGCGATTTTCTTCCTCTACAGCAAATGCCGAACCCCAGCAGGATAGAAAGATCCTTAGATCAATATCTTCTCCAACAAATAAACCAACATGCGGATTATTCAATTCAGCATTTTGATAAATACCCTTTCGTTCGTGAACAACATCCTCATTGCGGCTCAGCGCCATAACTTTTCCTAAGGATTCGATCTCTGCTAAAATGGCTGTAAAGTGAGGTTTTAATCTACTCACTCCGTCGCCACACTTTGTCGCCAATAATTCAACTTCAGTTACTCCGAGCTTTTCTGCTGCATTCCTTATTCTCATTTGTGGCTGAGCAGATTTCAAATCAGCCCATTGATCAGCTAGCTTAGTGGTTAATGTTTCCATATCTTTTAATTTAAATGTTTCAATATTTCCATGGTGTTCAATTCACTTAATGAAGCACAGGCTAAATAAAAGCGGCTCATTCCATTTGAACTTACAGTTTTAAGCATGCCCAGAACCTTTCTTTTATCAGTGGGAGGAAGTTGTTCAAGCTTTGCTATTAGTTGTTTGATCTCGTCTTGCTTTTTCATGCGGTTTGGAGTTTAAGTTTGGGAAGGGGATTAATATTCTGCTTGATCTCTTGACCGAAAAAGATCATGGGGCAGTCGTGGTATGGGTGCTTGTCGATTCTAACAGGAAGTTGGTAAGCCTCTTCTAGCAGATCTTCTTGGAGCACCTCCTTAACCGTTCCGCTTTTTTTCAATAGCCCATGCTGCAAGAGCAACATTTGATCAGCGTATTGAGCAGCCAAGTTTAGATCGTGCATTACAATTACCACTAAATGTCCCTGTTTAGCATAGTGTACAAGTTGCTCCAATAATTGGTACTGGTACTTTACATCCAGGTTGTTAAGTGGCTCATCTAAAAGCAACAGCTTGGGCATCCGGTTATCTTCTTCTTCAAGCTGAGCAAAAACACGCGCAGTTTGAACCCGCTGCTGCTCACCTCCAGAAAGGGAATGATAACTCCGTTTAGCAAAAGATGAGACTTTCATTCTTGCCATCATTCTTTCAACCACCTCGTAATCGTAAGCAGAGGGCTGTTTATTAAAATGCGGATAGCGTCCCATCATCACAACCTCTTCAACTGTAAAGTCGAAACTCAAGATATTTTTCTGCGTTAGAACAGCCCTTTGTTTTGCCGCCTCTTGAGGATCTAGGTCGTGTAAATTACAGCCGTGCCAACTGACATTTTGCTTACCATAGTCACCACATATAGCACGCAAAAGGGTTGACTTACCAGCGCCATTTGGTCCTACAATGGCCAAAAGCTGAGCCGCCTCCAGCTTAGCTGAAAACTGATGTAAAATGCACTTATTCTTCAGAGAGACCGATATGTTTTCTATCTGCAACATTATTTCACTTGAAGCTTTTTCCGGTTTAAAATGAGGTAAAGAAATACCGGTGCCCCAAATAAGGCGGTTAAAATTCCGATAGGTAATTCGGCAGGAATTACTGCTGTTCGGGCTAAATTATCAGCCCAACAAAGCAATAAACCACCGCCTAAAGCAGAGGTAGGGAGAAGAATACGGTAATCCCCACCAAAGATCAATCGGATAATATGCGGTACAACTAAACCAACAAAGCTGATCATGCCACAAAAGGCAACCCCAGTTCCAATAGCCAAAGCTGAAAAAATAATGACTTTCAATTTGAGCTTTTCGGTGTTAACGCCCATATAAGCTGCCTCTTGCTCGCCTAAAGCAAGTGCATTAAATGATTTGAAGAGCGGCAATAAAAAGTACAAACTAAAAAAGGTAGAGATCGCTAAAACTCCAACACTCAACCAAGTTGCACCTCCTAAGCTACCTAAAGTCCAAAACGTAAGCGTTCGTAGTTCTTCATTGTCTGCCAAAAAAGTAAGCAAGCCAACTCCTGCTGCTGCTATAGCGTTAATGGCAATGCCGGCTAGTAGCATATTCATTACATTAACTTGCTTCCCCTCCTTAGCAATACGAAATATTAAAAAAGTAGTAATGAGTGCACCGAAAAATGTTGCAACCGCAAGGAACGAAATCCCTCCCATAGAGTAGTTGGCAGCTAACACCCCATCGGCAAGCACAATCACTACAGCTGCGGAAAGTGCAGCACCCATGGAGATTCCAATTATACTTGGATCAGCTAAAGGATTTCTGAAAAGCCCTTGAAGTGCTGCCCCGCTAATTGCTAAGGAAGCGCCAACCATAAGGCTTAACAAAACACGAGGTAATCTAATTTGCCAAATCACAGCAGCCAGTCGTTGATCTTGAAAATCAGTGAAGCCGCTGAGCTTACTCCAAATAATTTGGGCAGCTTCGAGGAAACTTAAATCAAAAGCACCCATAGCAAGAGAGGCAGGCAAAGAAATGAGTACCGCTAGAAACAAAAAAGTAAGCAACAGATTGCGTTTACTCATTCCCGACTGTTTTAAATTGTTGGTTTAATGCTAAAGCCGCTTCTCCCACTCTTGGTCCGAAACCAGCCATGAAAAGTCCGTCCATGCCTACAAAGCTCTCATTAGCTCCTGCTTTAGTTTGGGCAATCGCAGGAATTTGGTTTAGTGCCTTTGGCCCTCCCATACTTTGCAATGCAGATTGGAAAAACAAGATCATTTCAGGATCGGCTTTAACCATTGCTTCAGCAGTTAGTGGTTTATAAGCCTCGAAATCATTGGCCACATTTACTCCACCTGCTAGCTGGATCAATTGTGCTACCGCTGTTCCCTTTCCACCCACACTCATGTTTCCTGCTCCCCTAGCATAAATAAACAAAGCGCGCTTTGCCGATGAAAGAGCCTCTACCTTTGCTAGGTCAGCATCTATTTTAGCCTTTAATGAATCTGCCGCTGCTTTTGCCTGTAGTGTTTCAGCTATAGTGTCAATCAGCTGTTTGGTGCCGTTTATAGAGAACTCTTGATCGATCACTTTTACGGTAACACCCGCAGCTTTCAGCTGTTGAACAAGCTCTTGGCGCAAGCCTTTCTTCAACACAAATACAATGTCGGGTCTCATTGAAAGCACTCCTTCACTGTTGATGGAAGAGATATGCCCTAGCTTTGGTAAGGATGCTGTAATACTATCAGGGTAAGTGCTAGTAATATCAATTCCTACCAACTGATCTGCTTTGCCCAAGCTATATACTGTTTCAGTTAAGGCACCTGCTAAACTTACAATGCGCAGGGGCTGTACCTCAGTAGACTCAAGTTCATCAACATGCTTGTCAGCCTGAGAATTACAGGCTAACAAGATGCTGATAACGAATAGAAAACAAACTAAAAACCTATTCATGGCTCTTTATTTCAGGATTAATTTTTTGGTCAAACTTCCTTTGGGGTGCTCAATACGAACAAAATAAACCCCTGCTTTAAGTTCATTTAGTTGAAAGACTTGAGTTTGCATCCCAGAATTAGCTGAAAAGCTTTGTTCTTGCACTAATTGTCCGTTTAGCGAGATGATTCTCAACTGAACTGAAGCGGATTGATTAAAATCTGTGACTAAACTGATATTTCGCTGCTTGGCGGGATTTGGGTATAAAATAAAACTTCCAAGTTCTTCGTTCCGTTCGATCAAAGAAGTAGAGCGGTTAATCAATTCCTTGGTAAAAATGTAGTTTCCATTAGCACTCCCACCAAAGTCTGTCATGACAACTTTCCAATAATTAGTATCTGATTTTATAAAATAAACCGTACTATCCACAAGCTGCCATGAAAAAGTAGACATATCAAAACTTTTCCAGTCGTAACCAATTACATTGGCGCTATCACTATAATTGGCATTGAGGTACCCATTGTAACTTACAGGGTCTACCGGGTAAACCTGAGCTACTTCCACATTCGGATTAGTTCTAATGCCGCTTACCGAATAAGGAACAGGAATAAAGTCGATGTACTTAGAAAATAGCAGATCCCAATCAGAAACCGCAGGCTCAAGGTCAAGGATACTATCTTGTGCGATATTGTAATAAGCAAATGCTTTACCGCTAAAATTACTTTTTGCCAGCGCTACTTGCACAAGGTTACTTCCATCAATATTTGCGTGCTTAAAATGAAAGGTGCCTGAAGCTAGCCGCTCTATCCATATTTTTTTTAGGCTGCCATTTGGACTTTTCCATACATACAAACTGTCTGCCGTTACATGATGGGTGATAAAGCTGTAATTACCCCAACCCAAGTCGAAAGAATTAGAAGTATCTAATCCTCGGTTGAAAGCCCCTTCATCCCATGAGCTAGGAGCGTTATATGCAGGAGTCCAAGAGGCTAATCCACTGGTATCTATGGTTGACCAAGCAGCTGTATCTCCATTAGGATAGGTGTAAAGCTCTGCCCCGAGGCCATCATTGATTAAAATTGATGCGGAAAAACCGCTTATTTGAAAAGCAAGATCCCAGCGATCTTGAGCGGAACGTGCTTGCTCCCCATTTTCTAAACTGTACCAAACCTGATCTGCATAAGAAGCCCGAGTAGATACGGTGTCTGTTATCTGAGCATTTGTAAGAAGCGAAAATGCTAAAGCAAAAAGAAGTAAGTTTATTTTCATGCCATTGTTATTTAAAATCATTCTAAATAAATTTTTGCACAAAAATAGAGGGCGAAAGCGCCATGGTCAATCGCTAACAGCAGTTAAAATGTGTAGCTGAGAAAGGGTAATTTGCGTATACCCTATTGTGGGTAGTTAACGTTCAATCAATCCCACTTTTAGGGCATAGACGGTGAGTTCAGAAACAGATTTGATTCCTAGCTTCTTTGTAATGTTCTTACGGTGAGAGTGCACAGTATGGTGACTAAGATGAAGTTTTCCTGCAATTTCCTTATTAGTCATGCCACTTGCTATTAGAGCCGTGATCTCACTTTCTCGTTCCGTTAATACGGTTGGCTCACAACTGTCCTCTTCTTCCTCTGTAGAGAATTGTTTATTTAAGATTATGTCAAGGACTTTATTACAATAAAATTTTTCTCCTTTTCCAATCGCAAAAATGGCGTGCGTGATCTCATCGGCATCACATTGGCGTGTTAAGTAACCTTGTACACCTTTTTCTAAAATATTGAGTACTTGAGCTGGTTGATTGGTATCAGAAATAATCAAAGTCTTCAATCCCGGGTAAGTGCTTCGCAATTTAATTGCTGATTGAGCTGTAAAGTAACCGTCGGAATCAGGATCTAATATGACCAGGTCATATTGAGCTTCATCAAGCTTATTAAACATTTCATTTTCAGAATCGGCTACATCCAATACCTCTATACCGCCACCTCTTTTCAAGATTGCGTTTAATCCATTTACCATTAATGCATTTGCATTAGCATGTAGTACTTTCATCCGTTTTATTTAGAATCAATCTAAACAACAAATGTCGTAACAAAAAGTTGACTTTGAAAAAAAGGTTTTTAAAATTATATGTATCAACAAATACCTAAGTACAATGTTAGGCTATTATGCAACCTGCTGAGAAAGAAAATGTAGCTTATTACAAAGAGCAATTAAGCTCGATCAAGCAAATGTTTAGCATGACGACTAAACATTTGCAAGAGGTTCAAGATGAGCTTAAAGAGAAGAATAATAATATTTCTCAGAGTGTGGCATACGCGCAAAAAATCCAATCGCAAATGCTACCATCTTTCACCCCGAAGGTTTTTCAAGAAACTTATGGTTTTGTAAAGCAACGTGATCTGATTGGGGGAGACTTTATATATTACAGCACAAGTCAGGATAAGGTAATTTTTGGATTAATGGATTGCACAGGACACGGAGTTCCAGGTGCCTTACTATCCATGATGGGTTATAACTTCATCAATGATATCATACACAGTAAGCATATTTTAGAACCTGCAGCATTATTAAAGGAGTTAGACCGAAAGTTTCATCACTACTTTTCACATCATGCTGATGAAAAAGTAATGCGTGATGGAATGGATGGTGTGATTTGTACCTTCGATCAAAAAACCAAAATTCTTCACTACTCAATGGCAGGAAGACCATTATGGTTCAAGCAGAATGGTGTATGGGAAAAACACCGACCTGACCGGAACTCGATAGGAGGTGCCTTTAATGCATCATTTGTGGAGCATCAACTCGACTGTAACCATCCTACTGAAGTATTTGTTTTTAGCGATGGCCTTTCTGATCAGTTCGGAGGCGAAAACGATAAAAAATTCCTTACCAAAAGAATATTGCAGCATTTAAAGAAATATGATTCCTTAAACGTACAAGGTAAAGCAGAAAAATTAAATCAAACTATTGAAGAATGGATGGGCGATAATAACCAAACAGACGATATAGCCTATCTTTTAACCAAAATATAAATAGCATGGCACAACTAAATCAACAAGACAGTGACATCGAAATATTGTGGGAAGATGAATTTATCCTAATAGCGGATTGTACTGAAAAACCCATGGGTATTGCTCAGGCTAAAAAAGAATACATTCCCATCGAAAACTTTAAAACCGCTTTCCACAAAGCAAGAGAACTTACCGAACAGAAAAATTGGAATTCATTTTTGTTTGACAAAAGCAAGTTGAATGTATTTCACCAACCAAGTATGGAATGGTACTACACTGAATGGAAACAGGATTTGGTTAAACTCGGATTGTCAAATCACTATAAGATCCTTCCCGCTGAAGCTTGGTTTAAGGCAAGTGTAGAAGCAGGAATTAAAGACATCAAGAAAAAATACCCTGAAGTTGATTTTTCTGCTTTTAAAGTATCATACATCGACTCACTTTCAGAAGTATTGTAAAGATTACCGAATATCGAGTGTCAATTTGAACCGCAACACTCTTCCATTGCCTGCATCAGCAACATATAAGATATCATCTTTATAAGCTACAGCCATTGGTTCATTAAACTGCGTTGGTCCTACCCCGGTGCCACCAAAAGAAGAACGAATGTGTTTTGTTTCTTGAGAAGCAGGAGGAGGTTCTACTCCTTCCAAACCACTGGATGTAAACTGGTATAAAGAATCTTTTGCACGATCAACCACGAAAATAAATTGACGATCGTCTGCATCATATTCTATTCCTACCGGCTCTTCAAATTTAAAAGCCTCGTTAATAAAATTGCTTGCTTGAGAAGTATCATTACTCCAATTGGTTTTTGGCGTGTATATACTCCCATCAGCAGTGCTTTGGTTTTCAATATATTGAACCTTCAACACTCCATTCGGATCAAGTGATGAAAATAAGAAATCTGAACTCTGGCTTACGCTAAATTGAGGTGGTTTAGCCAAGGTGCTAATAGCAAAAGGGGCATCAAAATAATCTCTAAAGAAACCATTTTGATTTGAAATCACTATCGGGGTTAGAAAATTATCATCTTTATCAAAAAGCAATACAGCATCATCTGGTCCGCCGCTCTGGTTGGGGTTATTTCTGGGGCCACTGCGACTCACGTAATAAGTATTGTCGTGCATTACCCCTATTCGATTAAATTGCACATTAGCATCATCACTAATGGCATTGGTCTTAAAGTAAAAAGGGTGAATGATCTCATTGGTTATTTCAGCAAATTGTAAACCGTAGCCCTCAGGTCTGTTTAGCTCTATTCGGTAAATACATGAACGATCAACTCCATTGTCATTCTTAGTTCCTATGACTAAGAGATCTAGTCTGCGGTCTTGTGCAATGGCTCTAGCTCCAGGAACACTTAAGCGACTAAGTTCTCTGCCCGACTCATCTAGTGCAATTACTTGAGCTGCTCCACGATCTACCACGTAAATCAGTTCATCAAAGCCTGCTATTATATCAGAAGGATAAGCATAGCCCGTCAAGATTGGCTGCACGGGAACATAGGCAACTTCTCTAAAGGTTTGCTGCGGTATGTCGATAAAATCCAAGTCAGTCTTTTCACCAAAATAATCCTCACAAGAGGTGAAAAAAGAGGTGCTAAAAAGCAGCAACAAAAAAGCTATTTGTTTTAGTTTATTCACGCTCCATTTTGTTTAAAGTGAAAGAAAGTCCCACAGTGTGTAAAAGACCTAAAAACTCTGTTGGGTTGGCTGCATAATTCAACTGTAAAGGATGCCCTCCTACTCTATGTCTTAAACCAAAACCAAAGGTAGGAAACGGCTGACCGTTCACATTTAGTTTATAACCAGCTCTTAGAAACAAAAGTTCCAGGTATTCGTACTCCAGCCCGATTCTATAATTCTCTGAATTATCGGTAGGGTGATTCAATTGTGCGCTAATCAACAAGGATTGATTTTCCTTTTTCCACGGCACAGCAGAAGCACCTAGGCTAAATACTGTTGGAATTCCGTAATCATCGGGACTAATAGGATTTAAACGATTAAAATCAGACTTCAAACCCTCTCCGTTCAATGCACTGTTTCCTCCAAAGTTCTGCACCATTACCGCGAATTGTAAGTCCTTGTAATCCGTTTTGTAAATAAAACTAACATCAGCTGCTACAGTTCCGCTTGAATAATTGGCCAATTGTTCGTGAATGTATTTCAAGCTAACGCCGGCAGAAAACATGTCGGAGAGTTGCTGAGAATAGGTGGCGGCTAAAGCCAAATTTGTTACAAAGAACTTTTCGCCGGTTCCTTCAGGTTGGAATTCGGTTCTTACCTCCTGCGCTCCTGAGTTTAACATGTTTACCGAGAAACCAAAAGCCGCTAAGTCTCTGTTCACAGGCATAAGCACTGAGGCAAAAGACTGTTGAATGCCTGCTCCTAAAGAATAATTACTGATTGCAGCATTGAATGAATTGATATCTGTAGCAGCAGCAGGGTTGGTTAAAGTGGCAAAGGCATCTCCATCAAGGGCAACACTAGCTCCGCTCATGGCTGAAGATCGTGGGTTGAGGTCGTTTTTTAAGAAAGACATGGCGTTTAAGCCTGCACGTTGAGCTCCAAAATTAGGTATAACTTGAGCCAAAGTCGAGCTTGAAAAACCCAAGAATAAAACGCCAAATAATATGTGATTAAAATGCCCTTTCATGCCTAAAATCTAAATGCCACTCCATATAAAATTTGCCTTGGAGACAAATATCTTGCAGGGTTGTTGGGTGGAGTTCCTCTTTCTTGCGGACCAATGTAACGCGGGTCTCTCCACTCATTCGGAACATCATCACCTGGTTCCCAAGCTCTTCCTGTTATAGGATTGATGATCATGCTGTTTTGGTAGTTCAATAAATTCCTGATCTCTATACTCAAGGTTAAACCTGTTTCTTGCTTTTTATCTAACCAAATGTTCTTGCTGATTTTCAAATCAGACTGGATCCAAGGTTCAGATATTTCTTGCAGAAATTGATCGTCAAGCCGCACAAATAGCGGACGTCCTAAATCATTGGTTCCATCTTGTCGGTAAGGTGTGTAACGGAAGCCTGAGGTATAGTTAACAGAAATAAAGAAACGGTAGCCCGGGAAGGACCTCCCTCTAATTTTAAAGGTCGAATCTGTGGTGAATACTGTCCCCAACATGATGTCCCAAGGTCGATCAAAGCGCAGGTATTGCTCTGAGGTGAGATCTACCTCCCCATTTTGCTCAACTTGTAAAGCAGATTCTCTCGCTGAGCTTGACTTACCTCTTGCTACTTGGTAGGTTACGTTAAAGAAGGATCTAAAGTATTTAGCATACCGGAATGACATGCCTCCTTCCATACCAAAGATTCGCGCATAATCTTGATTGAAAAACATACTTCTGCTTACCTGTCTGCCTGTTTGATCTTCAACAAGTACTCGATCGTTTACAATGTAGTCAAAGCGGTTATTGGTGAAAGCTGCCAAAGTAAGCCCTATATCTTTCGTTATTTGGGTTTTATAACCAATCTCGTAAGAAATGTTTACCTCAGGATTGATATCCGGATTTCCCAATAAAGAGAGGAATGAGCGGTCTAAGTAAAATGGATCCAAGCCTGCATACAAAAACCGTGGATGTGGCAAGCGCATAGAATGTCCGTAGTTGAAATACAATACATTGTTTTCTGTAACAGGAAAAGAAACATTGATCTTGGGTAAGATCCTTGCTTTAATGCGTCTTCCCATGATACCGATCGTATTGTCCATAAAATCTTTTCGGACTTGGTCTAGCACAGGAGAATTGGGGTCGTTAACTGCATCTTCTGCAAACTCACCGGGAGCCCAATAATTCATTCTTACCCCAAGCGTCGCAATAATACCTCGGTACCTGATCTCATCACTAACAAAGAAGCCTCCATTAAAGGGTTTTGCGTTCCAAATTTCGTTGGAAGAACCGATGGATGTGGTTGGAGAGGTGGTTGAATCATTGATCTGAATTGGCGCCCCAATCCAAGGTCTTGTTACATCTACCCATTGATACTCATTAGCCTTGTGTTCAAAGCCAAAACTCAGTTTATTATTCTGATTTTTTGAATATCGTGTGAACTTGACGTTAACCGTATTCTCCACCACATAATGATCGTGCCATTCCGAAGCTATACCTCCATTGTTAACCAAACCTGGACCGGGTAACACCTGTATTACATCATCATTGGGATTCAATGGGTCGGTAAAAATTCGAATTGGATCGGTTACAATCGAAGCTTCATTATAGATTTGGTCAACCGTTTCTTCTCTAAATGGTCTTCCGTTTGCATCCTGTCTTAAATTAGTAGTCAACCTACCTAAAGATGCACTCACCCACCACTGATCATTCAAGATCTTCTTAAAATTAAGAGCTGTAAGATTAGAATGGTGCGTGTAAGTATTCGCATTATCTAGGTTTAAGCTTCTACTAAACTGATAACCCGGTTGTAACAAGGCATCAAAACCAACAATTTGCAGGGCGCGATCATTTTGGTTTATGGTTAAACTATGCTGATTGGTTAGGGTAATTTTTCCTCCTTTAGGAAGCGTGTAGGATAGTTTAATGGTATTGGTGAAATTATTATCCTGCCGAGGAGCCCACATTTCAGGGTTATTGCCCATCAAAGAACTATTCAATTGATTTGCCTCTTCCCCAAAATAGGTATCGGTGAGGCGTGCCGTTACGTTGGTAAAAAAGGTCAATTTTTTCTTTGTTTTTGGGATTGGTCCTCCTGCTGATAATTCGACAATATCCGTATTCCAAGAAGCGCCTTGATTTTTGTTAAACCCTAAATTATCTCTTTGCCAGCTGCCTGAAAACTCCAATTTGTCACCACCTTCACGAATGGTAGTGGACACTACACCGGCTGATCCATCTCCAAACTCTGCTCCTACGCCCCCAGTGATGATGTTAAGCGAGCCAATTGAACTAGCCGCTACGTCTACCCCAAAACCCGTTCCTGCTAATGGATCTTGGGCGCTGATTCCATCAACTAAATACTGGGTTTCATAAACTCGAGCACCTCGAATTTGAATCCCATCAGGGCTAACATTAATTCCAGATTGCATGGCAGCTATTTCCTGAACGTCTCGCACATTCATCTCCGAAATTTCTTTGCTGCTAATGGTTACTTCTGATTTGGCAGACTCAAGGTTGACAAGATTTTTCTCTCCCACAATTTCTACCGTTTCCAAGGCTTGCGAACTCAAAGTCATAGTTACATTAAGCTCTTTGGTTTTGCCCGCCTCGATCCTAACTCCGTTAACTTGCTTTTCAGCATAACCAATGTAAGTGAACTTTATTGAATAGTCGCCAGGCTTTATATTGGTGATCTCATAGTCTCCTTCAAAACCTGTGCTAACTCCTTTATAGGTCCCCACAATAAGTACCGTAGCTCCTATTAATGTTTCGCCGGTTGTTTTGTCGGTAACAACTCCTTTTAAGGTACCACGTTCTTGCGCCCTAAGATTAAAGGCGAAGAAATTCAGTAAAAGCACTATGACGAACAACTTTCTCATCAATCAAATTCTTCATTAAACACCTGATGAAACAAAGCACTTAATTGTTGGTTGCTTGGCCTTAGATCATATAACTCACAAGCAAAAAACACTTGATTCAACTTTCCATTAACTCTTCTACCTGATGCAATAATTCGAGTATCTGTCCAAGGTGTACCAGGAGGAGGGAAAGCAATCCCCTCGGTTATTTCAGCCGTATATAAAACCTCAGTATCTGCTGAATCTATATTGAAGACCCCTATAGAGGGAACAGCAAACTGGGTGTTTACTATATCCGGGAAGTTGGGTAATTGAGCTACCAAGGAGGAATCACGCATTAAAAAGGCATTGGTGGTATTGACAGAGGCTTTTGAGCTAATCGGCAACAAACCAACAAAGCCATCAATCACAACTTGTGATCCAAAAGCAGTACTGATAAAATATTTCCCACCCTGATTAGCAAAAGCTTGCAAAGAAGGAGCAGCAAATTCTAGTAAAAGGTTACTGATATTGGTATAACTATTCAGGTAGGTATCTTCATTTGAGTAAAAGAAAAGCTTATCATATGAAGTCAAGGCTAACTTAAAAGTTACATTCCACAATTTCGGTCTGTAAATACCATTGCTTGCCAAAAGGCTTAAATAATCATATTGTATAGGTATTTGAGCGGAATCTAGCGCCCTTGCATAAGCTCTATTAAGCGCACCAGATACACCTGAAACCACTAACACATCGTTTACCTTTCCTTTGAGATAGAAGGTGGTTGAGGTATCAAGTTCACTCACGGTTCCTGCCTGATCGATCGCTCTAATGTAGATCTTATTGGTATCGTTAACAACCAAGCCTTCAACAAGGCCGGAGGCAGGATTTTCGTCTGTATCGTAGTAAATTCTAGCACTAACCGTATCGCTCACAGTAGGATCAACGGGTACAAGGGTAAATATTTTTTTGGTTTGACTGATGGAGAACCAAGCTTTACCGTTTACACTAATCTGTACTTCAGTAATGGTTTCATTTCCATCTAGATCACTAGCATCCCATTCTGTTGTTGCTGCAATAAAGGCTGTATCGGCAACAGTCAATTCATCATCAAAGGCAATTTTTGGGGGTGTGTTTTTAATCGGAATGCTTACAAAATCAGGACTCGCGTCAGCCAAACCCAAATTATCTATTGCCCTTACGTAAAGCTGAATATCGGCAGTATCTGTACCGCCATCAAGGGGGAATTGAAAAGTAGAGTCTTGTTGATTGGTGCGTTCCCAATTTACACCATCTTTAGAGAGTTCAAAGGCGACTACATAACCGTCAGGGTCTTTGCCGTACCAGCTTAGCCTAACAATGCTATTTAGTCGATCGTCTCCACTGAGGTTAAATTCCTCAATTGAAAAGGTCGTTTCTGGAGCTTCGTTCGTTTTTAGTTCCCCTTCCTCTTCTCTACACGAAGAAACAAGCAAAAAGACAATGAAAATAAGAGAAAATCTTTTCAAGACTAAAGATAAAAAAGGCATGAGTGCATTTTGCACTCATGCCATATTTGATAATTATTTCAAAATTAATTTAGATGTATTCAAGTTCTCATCAGCGTCCATGATGCGAATCAAGTATACTCCTTTGTCTAATCCATTTAAATTGATGCTATTTAGGTGCAAAGTTGTAGCAGTTTCTACTACTTTTCTGCCTGTCATATCTAACACTTCAATTCTTAATTGATCAAACTGGTAGTTCTCATCAATTTGAACATTCACTCTATTTTGAGTTGGGTTAGGGAAAATTGCAGTTTCCACTTCTTTTGAAGCTTGAATAGGCTCAATACCTACCACTAAACCAATGAAATCATTGTTATTTCTTGGAGTAATTTTCCAATTACCAAAGGCATACCATACCATTCCCTCCAATGCATCCATGTTGAAGGTTGTATCAACTTGTACTGCTGCTACATTTAAACCTGCTGCATAACGAGCAGTATCTGAAATGTAAGATACATCAAGAGAAGACTGTGCTCTTGTGCCGTCTTGGCGACCTGCAAGCACTCTAGCTCCAACGGTAGCTCCCTGTCCTGAACCTACTTCGTATTCTCCAAAACCAAGGTTTGCATCAGTTACAAAAACTCTACCCATAGGCATTGGGTTTTCGTAGCGTACCAACATTCCTTCATAGCGCTCCATTTCGTCAGAGCCTGATCCGAAAAGTGTAGCATTTGATGGGTCTAACACTACAGGTACAACTGTTCCTGTGCTGCCAGTAGAAGTAACATTCAAGGCTTGAATGATCGTAAATCCGAATTGAGACTCAACGATACCATTTACAGTCACCTCATCTCCTCTATTCAATCCGAAAGTAGAAGTAGGACCACCAACGATCATTACCCCTGCGTATTCAGTTGCAGAAGGATCTTGAAGGTATAAATAGCCCAAATCACCTGTTTGGTAAGAAGCAGTTACAATACCCGTAACGGTCACGGTATCGCTAACCAACACAGATTCTCCATTTGAAACGTCTAATACTTTTTGCACATCCATAATGGTTGTTCCATTAGCTCTTACGGTGTAGAACTCAGCATTTAAACCTGCTGAACCCGGAGCCATATTCGGTATGGTTACCACATTAGCACTATCATCAGTAGCTTCTACGTAGTAGCGAACTACTGAATCTAACGGAAATGCAGGAATAGTAGCTGAATACTGGGCTCCACCTGCGCTTGTCATAGCAACAGACTGAAACAAATTAGCCGGTGCAGTAAGGTCAGCCGTATAAAATAAGTTTGCAGAGGTAACACTACCATCAAGATCCGTGATGTCTGCTGTAACAGTAACCGTTTGTGTAGCATTAGGCACTAAAGGATTACGGCTAAGGTTTGCAATAGTTGGAGGTGTATTTGGCGCCTTATTCAAGTCTGTAGTATCCCAAGGGTTTATTTCATAACCACCTGCGAAACCACCGCCACCTGCGCAACCATTCTCATCTTGAAAAATGATTCCTCTAATACTCGAATATACTGTTCCAATGGTTGGAGGAACGAAGCTACCTGTAGTGGCAGTAGAAGAAGGATTAACCGTTTGAACACCATTTACCACCATGGGTAAGAAGCGATCAGCAACTAATACTTGGTTTCCGTTAGCATCAGATACGGTAAACTCACATCTTGACCCTCCTGAAAATACACTAACATTGGTTACAGTAACATTTTGTAACTCAACATAAGATCCATCCCATTGCTCTCCTGTTGGCAAAAGGTTATTTCGACTTGCATCTTGAATGTCACCTGCATTGATAGTACTGTAAGTAGGTGCAGCACCCGCGCCAACAATCGAAATCGCATTATTGTCAACTGGCTGAAGTTGAATCAGGCCCGAGAATTCGTCAACTATAGCGTCGATCGAGATCAACATTCCTGGTCTAAGCGACTGAATGGTTTGGTTTGGTACTAGATTACTTCCATTATCAAAAGCTCCCATGATCACAGCACCTTTAAAAGGCCCTGGTGCACCACCGTTTAAGGTATCTACTAGCGCTACAAATGGTCTATAATTACCTTGCACTGAACCAGAACCAACTTCTGTCCAACGGCCATCTGTTACCACAAAAGCAGTTACATTAACGGTATCACCATCATAAGCCGAAGTATCAACACAATTTTGCAAAGCTGCTTGAGTTGAAGCATTAATTTGACTTAAGGTTACTTGCGGATAACTTTGAGCATAGGATAATCCCGCGATTAATATCCCACTAAAAAAGAGTATTAGTTTTCTCATTTTTTCTGTTTTTAAAATTTAATTATTAAGGTTTGAGCAAATTTTAGTTTTTATGATTACTTGAATGTTAATGCTATTTTAATATCGTGAATTTACCTTTTCGTACTTCTCCTGTTTCCAAATCCTCTACTGCGAAAATATAGACTCCCCTGCTGATGATCTGCGTGAAGTTTGACAATAGATCCCAAGCATGCTCTCCTCCTGAAAATTGATTTTCACTTGAGTTCTCATCACCAAAAGTGTCAAACCACCTGATATCTCCTCCATCATAATTCTCATCATGATATATTTCATCAATTAGGTCACCTGCAGGAGTAAATACACGAATCATACACCGTCTTGGCAGGTTGGCAAAGATCAATTTACGGCTTTGTTCTTGGAAGTTACTTCTTCCCTCCCAAGATGCGCCAAAATAATAGGGATTTGGATAAGCGTAGGGCTCGTTATCATCCATATCATCATTGGCTTCTTTTCCTGTAAAAACTCTAAAATTATTAGCCAATAAAGAGGACTCTAAAGGCAATAAATTCTGGTCTTCATTTCCAGTATCAAAAGCTGACAAGGCAACGGCATACTGCCAACCGTTCAGCAACTCATTGATGCTATACTGATAATGATAAACCGTTTTGTCAGTTAAGCTATTTGCCATACTATCAAGATAGTAGTCATAGCGCTGAACTACCAAGGTGTCAATAACAATTGAATCATTACCCAATTGGTCTTGCAATACCCTATTTTGAATAGTAGTATCCATCACCAAAACTGAATCAGCTGTTATTATTTCTCCCTCCTCATTGAAACCAATCGGACGACTTAAGCGAACCGCATCAAGACCAATTTCATTCGCAAATCCATTTCCCTTAATATCATATTCTGCTAGAGGAACTAAAGCTTCTTGCAGGTTAGGTACTCCGCTTACATCAAATCCCAATTTACTCAGGTACAAGCGGTAACCCTCAAAGTCTTGCGTTTGAGAAATTGGATCGACTGAGAATTCTGCATTATCGGACCAGAAAATATCTACTTTTCGATCAGCTACAAGCACTTTAGTTTTGGGAATATTGGGAGGNGAAGGCAGAATGAAACGNGTNATNTCNCCATTTCCATCATTNTCTTCTCCTGCATCTAACACCCCATTTTGATTGACGTCCTCACCGTAAAAGGCAGTTTGCGCTCTTCTTGCATGCGCAAANAACTGTTGCATTTGTCCGGCTGTNTTATCCGTNTATGCATTNCCATCNTCTAGCTTCGGCGCTAGCACAAAAGCATAAGAAACTTTTATGGTATCGCCTACTTCAAAGTTTCTAAAGGGCCCAACAGAAACAAGATCAGATCGATTTCCCTCTCTATTCAATTGCTGAATGAAAGAGCCTCCCGGACAGCCTGTACTATCCCAACAAGGATCGTCCTCTGCTCCTTTGGTCAATCTCAAGTATTGCTGCGCCGTACTTAAAGGTTGCTGAAAAATACCAGTTCCTGGATTATTAAACTGCCACGCATTGTAATTTGACTCAAAACTTGAATCTAAGCTAGGATGATGGAAGCCAAATTTGTCTGAGGCACCTAAGAATTTCTGTGCAATGTAACTATTGGTAAAGCCCACATCGCCGGAGTAGTCATAACAAAATGCCATGTGCAAACTGTCAACAAAACCATTTCCACCTTTATTGTAAAAGGCTGCACCTCCTGAACCTGGCGGGGTAATGTTTATGTTTCGAACTACAGTATTGCCCCACAAGCCAAAATAAACGCTATCTAAGGTATTGTTAGCATTGTTATTACCACGATTAATAATATCAAGATCAACAAAAACCACAAAATCACTGAATGCAAAGTTGAAGTTGTACGTTCTCAGTTCAACATCAACAAAAAGAGGCTGTAAGTGATTAACGATCGGAATCTGGGTGCCAGGTATAATTAAGTTGGCATCAGTGAAATTAGCCACGTAATCTTGATGCGAAACGGCTTCTGGTGTAAAGTTGGGATTATCTCTAAGAGATGATCGCTCAACTAATCTTCCACCAAGAGGAGCTGTAAATTCAAAACCTGAATTACCAGTAGAATAACCTTGCGGAGCATCTACGGCAGCAGTTGAAACTAGAAAAGTTCCATTACGGTCAGCCCCAATCCAAATACCCGATTCAAATAAGTGTTCAGTTCCTGAACCTGCAGGATATTCACATGAAGTTCTTGAAGTCCCGTCTCGGTAACCCCGAAAAGCATTTCCGAAGGTACCTACATTCGTTACAGACAAACGAACGTTAGAGGCTGAGGTAACTTTTTCCTCAAAAGACTGAGCAAACAACTTACCACTCGTTAAGACAATCAGCGTAATTAAAAACCTCTTCATTTAGGGCTAAAAAAATGCGTATTTCAACTGTCCGCCGTTTATCAATTCCTACATTTTCGAATCAGAATAGGTGCCTTGACTTTAGACCGCAAAATTGAGAAACAGCTTATCAAATCGGCTATCAGAAATGTTAAATCTTTATTAACTTTTTAACAATTTGATTGCCATTGTTGAAAAGAAAGTTGACAAAGTAAACTCCGTTTGGAAGATCGTGGATGTCCATCTTAAATTTAGCTTCTCCCCTATGTTGAACAAGGCCAACTGTTTGACCCGACATATTCTGTATTTGAACTTCCTCAACCAAGTTGTTCGCGCTTCCCAATTGGATATTCAAGTCACCTGAATTGGGATTAACGAATTTGATTTCATTTGCTAGTTCCTCAGAATACAAATTGGTAGTTTGAGGACCAAGCACCTCAACATCGAGCAAAACCGGCAAATGGTCACTCATATTATACAGGGCATTAATCACAGCCGTAGGAGCGGAATTGTTTGTTGGAAAGATCAGACTGTTGTTATAGCGCCTACCATCTTGACCAAGGGTTCTGTANGTATTGGANAAATATCCNACCCTNTTNTGCTGGTTGATTACCCCGTCTGAAGCCAGAATAAAGTCAAAACGNTCATCCATACCACCTCCTGCAAAACAACCNCCAGATGTTCTAGTGCTCTGAGTATGAAGAGAGGCATAAGCGGTACTGCCCCAATTACCCGGAGCATTAACAGGATCTCTAAAGCGGTAATTCGCATTGGTGTAATTGATCAAGTCTTGGTAGGCCGGCTCAGAAGAGTTGTATAGATTAAGATCCCCCATAAAAAACACATTGCTATCGATGTTATTATTGTCTAAATAAGTCATCACGGCGGAGGTAGCTTGCGCTCGTTCACGCTCGTCGGCATTGGAGCTTCCTGCTTTTAAATGGGCAGCAAGAATGTGGAGGTAGGTCGTATCTTGATGTTGCGCTAAACTTGGTTCCTTATGATAGAGGATGTAATGATCGATCAGGCGCACAAGTGGCAATCCGTTGGCTCCATTGGTAATGGTACTTTGGGAATGTAGGCCAAGCTTATTGTTATTAAAATAGATCATATTGGCCAAGTTCCCACTACTTGCCGCATTAGCAAAATTGTAAAAAGTTCTGCCATTTTGATTCAAGGCATTGCTTAACAACCTAAATGAATTCAAAGCTGCATTTCCTCCACCAAGCTCATTGACTACTAGAATATCAGGCAAAGCATGCCCAATAATGGTAGACATGTAGCCGTCCTTACTTGATGCATTATTATTTGAATTGGTGCAAAAAGAGGTCGTTTCACGGTAGTACATCAAATTGTAGGTCATTAGCGTAAGCGTATCTTTGCTTTGCGCTTGCGTGCTTAAGGATTGAAAAATGAGACCTAGGACAAAGAGAAAACTTAACCTTTTCATGCTTTTTTTGTTAAATAAAATGTTAAACAAAAGTACCGATTCGAAAATCACTGTCAGCTTTCGCACTATTAATAAACGATGAACAAAATCCTTTCACACAAGAAGATAAAACTGCCTCATTTATTACTGTTCTTATTAATAGGATGCATGAGCATGCTAAGCTGCGAAACCGAGGAAGAAACTTTTGAGATTGCCGATAATTCAGATCCGGGAAATGCCACAGGTGAAGCTTACGCAACCTACGACAGAGACGATATAATCTATTTCACTACCTATAAAAATGTGAGCGACTACTCTGATACAAGGCTTCAGCTTGAACTTCATTCTGGCAATAGAGTGCTAGAACTAAGGTTCCCGAAAGGAGATACCGGAACACAACTAAACTTTTTCGGCGTATTTCGTAACCTTTATGGCTCTTACACCATATCTACAACAGGCAGACAACAAGACTTCCATGTGCAAATAAACGATACAGCCAATAGGGTGCTGAAAGCCCGTTTTTCCTTTCAGGGACAAATCTTTGGTACAGGTAGCCAGAGTGGTATAAGCCGCCTAGAAAATGGCTTTATTGACCTGAGATATTAAGATTTAGTTTAGCTTCGCATTATGCAAAAGACCTTTGACTTTAAAGCACCCTTTGAAGCTGAACCCAGAGAGGATGAATGGAGGGAGCTTGCTGTTAAAAATCTAGGCGTAAAAGAAGAAGAGATCAGCAAGGTAAAGTTGTTGAAGCGCTCGCTTGACGCACGTAAAAAGAAAATTCAGGTTCAATTACGCTTCAAGGTCTACCTTAATGAGCCCTATCAATCACCTGCCCCAACTCATAATTTGAAAGCAATAAATCAGGCTGAAGAAATTCACTTAGTCGGTTTTGGTCCTGCAGCTATGTTTGCTGCCCTTAGTTTAATCCATCATGGATACAAACCCGTGATCTATGAAAGAGGAAAAGACGTAAGGGCGCGTCGGAGGGATTTAGCTAAATTGAATAAAGAGCAAGTAGTTAACCCTGAATCAAATTATTGCTTTGGTGAGGGAGGAGCAGGCACCTACTCCGATGGGAAGCTGTATACCAGATCAAAAAAACGAGGAGATGTACAAGCCATACTCCGCACGCTAATTGACTTTGGTGCAGAGCCTGAATCAAATTATTGCTTTGGTGAGGGAGGAGCAGGCACCTATTCAGATGGTAAACTGTATACAAGGTCAAAAAAAAGAGGAGACGTTCAAGCAATCCTAAGGACTTTGATTGACTTTGGGGCTGAACCGCAAATCGAAGTGGAAGCCCACCCTCACATTGGCACCAACAAATTACC
>P_1C_Liq_1_UnCtyDRAFT_1000056_pt1 | contig 23165 bp, 19 predicted proteins | sample Pon1CUnioCityCA_2_FD_10230 | JGI IMG/M metagenome (IMG submission 10230) | reverse complement strand
TTACGTCATGGCTCGCCCATCCTGTTTCTCCAATGTGAACCGCTTTAGATGAGTCAATTCTGTGTACGAAAGAAACGGTGTTGTAGTATTGTCTTTGAGCATATTCTAGGGCTTTTCCCATTAAGATTTCTGCCGATGCTGTAGCAGTAGTTTGAGTGGAGTCAAGCTTCCAAAAGGAGGGATTATAATGCGTGTCGTGAAACGGGTAGGTGTGAAGCGAAACATAATCAACTGATCGGATCAGCTCAGTTAAGGCCGGCTTGTGGTATTCCTTTCCACCTCCACCCCAAGAGGCAAAGTTATCCGAAGAGGTAATCCAAATATTAGCACTTAATTCGCCTTGTTTTTTTAAGTTTTGCAGTTGTTCAACGTAAGATAGAATGACTTCTGGTTCAACATAATATCCTGAGGCCCAATGCACCATGGCCTCATTGCCAACCGCAATTACTTTTATGATATCGGGATATTTTTGAGCGAATTTAATGGCTGCTTGAATTTCAGCTTGATTATTCGCAAGGTCTTCTTTTTGGTGTATTGGTGTTTTAGTCCATGCCTCTTTACATTGTACCCAAGCACCTAACATGACATACATTGAAAAATCAGACTTTTCTTCTTTTAATTCAGCGATTGCCTTAAGCAGATTGCTTACCTGACCGAACTGCTGAGTATGATAAGTGCGAATTAAGTGGCAGCCCATCTGATTCAAGATCAACATATCCTCTTTCAAATCGGCAACAGAAGGCACGGTGTCTCTGCTTTGGTGTCTGTATCCGCCAAAAGCCAATGCATTTGGGCCATACAATTTAAAAACTTCTTTTGCCGTAAGGCTTGTCTCCACTTGATTCTGTTTTATACAACTGCCTTGCAGTAAGATTAGGGCTCCCACCAAAAGTTGTATGATGGTAGCTTTCTTCATTACCCGGCTAAGCTTGTTGCATTAGTAGTTGAGGTATCTAAAATGCCTTTATACTTAATTAAGTATTCAACTAAATTTTTGCCTGGTCCTTTTACCACTTTTACTAATTTAAACCCTCTTTCAGATAGCTTCTTATCAACTATATCCTGAAACAAAAAGGCTAAAGTTCCCACAAATCCAACTTCCTTGGAAGGGTATTCGGAAAAGCAGCATACATGAGCATCAATGAATGCTGCAATGCCTTCTTCTACAATATCTCTTACATAAGGGTGATCTTTAAATTGATAGATAAAAGGCATGAATAAGGCTAGGTACACATTAGCTTGGTTAGAACCGTAAATCACTTGTCTTACCTCGCTCCATTTTAAGTTAAATTGGAGGTTGACTTCATCCTCCATTTCTTTGGGGAGCTTTTTATAAAAGTAGTCGCGTATAAAACGCTTCCCGAAATAAGCTCCACTTCCTTCATCCCCCATAAAAACACCTAAAGCCGGAATTTCTTCCTGCATTTTTTCTCCGTCAAAATAAGCAGAGTTTGAACCGGTGCCGAGGATACAGGTAATTAGTGGTTGGCCGTCCGATAAAGCATAGGCACAGGCCAATAGGTCATGGTCAACATGAATTGAATTGGTTGTGAATACCGCCTGAATACCGGCTTTTACTTTGGCAATATTAACTTCACTTGAGCAGCTTGCTCCAAAAAAATAGACTTTGCAAACTTGTTCGCTGTAACGAACTATTTCGTCTACTTCTTTAAGCGCCGCGCTAATATCATTAGCACTGTGAAAATCTGGATTAAATCCTTGAGTGTTAAAGTTATTTACGATTTCTCCTTCATCATTAAGAACAAACCATTCGGTTTTTGTGGAACCACTTTCTGCAATCGCAATCATTGAGTAATTGTTGTGTAATTTTTAAAATCTTTTTGAATCCAAGAGCCACCAACCGCGATCACGTTTTTAAGCGATAGGTATTCTTGAGCACTTTCTTTTGTAATTCCGCCTGTCGGACAGAATTTTAGGTCTGAAAAAACGGACTGATAAGTTTTAATGGTCTTGATGCCGCCAAATAGCTCTGCGGGGAAAAACTTTAAGGTATCCAGACCAAGGTGAATCGCCTGAATAATCTCCGATGGAGTAGTTACTCCAGGTAAGTAGGCAATTTTGCTAGCTTCAAAGGCATGAATCAAGGCTGGAGTTGTTCCCGGGCTAACCAAGAAATCTATATCTAGATCCTTAAGAGACTTTAATTGGTCTTCTTTAACCACTGTGCCGGCTCCAATGGTCATCTCACTGCCAAACTCAGATCGAATGTCTCTCATCGCTTTTTCGGCATAGGCGGTTCTTAAAGTAACCTCAATACATCGGATCTCTTGTTGTAGCAAATACTCTGTAAGTCTAAGAGGGTCATCCTTTTTTTCAAAGGCCACTACCGGCACAATTGAATGAGGAGCTAATATTTCTCTAATTAGGTGTTGTGGCATAGTTTAGATGATAAATGAAGCTCCTTCTTCGCTTTCTGTTATCAGGGGGCGAACTTTATTAAATAACTCACGTCCTACACCAAAAGATTCTGGTTTGCTCTCCTCCTTAAATGGACGTTTTTCAACTTCTTCAATATTTAAACAGTTTAGCTTGCCGGCTTCTGCATCTAATTCTATTTTATCACCGCTTTGAATCTTAGCGATAATCCCTCCCATAATGCTTTCAGGGCTTAAATGAATAGCGGCAGGTACTTTTCCAGAGGCACCTGACATTCTTCCATCAGTCAATAAGGCTACTTGATAACCCTGATTTTGTAAGAGGGTGAGGGTAGGGGTAAGTTTGTGTAATTCAGGCATGCCATTACTGTGTGCCCCCTGGTTTTTTACGACCACCACTACGTCTTTATTTAGTTTTCCTTTTTTAAAAGCTTCGATCACATCATTCTGATCCTCAAAAACTTCAGCTTCTGCAGTAACATTTCTATGCTCTTCTTTTACGGCCGAAATTTTGATCACGGCGCGCCCGAGATTTCCCTCCAAACACTTTAAGCCTCCGGTAGCAGCAAAAGGTTTCGCCGTTGAACGCAGAACATCTTGGTCAAGGGATTCCGCAGGGCTGTCTTTCCACTTCAGTTCTCCATCTTCTAAATAAGGCTCCTTGGTATACGCTTCCATTCCATCTCCTACAATAGTTTTTACGTTTTCATTTAGATAACCTCCCTCTCGTAGCGTTTTGATCAAATACCCCATTCCTCCACAGGCTTGAAAATGATTGATGTCGGCTGAACCATTAGGATATACGCGTGTGAGTAAAGGAACAGCATCTGAAACTTCATTAAAATCATCCCAATTGATAATGATTCCCGCAGCTCTAGCAATTGCGTTGAGGTGGAGGGTATGGTTGGTAGATCCGCCTGTAGCAACCAGCCCAACAATGGCGTTAACGATACTTTCTTCACTGATTACTTCATACAGTGGAGTATATTCATCCGTTTGAGAATTGATCTCGATCAGTCTTTTTACTGCATACTCGTTCAATGCATCTCTTAGATTGGTTCCGGGAGTTACGAAGGAGGCACCGGGTAAGTGCACACCCATAATTTCCATCAGCATTTGGTTGCTGTTGGCCGTACCGTAGAAGGTACAAGTTCCGGCAGAATGGTAGGAGGCTGATTCGGCCTTTAATAATTCTTTCCTTCCAATTTTACCATCGGCATATTGTCTCCGATGAAAAGCCTTTTCTTCATTAGAAATCCCTGATTCCATAGGCCCACCTGGCAAAAATATGAAGGGAAGGTGCCCAAAACGCAGCGCACCGATCATCATACCGGGTACAATTTTGTCGCAGATTCCCAAGCATAGTCCACCGTCAAACATTTGATGGGACATGCCGATGGTTGTTGCCAAAGCAATTACATCACGGCTGAGCAGAGAAAGCTCCATCCCCGGCTGTCCTTGGGTTACCCCATCGCACATGGCAGGAACGCCGGAGGCTACTTGAGCCACTCCGTCGTATTTTCGGGCGTATTTCCGCAATTTTTCTGGATAGTGCTCATAGGTTTTGTGTGCGCTGAGCATATCATTGTAGGCGGTAATAATTCCTATGTTGGGTTTTACTTCACCGCTCAGGTCTATTTTTTCATCTGTTGCACATGCGGCAAAAGCATGGGCTAAGTTGCCACAAGCTAATCCACCCCTGGTAACTTTATTCTTTTCCGCCTTTTTCATTAAAGACAGATAGTTTGCTCTTGTTTCTTTGGATCTTTTTTTGATCCGCTCGGTTATTTCAACAATCTTTTTATTCATGTCTTAATCTGCATTAAAAATTTGTAATTGAGGCATCGTTAAAAAAGCATAAATGGGATATTGAGCGTGATCCGCTTTTTTTCTTACCTCTTCTAATACTTCTTGTTTCTCTTCTCCGTAGAAGTGTAGAAAAATATGTTTGGCTTTTGCAATAAAATTTCTACTCATGGAAATTCTTTCATAGGGGGCAGCCGGAGGAGTAACATTGAGCAATTCTTGCTCAAAATTTGGATCGATGCCTTTCTCCAGCGCTGAACTTCCCGGAAATAGAGAGGCCGTGTGACCGTCGGTACCCATGCCTAAGACGACCACTGTAATCGGGGTCGGAACTTGGTTTAGGTTTTCCAGAGCCTGTTTAAGGTTGTTCTCAGCTTCTTTGGCATCATACACTAAAGGGTAAAATTTAGCCTTTGCAGCCTTCTCTTGAAGAAGAAAATTTTTGATCAAACTTCCATTTTGGTCAGGATGACCGTCTGTTACCAAACGCTCATCAACAGGAATAACAGTTACTTTTTCCCAATCTAATTCAGTTTTAGAAAGAAACTTGAAAAGTTCTTTTGGTGTAGAACCTCCTGAAACGGCTAAGCTGGCTTCTCCCTTTTGCTCGATTTCTCGAGCTAAAAAGGAAACGATCCTTGCACAGAGATCTTGGTCAATTTCCGCTCTAGTTGCCATCTTTCTTTAACTTTTGAATTTTTTCAATGTGTTTGGATGTCACCCAATGATGTCCTTCGTTCATGATCTTATTTCCGGGGCCCCAGCTACCGGCTTCGTAGAGCTCATTGTTCATTTTCTGTTTTTTCCAATTAACTAGGATTGTCTCTATCCAAGCCCAAGAGGCTTTTACTTCATCACGACGCATAAAGAGGGTCTGATTTCCTCTAACCACATCCATCAATAATCGCTCATAAGCATCCGGAAAGCGATCATCAAAGTGATCAGCATAGTCTAGTTCTAAAGAGATTGGCTTGTATCGATATCCTCCGGGTCCAGGAATCTTCACCATCTGGAGCAACTCGATCCTTTCTTCGGGCTGCAATCGAATCGCCAAGCGATTGTTTTCAATGTTCTTCTTTTCTGGAAATATATTATGTGGTACAGATTTATAGTTAATGATGATTTCCGAATAACGATGGGGCAATCGTTTACCGGTTCTCAGGTAAAAGGGTACCCCCTCCCAGCGCCAATTATCGATATAAGTTTTTAAGGCGACAAAGGTCTCAGTTTGAGAACTGTACTTTTCGATATCTTCTAAATACGACGGTAGGTGGCCCTCGGCAGAACTTCCTCGAGTATACTGACCTTTAATGGTATCCGACTTTATTGTTTCTTTGGTAAAGGGTCGAAGCGCTTTTAATACCTTTAATTTCTCATCCCTCACTTCGTCGGCATTCAAGATTAAAGGCGGATCCATGCCAACTAGGCATAAAAGCTGAAGTAAATGGTTTTGCACCATGTCTCGCAGCGCACCCGATTGGTCGTAATAGCCTCCCCTGCTTCCCACTCCAAGAGATTCGGCAACGGTAATTTGGACATTGTCAATATGCTGTGCATTCCATGTCCTCTCGAAGAGATTGTTGGCAAATCGCAATACCATTAAGTTTTGAACCGTCTCTTTCCCAAGGTAGTGGTCAATGCGATAAATTTGATCCTCATCAAAATATTTTGCTACGGTGGAATTGGTGTCTTCTGAACTTTTCAGATCTGTACCTAGAGGCTTTTCTAAAACTATTCGCGAAACGGGAGTGATGAGGTCGTAACGCAACAGCATATCACTAATCGTCCCAAAGGCTGATGCCGGAGTTGCTAGGTAGAAGATCCGCACATGCTCTTCGCTACCTTCAAACCAATTCATCAAGTCTGCTTTCAACTGCTCCTCGTCCTTTTTGATGCAAAGGTGGGTAGTGGATTTGAGTAGCTTGTTGAATACTTTCTTATCAGGGGAGTCAAGGTATTTCTCTAACCTTTCCCTCAGCATCTCAATGTATTCTTCCTGTGTTCTATCGGTTCGTGAGGCCGCAAGAATTTCTACTCCATCATTTACCTGTCCGTCTGCTAGTCGGTAATACAAGGCAGGAAATATCTTCCGAAAGGAGAGATCTCCATCACTGCCAAAAATTACAATACGAAAAGGTTCTTGGCTAACTTTTTGTAATGTCATAGCAGACAAATATAGGACATATTGTAAAATATACAATAAGCTGAAATAAATGTTGCTTAGTTTAAGTTTAATGAGCAAGCATATAGCTTCCTTATTTTTTCAATTTGAATTAGGCAATAAAAAGGATTAGAGATTAAACCCCTCTTTGGTATTTTCAAGGGCACGATAGGCTTCTTTGTTGAAACGATAGAGTTTAGCTGGACGGTGAGCTACACTTTTCTGCATTTCTGAGGTGTCTTCTAAAATTTTCATGCTCAGAACCTTCTTTCTAAAGTTCGCTTTGTCAAATTCAGTATCTAAAATAGCTTCGTATAATTTCTGCATTTCACCAAGGGTGAATTTTTTAGGGAGCAATTCGAAGCCAATGGGCTGAAGCTTTACTCTTTCTTTTAAATCTTCTAATGCATTTTGAACAATGGTCTGATGGTCAAAAGCAAGGGGTGGGAGTTCTTTTACATCTACCCAATATACATTGTCGGCCCATGAACTCGCTAGAGGTTGATAGCGATCTACGCTGATGAGAGAGTAAAACCCAACTGTAACTACTCGGCCAATGGGATGCCGATCAACCTGCCCGTATGCTTTGGACTGAGTCATATATACATTTTCCAAGCCGGTAAGGTCTTTTAGTACTCGATTTGCAGCAGCATCCATGTCTTCAGCAGGATAAACGAGATCTCCAGGTACAGCTACTTTTCCCTTGTGGGGTTCAGTTCCCCTTTCTACAACCAAAAGCTTCACATTATTTTCATGGTAACCTAATATTATACAATCTACAGATACTGCAAACTGGAAAAATTTTTCAATTGGGATCTTATAAAAGGCGCTGAATTGGTGCCCTAGAACATCTTCTGTGGTTTTGCTCATTATGGAGGAATAAAGGTAAAAAGTAAAATTAGGCTAAAGGAAGAAAACCATCTTGTCAAAGTGAGATGTTTTTTTAAATTTCTTTTGAAAGAAACAATCATAATTTTACACTTAATTAATTAATTGAAAATCAATATATTATATCATTATAATGAGAATTTTTAAAAAAAATGTTAAGGAAAAGTTGTGATGATGTCAATAAAAGTTTCTACTATTGTTAAGGTAAAAATGACTAAAAGTAAAAATTATAAAACACAACAGCTTGAAAAACAGATCAATAAAGTCTCTATTACTCCTTGTGTCGCTATTGTCTTTCCATATATCTAGGGCTCAAGATGCTATCATTAAGGGGCAAGTAAAAGATAATAACGGCGTAACTGTTCCCGGGGTTAACGTACTTGAGGTCGGAACAATGAATGGTGTTTCAACTGATATTGACGGAAATTATTCGATCAAAGTAAGCAATGCTGAGACAGCAAAGCTGCAATTTACTTTCATAGGTTATGCGAAAAAAGAAGTTTTGGTTGGTGGTCGATCTAAAGTTGACGTTCAATTAGAATCTGCAGCTGTCGCCTTGGAAGAGGTAGTAGTGATTGGTTATGGTACAACTACTAAAAAGGAGGTAACAGGCGCTACTGCAAGAGTTGAAGGAGAAGCCATCGAAAAGATGAACAATGCCAGAATGGATCAAGCGTTGCAGGGCCAAGTATCCGGGGTGAATATTGAGACAAATTCTGGGTCTCCTGGCGGGGCTTCTAGTATTCGCATTAGAGGACTTTCTACATTTGGCGACAATGATCCGTTAATCTTAGTGGATGGTGTAGTTTACGATTCAGAAGGTTTGAATGCGCTAAATCCAAATGATATTGCGTCTATTAATGTTTTAAAAGATGCCACTGCGGGAATCTACGGAGTTAGAGCAGCGAATGGAGTTATCTTAATTGAAACTAAGCAAGGAGATAAGAATGCTAAACCTCGATTAGAGTTTAGTGGTTTTACAGGTATTCAGCAGGCTGCAAGACGCTTGGATCTATTAAATGCCTCAGAATATGCAGTCATTAAAAACGAAATGTTTGGTACAGCTGGAGAGCCATTGCCTTTTAACAATACAAACTTAGGAGAAGGTACCGATTGGCAGGATGAGGTTTTTCAAAATGCCATGATCCAAAATTATAATGTCTCCGTAGCCGGAGGTAACAAGAGCTCAACCTACAATGCGGGGCTTTCTTATTTCACACAAGATGGTATAGTGGGTGGAGATAAGTCAAATTTTACTCGCTACAATGCACGTTTGAATATGATGAATGAAATCAATTCTAAAGTCAAACTAAATAGTGTATTGCTTTACACTAATGAGGAGCGCTCTACCCTTCCTGAGAATGGTATCGGTTCTGTATTATACAATACTATTAATGCTTTTCCTACTGATCCAGTTCGAACTGCCGATGGAAGATATTCTTACCTTGAAGAAGTAAGCGATATAATTAATCCAATCGCTCAAATGGAAAATACCTTCAATAGTGGGATTGTTAACAAGGTAGTAGGAAAAGAAGAACTAGTTTACGAGATTAATGAAAACTTTACGGTTACAGGCCGATTGGGTTACAACTATGCTTTAGTAGATGGTAAAGTCTTTTCCCCTTTGGTGTGGTATGGACCAGGAAAGGCACAAAATACTGCCGCCAACGAAGATTTGGACCCTACTAGAGTTGAAATAGCCGATAGCGTTTTTATCGAGAGAGGTCCTAGTGTTTTTGAGTCTAGGTCGACATTTGTAGATGTAACTGGCGAAGCATTTGTCAATTACAATAAAATTTTTAATGAAGTACACTCTGTAAAAGGAACTTTTGGGGCAACTGCTTTTAAGCGAAGAGGAGAAAGTTTAAACGGGTCTGCATTTAATACACCCGGAAATTCAGAGGAATTCGCAGACATTTCAGCCAGCTTGGCTGAGGGCGGGTTTTTGAACAATACCGGTTCTTATCAATTTGAGGAGCGTTTACTCTCAACTTTTATTAGGGGTGAGTATGGATATAAGTCGAGGTATTTAGCTTCTTTTATTCTTCGACGTGACGGTTCTTCAAGGTTCGGTCCCAACAACCGATATGGTTATTTTCCTACTGTGTCAACAGCATGGGTATTTTCAGAAGAAGATTTTTTCAATAAAGTCAAATTGTTCAAGCCAATCACTTTTGCTAAATTGAGAGTAAGTTATGGTGTTTCAGGAAATGATCAAATCCCAAACTTTGCCTACCGTGCACAATTAGACGGAGAAGGGGTATATGTATTTAATAATGTGATTACTCAAGGGATAGCAATAGGCAGAGCCTCAAATCCCGATTTAAGATGGGAAAGTACTAGACAGTTTAATGCCGGTTTAGATTTGACCTTTGGAGATCCTTTCACAGTAACTGTAAACTATTTCGTTAAAAATACTAGGGATCTTCTATTTCAGCCTGAAGTGTCAGGTGTCTTAGGAACTGCAGGAGCAGGAGGACAGTCCCCGGTCATCAATGCAGGAGATATCTCTAATCGAGGGGTCGAACTTGAGCTTGGTTACCAATCAGATCCGACTAAAGATTTCAACTATGCTGCCAACTTTAATGCAACATATTTAAAGAACGAAGTTTTAAAGACTCCTGACGGGGTTGAATTTTTACCAGGCGCTTCCTTTGGCGTTGGGGGTAATGTAGCTACTCGATTTGAAGAAGGCTTCCCAATTGGATATTTTATTGGTTTAGAGACAGATGGGGTATGGCAATCTGTAGCGGAGATTGAAAGTTCTCCTGTAAAGCAGGAAGGAGCTAAGCCAGGTGATTTAAAGTATGTTGACCAAAATGGAGATGGTGTAATCAACTTCAACGACGATTCGGATTTAGCTAATCTTGGTTCCCCAATTCCTGACTTTACTTTTGGATTCAATTTCAATGTGAAATACAAGCAATACGACCTTTCTGCTAACTTGTTTGCAGCAGTTGGGCAGCAAATTATTCGAAATTTCGAGAGGCAACAACCCTTTGCTAATCAATTAGATTATGTAATTGATCGTTGGACGGGTGCAGGGACAACCGACGAAAATCCAAGAGTTACTACTGAAGCTAATCGCAATACTGAGTTTTCCGATTATTATGTTGAAGATGGCGATTTTTTAAGGTTGAGAAATATTCAATTTGGATATACTTTGCCTGAAAAATGGACTAAAAAGGCAAAGGCAAGGTCTTGCCGAATATACATCTCGGCTAATAACCTATTTACCTTGACCGGATACAGTGGCTTCGACCCTGAGATTGGTTCTGCGGGAGGGCCTTTGGCTGCCGGTGTTGATTATGGTTTTTACCCTCAAGCCCGAACTTTTATGGGTGGGTTTAGTTTAAAATTTTAAATAATGAGCAAACGATTTAGAAATATTTTTGTGGCACTTGCGATCATTGGATCTGTCTTTAGTATCGGGTCTTGTAAAGATTATCTTGACATTGAACCTGAATTTGCCCAAGATGCTGACAATTACTTTACTACTCCTGAGCATTATCGCTTTGCATTAATAGGAGCATACGATCTGTTGCAAGCTTCTTTTTTACATCTTTGGATTGGTGAGATCGCTTCAGACAACTCTATAGCAGGAGGAGAAAGCGTAGTAGATACCAAAGGCTTACATGACATAGATGCCATGGTACACGGTGCTGTAAATGACGAATTGCGCAATGTTTTTCGTTGGAATTATGCAGGAGTGACAAGAGCCAACTTTATTTTGGAAAATCGTGACAAGATAGACTTTATAGGAAAAGAGGAAATTTTAGCAGAGGCAACTTTTTTACGTGCTTATTATTATTTTCAATTGGTTAAATTTTTTGGAGGTGTTCCTTTGGTTGTTGACGAACGATTAGGAGCTGACGAAGTGACGGAGGTTGATCGCGCTTCAGCGGCGGAAGTGTATTCGCAGATAGAGCTAGACTTGAATGCCGCAATCCCTATTTTAAATTGGACTGCCCCTGAAAGAGGTAGAGTGAGTAAAGGAGCTGCTTTAGCCCTTTTAGGTAAGGTCTATCTCTACCAGAATAAGTTTGCATTGTCGGCCTCAACCTTTGATGAGTTAATTAATAATGGAGGCTATTCTCTATTGCCAGATTTCAATACTTTATTCGCGGAAGCGAATGAGGGACATAGCGAGGTAGTCTTTGATATTCAGTATAGTGGGATAGAAGGCGGGAGCTATGATTGTTTAATTTGTTTGGAAGGAAATGCTGCTCCAGGTTTTCACGGAATAAGACAATACAAAGGACCTGTTTATGGAGATGGCAATAGTTACAACTTGCCAACATCTGACCTATACAATGCTTTTGGTACTAATGACCAAATTAGAAGAGATGCTGCAATTCTAGACATTGATGCTTTTATAAACTCTCAACCCAATCCAGGGGACATTAATTATGCTGTTGGTGGCGGTGGACATACGGGATATTACAACAATAAGTACATTAAACGACAAGGTGAAATCGGTGCACCAGATAATGATTTAACTAGTCCTGTAAATTACATTGTAATCCGTTATGCTGATGTTTTATTGATGGCAGCAGAAGCACACAACAGAAATTCGAATGACGCGACTGCTTTAGGCTATGTAAATCAAGTGCGAGCTAGAGTTAATTTGCCTGCACTTACTTCAGGAGGTTCTACTTTAACTCAAGAAATTTGGAACGAAAGACGATTAGAACTAGCAGGAGAAGGTCATCGGTTTTTTGATTTGGTAAGAACCGGTCAAGCAGCCTCAGCTATTTCTGGTTTTGCAAGTGGTAAAAATGAACTTTTTCCAATCCCTCAAATCGAAATTGACTTAGCAGGGAACAATTGGAATCAAAATCCTGGTTATTAATAAAACTATGAAACAATTAAGTAAGTATTTAATATTAGTGGGAGTAACTGCGCTTTTCACAACTGCTTGTAGAGAGGATCGACCTGAAATAGGAGACCCTCCTAGTGCCTCCGAAGCTAACTTTTCTTACACTCCCTCAGCCAATACTCCAAACATTATAAACTTTAGTTCGAATGCCACCGGTGGACAGGTTTTTTGGGACTTTGGTAATGGAACAAGTGCTGAAGGAAAAGAAGTTAGAGGAGTTTTTCCCGTCAAAGGCGATTATAAGGTTAAATCACAAGTCTTTACAAGAGGTGGTAGTGTTTCATCTACCCAAAGCGTTAACATTGCAAATGATGATTTTACTTTGTTGGAAGACTCACTTCTGACGTGGCTCACAGGTGGAATTGATAGCGTTAATGGTAAAACTTGGGTGATTGATTCAAACAGTACTACTCATTTTGGAGTAGGACCAAACCCACCTAGCTCTTTAGGGTTTACCCCTGAGTTTTATTCAGCGACACCTCTCGAGAAGTCGGGAGTAGGTCTTTATGATGACCGATATACTTTCAAGCTAGTTGGTTTTGGCTTTGACATGAAGAATAATGGTGATGTATACCTACACAATACCTATCAGAATGACTTTGCCGGGTCTTTCCAAAATAAAGGAGATTACACAGCACCCTATCCCGAACAACTTGATAAAAGTTGGTCCTTAGCTTTTGATGCAGGGGCTGATACTACCTTATCCCTCTCTAGTTCGCCTGCTCCAGGTGCTTGGCTCGGCATGTATACTGGAGTTAATAGCTACAAAATTATTTCAATCTCTAGAAACCATATGTTCTTATACCAATTGCAAGGAAATGACCCTACACTAGCTTGGTATTTAAGGCTGATCCCCGAGGGTTATGTGCCTTCAGGCGGCGGGGGAGGTGGAACCACCGGATTCTCTTTGCCTTTTGATTTTGAAACCATAGAGCCCGCCTTTGTTGGTTTCGGAGGTAGCAGTGCATCTATAGAAGATAATGCTGACAAAAGAGGGATAAATACCTCAAATCGAGTATTAGAGACCACACATGGAAATGAAACTTGGGCAGGAGTAGAAGTGAATTTAGATTCTAAGTTAGATTTTAGCACAGATTCTTTGATAAAGTTAAAAGTGTGGTCTCCTTCAGCTGGGGATACCCTAAGGGTCAAATTAGAAGATCAGGCGAATACAAATGTTTTTGTTGAAAAAGATGTGATTATACCTGTTGCTTTCACCTGGGTAGAGGTTGAGGTAGGATTCTCTACTTCACCGTCAAACACTTATGATAAATTGGTTTTGTTCCCTGGTTGGGGAGTGGTAAGTAGCAAAACATACCAAATCGACGATATACGACAAGACAATTAAGTACATGAGACTGACTATTAGATATATAAATCGCTTGCTTTTTTTAGCTGTGGTTGCAATGCTAACGCTAACTATAGTAGCTTGTGGAGAAGACGAAGAAGACACCCCTGATGTTGTATTGCCTTCAGGATTAACAATCAGCGTGGTAGAGGACACTACAACTTACGGTTTAGTTACCGTTAGAGCTAATGCAGCAAATGCAAACTTTTACACCATAATTTTTTACGATAAGAACAAAACAGAATCGATTGAAGAGCCTTCAGGAGTAGCTGCTTATCAATTCACTACTTCCGGTACCTACCAAATTACGGTAAGGGCTCATGCAACAGCAGCTGATTATGTAGAAGAAAGCAGATCTGTTACCTTAAATTTTGGACAGCCCGGGAATAACGGTAATCCGCCCACCTCAGGTTTCACTTCCCCTATGTCTTATCAAAATTATACTTTAGTATGGAATGATGAGTTTGATGGTGCATCATTAAATAGTCAAGATTGGAATTATGAAATAGGCACAGGAAACAATGGCTGGGGAAATAATGAGCTCCAGTATTATCGGCAAGAGAATACCACTGTGTCTAATGGTATACTAGCCATAGAGGCGAAAAGACAATTTTTTAATGGTAGTCAATTCACTTCTTCAAGAATTACTACTCAAGGCAAACAATCTTTTCAACATGGTAGAATTGACATTCGAGCGGCCATGCCTTACGGTCAAGGTATGTGGCCTGCCCTATGGATGTTAGGTGAGTCAATTTCAAATGTAGGTTGGCCACGTTGCGGTGAAATAGACATAATGGAGATGGTAGGTGGTTCAGTGCAGGACGGAGGAGATGATGTTTGTCACGGAACTGCTCATTGGGCCGATGCCTCTGGTGCAAGAGCCCTTTTTGGAGGTAAGACAACTTTGGCAAACGGAACCTTAGCTGATGAGTGGCATGTCTACTCTATTGTTTGGGATAACCAAAAAATAAGATGGCTTTTTGACAACGTTCAATATCATGAATTAAATGTAAGCGATCCTGAACTAAGCGAACTTCGAAATCAGAATTTCTTTTTCATCATGAATGTAGCAGTAGGGGGGGATTGGCCCGGTTCGCCAAACTCCTCAACTGTTTTTCCGCAAAAAATGTTTGTGGATTACGTTCGTGTTTTTCAATAATTAATCTAGTAATCAATTAAATTAAGTACAATGAGAAAAATTTTACTCACAATGATGGCAGTCTTAAGCATAGGCTTAATAAAAGGACAAACCTTGGCTCTTCCTATTGATTTTGAGACTACACCATCTTCAGTTTATGCATTTACCGACTTTGATGGAGGTAATGCAAGTGTAATTCCTAATCCACAGAGTAATGGTATTAATACCAGCGGTAATGTTGGTCGAATGATCAAAGCATCCGGTCAAGTGTGGGGAGGGAGTTTTTTATCCATGTCAAACCCAATAAACTTTTCAACGAATAAGATATTCAAAATGAAAGTTTATTCACCACGTGTTGGAGCTAGGGTATTGTTAAAGGTCGAGAATGCCAGTAATGGTGGTATTTTCTTTGAAAAAGAAGACACTTCTACAGTAGCGAATGCTTGGGAAGAATTAACCTTTGATTTTACTAATGTAAACACAGCAAATTCATATAGCAATATTGTCTTGATTTGGGACTTAGGTGTAATGGGAGATAGTACTTCAAACTTTACTTTTTTGTTTGATGATATTCAACTCCTTCCTGGTGGTGGTGCTCCTAAAGCCACGGTAGACCTTCCGATTACATGGAATGATACCGCAAACGTTAATTACTTTGTGAATGATTTTGGAGGCAACTCTTCTACAATAACTTCAGGCCCTGTTAATACTTCAAATATTGTTGTAAGAAGCATAAAAAATAACAGTCAGACCTGGGCAGGAACTACTTTGGCAAGCGCTTTGGCTAATCCTGTGCCCTTTGTTTCAGGCAGCACCACTATGAGTGCAGTAGTATATTCACCAGATGCGAATATTCCGGTAAGATTAAAAGTAGAAGACAGTACAGATCCATCGAAATTTGTTGAATTGGACGTTAATACTACGGTAGCCAATGCTTGGGATACACTAGTTTGGGATTTTTCAACTGCAACTCCTGCTTTAAATTTTTCAACAGTTTATGATCGTATTTCAATTTTTTATGATTTTGGAACTTTGGGTAGCGGAAAGACTTATTATGTTGATGATGTTGTTTTTGGCACCTTTGGAAGTGGTGGACCTTCTAAGTCCATGATCGATCTTCCAATTGATTGGGATGATTCTACAAATGTTGATTATACAACCGTTGACTTTGGAGGTAATGCTTCAATCTTGGATGCTGATCCTGCGAATTCAACAAATACTGTTTTGAGGGTGACCAAGACTCAAGGCGCTCAAGTTTGGGCAGGAACCTCTTTAGGGGCTAAATTAGCCTCAGCAGTTCCTTTTGCAAGCGGAGCCACAACGGTAAGCATTGTAGTCTATTCTCCAGATGCTAGCATCCCTGTTAGATTGAAAGTTGAGGACAGCACTGATCCCGCCATATTTGTTGAGACAGATGTGAATACTACTGTTGCTAATGCATGGGATACCTTAGTGTTTGATTTTGGAAGCGTTACTCCTGCTCTAAACTTTTCGAATACCTACGACTTGATGTCAGTATTCTTTGATTTTGGAACAGCTGGCACCGGAAAGGTATATTATTTAGACAGAGTTCAGTTTGGAATCATTCAGCCTCCCCCTCCTATGAAAAGTCAAATTGATTTGCCTATTACATGGGATGATTCAGCAAGAGTTGATTATTCCGTAGCTGATTTCGGTGGTAATGCCTCAATATTGGACGCAGACCCTGTAAGCTCGAGTAATATTGTGTTGAAATCTACGAAGACTCAAGGTTCACAAACATGGGCAGGAACTTCATTAGGAAGTAGTCTTGCCTCTGCTATTCCATTTTCATCAGGAAATACAACTATTTCAGCCTTAGTTTATTCTCCTGACGCTAATATCCCTGTACGATTAAAGGTGGAAGACCATACAGATCCTGCAATTAGTGTTGAAACCGAGGCTACTGTTTCAACAGCTAATACCTGGGAGGTTTTAACCTTTGATTTTTCAAATCAGGTAACTGGAACGGCAGCTATTAATTTTGCAAATACTTATGACATGATTTCCATTTTCTATGATTTTGGAACAGCTGGAGCAAACAAAGATTACTACGTAGATCAAGTTGCATTCGGTTTAATCACCAATATTTCTGAGAATCTGTTAGAGGAAGATAAATTGATCGTTTATCCTAATCCTGCAAAGAATCAGTTAAATTTTGATCTAAGCAATTTAGAATCTAATTCTACGCTGAGTATTTACAATTTGAAAGGCCAGTTAGTGCAGCAAGTGCAAGGACAAAGCCCTTCAAAAGTGAATTTAGATATCAGCCAATTGAATCAAGGCATGTATTTGATTCAAGTGCAAACTGATAACGAACTTTTTTCGACTCGGTTTATTAAGCAATAGCGGGTATTTTAACCATACTCAAGATTACTCGTTCGGAAGGAGTCTGGGCCCTGTGCTCGGGCTTTTTCTTTTTAAAAAACTGGTGAAAATAAAATCAAACTTATGTAGTTTATGTACTTTTGTTCTCTTAATTGGCCTTGTAGCTTAACTGGATAGAGCACCGCACTACGGATGCGGAGGTTCGGGGTTCGACTCCCTGCAAGGTCACAAAAAAGCCCTCATTTGAGGGCTTTTTTGATTTTACAAATTGTCCCGTCCTGAAATAAGTTGACACAAAATCAACTTATTTATGAAAGACTCAAAGAAATCAAGAAAGAAGCGGAGCCAACGAGATTATAACTTAGGCTTTGAATTAGCTGTTATCTCGCAAGTTGAAAAAGGTGAAATGACCTACAAGCAAGCTCAAATAGCCTATGGTATTCAAGGCCGAAGTACCGTGCTTGTTTGGTTACGAAAGCATGGTACTTTAGACTGGCGAACCCCGCAACAACATCAGATGCCAAAAAGTAAAGAAACCCCTGCTCAAAGAATAAAGCGATTAGAGCGTGAACTTTCAGATGAGAAGCTCAAGAACCAACTGCTAAACGAGATGATCGACATATCAGACAAGCAGTATGGGACCTCGATCAGAAAAAAGTCTTTGCCCAATCAATCGAAAACCTCAAACAAAAAGAACGACTAAGTCTATCTCGCTGTTGTCGGTTGTTTGGGCTAAGCAGACAGGCCTATTATCAGTCAAAAGCTCGTTACAAAGCAAGACAAAAGGTTTTATCACAAGTGAAGCCTCTAGTATTACAAGTCCGTAGAGACATGCCTCGAATTGGTACACGCAAGTTGTATTATCTCCTAAAAGATGATTTTAATCGCTTAGGAATTAAGATAGGTAGAGACAGTCTTTTTGCTTATTTAAAAAGTGAGTCTATGCTGATTGTAGCGAAGAAGAATTACACCAAAACCACTAACTCTAAACACTGGATGAGAAAGTATCCTAACTTGATGAAAGATAAGCTCCCTCAAAGACCGGAGGAGTACTTTGTTAGTGACATTACTTATGTGAAGAGTCGAGAGCGAACTCACTATCTTTCTTTAGTAACTGATGCATATAGCAGGAAAATAATGGGTTATCAATTAAGCTATGATATGAGCGCTGAAAACGTAGTAAAGGCACTTCAAATGGCTATTAGAAAGAGAAGTTCAACCAAAGCACTTATTCATCACTCCGATAGAGGACTACAGTATTGTTCCTCAATTTATCAAGGAGAACTTAAAAAGCATGGGATCCTACCATCTATGACAGATGGATATGATTGTTATCAGAATGCTTTAGCAGAAAGAATAAATGGAATATTAAAGCAAGAGTTCTTAGTTCATAAGTGCAATACGCAAAAAGAACTGCAAATGTTAATTGACCAATCTATAGCAACTTACAATAACAAAAGACCACATCTTAGTTTGAAAATGAAAACACCTAATTTTATACATGAAAAAGCCGAAGAGAATATTCTCTTCGGCTCTAATTAATCTATTAAAAACTGTCAACCTATTTTAGGACGACTCAAATGACTAAGTATAAGTAGTCGCTATTGAACGATAACTTTTTTAACCAATCTATTTTCATTGCAACTTATTCGGAGGTAGTAAATACCAGGAGACAACTGAGTCCCTTTTAAGATCTCAAACTCATTGTAAAAATCACTTTCTTGTATATTCATTCTTTGTGTTTTTACTCTCTGTCCTCTAGCGTCCAACAAGTCAATGCTGTACTCTTTTGCCTTTAGGTTTTGGAGTTCTACAAAAAGCTGATCACCTCTATTGGGGTTGGGGTAAATAGTTACATTAACCTTAGAATTAAATTCTTCCTTGCTTAAAAATATAGGAGAGAAAGTTTCAGATTTGCCGTCGTAATCAACTTGAGTTAAACGAAGGTAAATAGGAAATCTAAAGTTTTCAACCGGGATTACCTTGTTGTATCTAATCACTCTATTGCTGTTACCGTTTCCTGCTACTTGGGCAACTTGATTAAATTGACCATCTTGGTAGGCCAATTCTATAATGAAGTAATCATTGTTTATTTCAGTTTCTGTTTCCCATTGAACTTTTACAGTTCCTGAGTTTACTATTTTGGCATCAAAGTAGGTTAATTCAACAGGTAAGCCTTGACCACTTCCATATTCACAGGGCCCGCCACAATCTGAACGAGAACCAAAAATTCTTGACGAGTTACGGATATCTACTTCATCACCCGCTTCTAGGTTGCCTGTACCTGTGATGGTTGAACTATTTCGTAATACAACCTCCCCAAGCACAGATATTTGACCATCTACTTGTGAAGTAGATGAATGTCGCATTTTGAAATCACCTTCAATGATTAGAACACTCCCTTCTTCCATGTCTAAGGTTGCGTCATCCCTTAACAATAAATCGCCTCCTATTCGCAAAGTATCTACTGTGTTTATTTCCAATTTGGCATCATTTTTTATTTTAATATCACCTCCAATTATGGTAGTTGCGTTAATGATCAAGCGTGCACCATTTCGAATGAGAATATCATGATTATTACCACCGGGAGGGTCTGTAACCGCATCATTAAAAGTATATCTGGCACTGCTTCTCAACATCAAATTGGTGTTAAGCGTTAAGGGATCGTTGACTATGGCCCTCCCTCTAGGACCTGGGACACCTGAGCTCCAGTTGGCCCCAAATGTCCAATTGCCACTGCCAATGGTGACTGTGGTTTGCGCCTGAACCGTTAAGATAATAAAGAAGAGTAATATAAGGTTGGCTGTTTTCATGATTGATTCTTATTATTATTAGTTTCGTCCAGTTCTACTTTATTGATTGAGTCTCTGTTGGACAATTTTTTAAATTGATTTATTTAAGAATTAATTATTTTTTTGGTCTTTTAAATTTTTCGGTCATCAATTGAAGGTTTCATGTCCNTAATCAAAATTCTTATTGCACAGCTTTAAACAGCTTAACTATTCGGAGAACGGTTTAATTTTATCGGTTAATTGACTTTATTTTGTGTTTAATGAGAACTGCTAGTTGCCAAATAGTAACAAGATAGAGTCAATAGGTTCAAGGATAAAAACTTAGGCGTGAAGCAGTTCTAGCACAAATTCCGTATTGTTTGCAGATGGTTTGCAGTAGATTCGCCCTTTTTGGTTTTGCATTAGGGTGCTTGATATGCTTAGACCTAAGCCCATTCCCTTGCCGGCTTCTTTGGTCGTAAAAAAAGGGTTCATGATTTGTTTGGCAATTTCAAGTTCGATTTTGGGCCCATTATTAGCAATGCTTAGCGTAACCAATTCGTTTTGATTTTGTGCCTTTATATAAAGAGATCGATTATCTTTTTTTTCGACTAGCGCATCAAACGCATTGTTAAAAACGTTGAGAAGTACTTGGGATAATTCTATTCTTTTCCCACGGGCCTTTAACTCGTGACTTACGTCAACTTCTACTTTTATTTGATTCTTAACGAACTTGCTTTCACAGATGGACAGAGTATTCTGAATCAATTCAATTAATTTAAGATCATCCAATTCTTCTGCAGTAGATTTTTTGAGAAATTACTCAGGTTGTGAATGATTTTTTTTGCACGCTCTACACTATCTTCCACAATTTGCAGCGATTGTTTCATTTTATCGGCATTATCTTCTTTTGCCTTTTGCTCTAATTTGTGTTTTAGCAGTTCGTTTTGTCCTTTAATGATGGTAAGCGGGTTTAGAACTTCATGAGCTATCCCTCCGGCAAACTCTTGAAGCACTTCCATTTGATCTAGTTGAATTTTCTCTTGCCTTTGTTTTAGTTTTTGTTCAATAATCCAATTTCTTTCATCTATCTGTTGGAGACAAAGTAGCAGAAGTGGATTTTGTTGTTTTTCATAGATTAAGATTGCATTGCCCTCTAGCGCAACACCTTTATTTGAATCGCTTTTAACTTTAAATACACCAGAACTTCTTGCACCATTAAGAGCATCTTCAAGAAGGTTTTGAAAACTAGCTTCACTTTCTTCTTTCAGAGAATAAGGAGTCTAGTGCCTTTTCACTTCAAAACTTGCAAGTTGGGAGAAATTAATGAGAAGGAAGAAGCTTAGACCCGCGAACATGGCAAAAAAGTCTAACAGGTCATAAGTCAATTTCTCTGAAAAAAGGGGAAGAATGAGTTCACTGATTAGGGCAAGAAAGATAGCGTATAGAATAGCTTCAATCAGACTAAGGTGGTTTGTCCCAAGAAGTAACTTTCGTTCAAACTTGATGAGGTAAAGTGTTAGGCCAATAAAGCAAAAAGGATCAAGATAGGCGTCAATAAAAGGCATGGATAGCTCAAATACCTTCTGTGTAAGCTGATGAAGCAAAAAGATAAATAACAAGAAAAAAAAGCCGATATGAACGTTTTTTATCACAATGAAACTGCTAGAACAAGAATAAAAATGGCTAATAAAATTGGGCTAAAAATGATAAGCAGTACAATTCCTAAAATTCGAATGCCTAACTTTTTCAAGATAACAGGCGGGATGTCACCTTTTTTGATGGTAGCAGCTGCGTTCCAACGATCAAATAGATCTTTACTTTTTTTACGTACAAGCTTTGTCTTTTTTGGCTTTTCCATCTCACAAAAATAAAAAAGCGAGCTTTTGTATTGCTCGCTTTTGAATAAATATAGAGGCGAATTAATCACCAAGTACCCCCGACGGGAGTCCCCGCCCGAACGGCTGAAGCCATTCAGTCGGGCGAGAACCTGCGTATTAAGAGTATTGAGGTTGGTTTTAAACAGAAAAGGCGAACAACAGAATGTTCGCCTTTAACCAATTAATGAAGTACCTCCGACGGGAGTGACTTTGTCTCGCCCGTCTAGTCGTGGATTGGATTAATTCGCCAAGCTTTCGCTTGAATTCATTCTAGCTCACAAATAACAAAAGCGAGCTTTTGTATTGCTCGCTTTTGAATGAATTTTGAAGGCGAATTAATCACCAAGTACCCCCGACGGGAGTCGAACCTGCACGTCCAAACGGACACATGGCCCTCAACCATGCCTGTCTACCAATTTCAGCACGGGGGTATTTACCTTTGCAAAAGTAGTACTAATCAATAGGATATTCAATATTAAAAAGCCTTGTTTGCAGCAGTTGGTGGTAGAATGTTAAAACCGATATCCTAAACTTAAGCTGGAATTTAAAACTGAAGTTGGAATTTTCAATTCAACTGGTTGACTAATACTTTGACCTCCCTGCTGAGTGGTGCCGCTTGAATTGGTTTCAACAATACCTAAGTTCAAATACGCCACATTAAAGCCTAATGTAATTCGGGGTGAAAGTGTTACATCGACTCCTGCATTTAATTTATAGCTGAACATCGTTTCTTCAGATTCTGCTATGGTCGTTGTAATGGACCCGTTTCTAGTCGTTATCTCTGGGAATATCATAGTGGTTCTTCCGAACATAGGATTTAAATAAGCTTTTATTTTATTTTGACCTACCACAAACTTTACTCCAACTCCTGCAAAAGATATTCTGTAGTTTTCTGCTGTGGTAGAAAAAGGTTGACCTGATCGAACCCTTAGGTCCTCTGTAAAGTTCTGATCTCTAAAAGAATGGTTGCTCTGAGAATATTCAAACACTAATTTCAGTTGTTCTACTAGGCGTAAATTTAATCTGAAGCCCCATACACTTCCTGATTCAGCATATCCTGCTTCTTCATCACTAATTTCTGCACTGCCATATGCTCCTAGGGCTTGAGAGCCTCCCACAAAAATTGATAGATCCGCACTACTATTTATTTTTGTCTCTGTCTTTTCTATAGCTTGCGAATAGGATAAAAAACTGATTAACGATAAAAGGGCAACGAAAATAGGTTTCATAATCAAGTTCATTAATGTTGGAGCCCAAAAGTAATGGAATATTTCTATTATTTAGTCCAAGAATTTTTTATTTTGAAGCAAAGACTTCGAAAATTCTAACTCTGGAACTTTGGGGAACATGACTCTCCAATCTGCAGGTGGATAACCCTTTCGTTCAAATGAAATCAAGGAAGATTCCCTCCAAAAGTTATCAATCCACAAAGCCAGCCCTATGGGCTAGCTTTTTCGCTTTCGTGACTTGCATGCCTTCACTTTGTTTCGGCACACAGGCCGGGGGTTCACTTCGGCACCTGAATTGCTTGGCACAGGCTTCCCTGTCCTCC
>P_1C_Liq_1_UnCtyDRAFT_1000054_pt1 | contig 23642 bp, 36 predicted proteins | sample Pon1CUnioCityCA_2_FD_10230 | JGI IMG/M metagenome (IMG submission 10230) | reverse complement strand
GTGCGTTCCTCAATAGCCAGCAGCTTTGGGATGATATTGGGGGATCTAATCGACCGGCCGACAATGCCGATGTCACGTTAGAAAACGACTTCACCCCGGTGGTTGGGTGGACATTCAACAACCCAAATTCGTTTGATTTGAATAACCAAGGTTTCATTTTCGACCGTAACACTTTAAGGCTTTATGACGACTGGATCCAGCTCCGATCGACAAGTAATGACCCAAAGCTAATCACACCTGAGATCCGTAACGATAATGACCGGCTCTGGTATCGCGGCACACGAGGACAATACGTCCGAGCACGTGTTCGTCGAGTCCGCGGCAGCGACAGCAATTGGGATGGTTGGTGCTTTTTTAGTACGTCAAGGACGACAAGCTTTAACGGCACACGGGTTTTTGCCAACAAGATGCCCAAGCTTGGTGAGTGGACAACGCTTGAATGGGACATGTCAGAGCACTGGGAGTGGGAAGCCTACGATGTTCGGCGCCTACGTTTTGACTTTACAAGCGGCATTAATGATTGGGTAGAAGTTGATTGGATTGCTATTGGTCATCGAGGGTCTGCAGTAACGCCTATCGATCGTGACAATATTGGCATCTTCATGCAGAAAGCTGTGATGTCAGAGGCTTACATTGACGATCTGGCAGTCAGCACTCTCAAGATCAAAGATAACGCGGTGACCGTTCCTCGGTCTCGTTTAAACACATCAACACGAATTGACCTGAACTCTACAGCAGCTGTTATGTTGCTGAGGTATCCAGTCACATGGGCAGCAAACCTTGACGAAGCGGCTCCCAGCAAAGTGATTATTAATTGCTTTGCCAACTTTGATAATCGGACAACTAGTGGCGGCAACAACTACTTCAATGAAGTTGGGTTGATGTTCTTTAATCGTCGTAATCCTGGCAACCCCGGCATTATCTGGATCAACCAAACGATTCAAAAAGGGTTTAGGGGAAGTGTCAGCTTCACATGGGAACATACCCCTTGGTTCTTTGGCGGCGACTCCATTTGGGAATATCGGCTTTATGCTAAAACCAGTGGGCCTTTCCATTGGGCAGTCGATAAATGGGCTATCAGCTTGTTAGGAGCTAAGAAATGAAAGCTTTTCACATCATTGATGCGGATGGTCGGATTAAGGAAACCGTGAGCGAGCTCAACAAAAATGACGCTCAACGTCTTTTAAAAGAAGGCGAAATGTTGCTCGATGCCGATGCTGAAGGTGCTGTTTCATCTGGCTACTACTACGATCGTAGTGATGGCATGTTTAAAGAGCTAGGCAATCCACCGGAAATTACGACGTCGGTCACTGACAACAGTAGCCACTATACGATCCGCCTAGAGAATATCCCGCATAACACTAAGGTTTATTGGCCAGATAGCGAGATAACCGTTGAGCTTGATGGGGAGCTCGAGGCTGATGTCACACTGCCGGGCGAGTACCTGTTTGTTTTGGATAATCCGCGACAAGAAACGCTGAAGGTATTTGTCGATGTCGAAGCGTGACTTACGAAAATCTGTCCAAAGTACTGAAGATCGTCGTCAGGCTTATGAGGCGATGAACGGTAAAGAGAACCTTGAAGAGGCGCTCTGGGAAGCGCTCAGCTGCTTAAGCGATCAAGGTATTGATATTGGCTCGAAAGCTACAGCCATTGTTGAGAAACGTCAGCGAATTCGCCAACGCATTCAGAAATAATTGCCCGTCTTTCCGGGCTGTCCGTCAGTACCTTCAGGGGGAGTAGAGCCCCAAACCACTGACTGAAGCGGGTTACATGCCACCACGCTCCTGGGCGATGTCTCGAAAGACAAACTTAGGGGTAACGAGCTGATTTTTCTCAGAAAAGTTCTCACGAAGTAGCGACACTGCTCCTAGCACAGACTATGGAGGCCACCAATGAGTGCTTTTTCGAACTACCTAGAAACCAAGATTGTTGAGCATTTCTTGCAAAACAATGCTGTTACGTCACCAACTGCTGTTTATTTGGCGTTGTTTACTGCTGACCCGACTGAAGACGGTAGCGGCCCTGAAGCCTCATTTACGAACTATGTTCGTCAAGTGGCGACATGGTCGAACCTGGACACGAACGGTCAGACTAAGAACACGGGCTCAATTACGTTTCCTGCAAATGGCAACGTTACGGCGTCAACTACTATCACTCATGCAGCAATTTTTGACCTGTTGAGTGGCGGTAACATGTTGATGTACGGGCCGTTGGCAACTGCGAAAACGTTGGCACCTGGCGACATTCTGTCGTTCTCGGCTAACGCGCTGACCCTTACGCTCGATTAAATCAGAGGGGCCGTTAGGTTATGAACGGCACTCTGTTTAACAGACGTCTTTTTGCTGGAGTCGCAGGTGCGGCTCTGGCTATTGCTGCGAACGCTTCTTTTGTAGCTGATGCGTCTGTTATTACGGCGAATGCTACGCAGACCCACCGGCCAGAGGCCGCGTGGGCGGCTAGCATTGCGCCGACCATTTGGGATGGAGAATATGTCCAAACCCTTGGCGGTTCTTGGACAATCAATGCTGAACTTGTAGGACAAGCTCACAAGATTGCAGCAGGGCGAGGGAACCTTCTCGCTGAAAGCAGTTGGTTTGGTTATTCCTATACTGAAGTCTCGGCTGAAGCCGACTTCCAGCCAACGCTTACCGTAGAATTCCTGCCTTACGATGAGTTTGGATCGCTTGAATTCGCCGGAAGTGGGACAGTCGAATTTGAAGCAGCCAAGGTACAGCTACTTAATGCTGACTGGGCGCTCGAGACTGACTGGAATGTACTGGCTACCAGTGCTGAGCGCGTTGTTGAAGGCGAATGGACAGCGACTACTGGACAGTGGCTGTTTGAACCAACGCTACAACCTAGTGGCGGAATTTCTGTTATTGAGCAAGGCTACTCGTTCTGGACGAATGAGAGTGGCTTTGAGACAGCTCAAGACAAGACAATCACCTTCGTCGGTGACGCAGTTTGGCGCCAAGAGATTACTTTTGGCGGTACAGCTCAGCTTACCCAAAAGCTCGAAGGGACTTTCTCAGGCGCTGCTTACACCTATTTACCTTCGAACGTCACGAAATTCGTTGAAGGTGAATGGCTTGTCGGTAGTAGTTCGCTAGAAGGCGAAGGCTCCTACATCTACACCATTCCAGAGGATGATACGGAATGGGCGAGTGGAACTAGCTGGGGCTTCTTACAGGCACGCCAGATCCACAACATTCAGTCCTTTGAGCTCGATGCCGGTGGTGTACTCGATGTCGAGCTCCTGGCTATCCGCTTGGCTCGTGTGGACTTTGCGCCGTTTATCGATCTGCAGATGCAAGCTACGCACACGCATCGACTCTTTGAGCAACTATTTGCTGATGGCAATGTTTTCTTCGCAGATCCGGCGAAGGTCGAGATTTTCAAAACTCGCTTTGTCTCAGGGAATTTTCCTGGCACAGCTGAGTTTGTTTCTAATGACGTACGAACCAAGATCGCGACTCTACATCTGGCAGAAAGCAGCTGGGCAATTACCAGTGTGTTTAAGGGCGTTGGTTCGATTCCCAAATCAGGATCCGCAGATTGGACTGGTTTAGGTGGCTCTCTATCAGCGCCGGCAGTCCTCAAAACTTCTATTGACGGTGAGTACGTACCGGCACCAACACGGCGGCAACTGTGGATACCGGAAGACGACCGTCGATTCTTTCTTACTAATGACGGACGCGTGTTCTACATCTACGAGCGCTCCGCTGACTACGAGGTGTAACCATGCTGTTAGGCGTCAAGATCAAACAGCCCGATGAACGGCTGGATTACGACTTTATTTACGACGATTGGTTTGGGGCAGACATCGACAGCATTGATACCGTCGATGTTGCCATTGTTGGTACTAGCACAATGTCAGCGGTTGCTGCGCCTCCTGAAGCTCAACGCGTCAAAGTTTGGCTCGATGGCGGTGACGATGGTGACGTCGTCATGATTGAAGTCACAATTACAACTGTTGCCGGCCGGGTCAAACAAGATGAACTCGAAGTTCAGATTGTGGAGTACTGATCATGCCGATGGTTTTTGAAAACAATTTAGAAGCAGTGACTGCGGCAGCGATTACCGCGGCAGATAGCATAATTCCGTTACAACCCGGGCATGGTGCTCGTTTTCCTACGATCTCTAACGGTGACTATCTTGTACTGACGCTTGCTGAACAAGATGGTTTGGAAGAGGTCGATTGGGAGATTGTCCATGTCACGGCTGTGAGTGGCGACAACTTAACCGTCACTCGAGGCCATGAAGGTACGCCGGCAAGGGTATGGAACAGCGGTACACGAGCGGAAGCTCGTATGACCGCGGGAACCGCGGCTGCGTTTGAAGTTACTCGAAACTGGGGTAACCACAATACGGCAGGGTATTTGACTGAAGAAGTCGATCCATTCTTTTCCGCTTCACCGGCAGCGAGTATCACTACTGACAACATCAATACATGGAATACCCAAGCAAGTTATGGGAACCATGCAACGCAAGGCTATCTAACAAGCGTTGTGTTCAATGATATTGATGCTGCTGCTGTAATGACATCAGCGGAACCTTTCTCTCCGTCAGACAGCGTGTTAATGACAGCAAGTGCTATTAACAGCTTGATCGAAAGCAAAGGCTACATTACGTCACAAACAGACAGTCAGACTCTTGGGTTCAACGCAAGTACTGGGGTCATTAGTATCAGTGACGGTAACTCTGTAGACCTCGATGGCCGATGGTTGCTAAACAGCGTACCTGCAGCAGGGATTAGCAATACTGACTTAACCCAGTGGGATACGGCTTACAGCTACGTTGCCAACATGTCTTTCCAATCTGTTGCGTCAGGCACAACTGTGACGCTGGACATGGGCAGCAAGCAAAACTTCGAGATCACACTCAGCAATGCGACGGTAGCCCTGGCGTTCAGCAATCTGGCCGCGGCCGTAGGCAAGTCGGGCATGATTGCGCTACGCCAAGATGCAACAGGTGGACGTACATTTACTTTACCTACTGCAGCCAAAACACCATTAGGTGGTGCAACCATTGCACAACACACGACAGCAAACAGTTTGAGTGCATTGAGCTATGTCGTTTTGAGTCCAACTGAAGTCTTAGTAAACTACATTGGGAACTATGCGTAATGTTTGGCTTCCATTCAGTTAAGGAGTGGACGACTTCGGTTAACACTCTTCGTACAACGTCACGCAACACTAGTCAGACAACCTTGACGACGTTTCCTGTTTCTCGAAGCACGACTACTACGTGGTCAACTTCGCGTAACACAACGACGTCTTGGGGTTTGAGCCGAAATACCACAACGACTTGGGCAACCTCACGCTCTACGACAACTACGTGGGCAACAAGTCGCCTTACGACGACTAGCTATTTTACCGGTCGGACGACTACAACAACGTTTGCGACAAGCAGACTGACAACAACTACAAAACTCACTAGTCGATCGACGTCGTTTAGTGTAACGACGAATTTCAACTCGACTAAAAACACCTCGAGAACGACACTTCGAACAACTTGGGCAGCAACTTCTGATTTACAAGGCATTGTGTTTAACCAAGGGCCAACAGGCAATTATTACTGGTTTCGTAATGAAGACATCCGACGTGATGGCTACATTTACAACACAATCAGTGCAAGCAATTTGCCGTACAACAGCAGTTCGCACACCCAAGGTCAGTACACTTACATGCGTCAGGTGTACCAGTACTTTGACGGTGGCTTACAGCTCAATTTTTGGTCAATCCGTCGTCGACGGGATTACAACACGTCTTACAGTACATCCGTCACTACGACATATGCGACAGCTATTCCAGTGTCTCGAACGACAACAGTTTCTGCGACAACAAGTTGGAACACGACGGTCAATACAACGACGACGTGGAACACTTCGCGTTTTACAACGACAAGTCGATTTACTTCAAGATCAACGACTACGACTTGGAACACTTCTCGCGCGACAACGACGACGTTTAACACGTCGGTTACCACGCTGACGTCTTGGACAACTTCCGTGACGACACTGACAACGTTTAATACGTCTCAGGCGACGACCACGACTTGGAATACTTCAGCAAACACCACAACCACATGGTCTACTTCTTTCGCCACAAGTGTGGCTACGGCGCGAGCGACTAACTGGTATGTGTGAGGTATGACTGTGCATAGTCCAATGCTTTCCGAGGGGGCTCAACAGCTTCACTTGGGTCAAAACATCCGTCTCGAGACGCGATACACCGAGCTCCATGAAGTAGAGAAGAAGATTTTCCGTGAGTGCATCAAGCGGCGGGTTGAGTCTTCTTACGACTGTACGGCGAACGAGAAGCCAAACTTTAAAACCATCAACTACACGACTTATGCCGGCGTGGTAATCATGCACCCGCTGCAGCCTGAGCTGACAAGTTATCAGCTCCATGATGCGCTGGTGGATAACGCACCAGTACAGGACTGGTCTGGGTACTTCCTAAACAAATACTGGAGCATGGACATCAACAAATACACGTTTGCAGAGCGTGAAGAGTTTGATGGGCCTTGCGACGTGCTTGTTGTTCTGCCTGGCAGTAACAAGATCAAAAGCCAGATTTGCTTGGATAAGGTGCGATGGATCACCGACAACTACGAAAACGTAGTGTTTAAGCCGCACCCTCTGACGCATCACCACATTTTGGAAGAGTTCGTGAGTCTCGTACCTAAGGCGGTATTGGCGCCGCGGCATTCAAACATCTATGAGTTGATGGATCAGGCAGACACGGTGTTTACAACCCATATCAGCGAGTCGGCATTGTATGCCCGGCTGTTAGGTAAGAACGTAGAACCCATCGATCTGTACAACGCTCGGCAGCAGGGCGCTTTCTCCCATATCAACTACCACATCTTTATGGGACAGGGAGCTGACTGGATCAATCGAACCTTCTCTAGCCCGTATTCAGGGATTGTGCATCCTGAGATGGACAGCGATTGGGAAGCCAAAATTGAGGCTTACTTTGATTACATCATGGCACTGCGTAGCCGTGTAGCGACACATTTTATTCTGTAAGGAGCTATTCCTATGGCAATGACACAAGAATGGCGCGTCCATGCAGCGTACGGGCCAGAAGGAACCAACGAAATCAACATGGTTGATCTTGTTTTGGCTTACATGGATTACGGCGAAGAATCCCTTCATACCTTTACGATTCCGCTGCTGGCGCCATTGGTTGATGACGGTCAATTGACAGATGCCGACATTATCTTTGCGGCAAGCCAGCAAGTGGCATCTGAAAAGATCCAAGAGATTGAAACGTTTGCTCAGGAAGATCTTCAGTTCAAGCGACTACGTACTGAAAACGCTGCGGTAATCCGCGGAGAGGATCCAGCAGCCATTGTTCCTGCCAGCATTACAATGCGTCAGGCGCGGCTAGTACTGGCTCAGCAGGGACTACTTACTGCTGTAGACACTGCAATTGCATCACTGCCTGAACCTGATCGAACGAATGTGTCGATCGAGTGGGAGTACAGCGCAGTTGTAGAGCGCGCTTCTCCATGGCTGGGCAGCATGGGTGCTGCATTGGGCCTGACGGAGTCAGACCTCGATAACCTTTTCCTACTCGGAAAGACGTTATAAAGAAAAGGAGGCTTACGCCTCCTGGTTCAACTCATCAAAGTTGTGAACGAGCCTGACTTTGGGCTCTTTCTCTGTGGCTTTGTTGATAATCAAGTACGCAGCGACTGATCTAGCAAAATCTCGAATCTTCATATCAGTGTTGGTAGCAACAATTTGTTGTGCTTCTTCAATCAGCTCTTGCTCAATAGACTTATTGGATTCAGGGCGACGAGCGCCAGTAGCTAACTCAGCTTCAAAAGCTTCCAGTGCGTTTTCAACAATAGAGACGTCATAGGCGTAGGTGAAGCCTTGATCGGGATGGAATAAAGAATTGCTGTTGTCGTCAGAGTGACGGTATTCCTTTCCTGCTTGTCTAATGGTTTGTCGTAACTTGGCCAGTGGATGCGTTGATCGTGGCATAGCTAGGTTCCTTTGTGAGGAATGTGTGAGCCAGCAAAGCTAGCTCAAAATTCACTTTATGGAACCGGGGTTAAAACACAAGCATAAAAGAAAAAAGTTAGGAAATTTTCTTACCCTTTATTGACATTTATCAAATTGTCATAGATCCACACGTGCTCTTCTATACGAAGATAGGCGATAAAGCCGCTAGCAGCGGTATAAATCGCTGCCGGAATGAACTGGTCAAAATAGCAAAGCCCGCCAATAGCTGGAAAAGACATTGACGCCCAATAGAGGAAGCTGTCTCTGGGAGACCGGTCATAGCTTAATTTTGGATGGATCATGTCACAGCATGGTTTTGCATGAACCGCTTTAAAGAAGTGGAACTTGCCTAGCTGTAAAAAGTGATAGGCCAGATGGCTAGCAACATAAAACACAAACGCAATGTAGGCGTAACCGACAACGACAACCCATGAGTCAAAAGCCAGAGCTACAAAAGTGATAAGCCAAATAATAAAAACGCTGTAGCGATGATCGATGTCCATTAATGCCTCGTCCAGTGAATTTGAGAAATATAGTCGTAGACTTGAGCGGTGGATTCAGAGATTTCTTCTGGTTTCATCAAGCCGTAGAGGTGCATGTAGTTGGCACAAAAGCATTGAAAGCTCACGACCTGTCGATGCTTGAGGACTAACTGCGCTGTGAAGGCGGTTTGCCCAGTACAGTGAACAGTAATGGTGCAGACCGTATCTTCTAGCTGCTGTTCAGCTACTTCTGCAGCGAGGATTTCGAAGTCTTTAATTTTGTAGTACTCGCCAGGGCTCGCAAATACGAGATTGTCCGAATCATGGACAGTGACACCCATGGGCATCATGACGCGCTCCTTATTGTTGGTTTAAAAGTAAAAACCCGCCGAAGCGGGTTGGGAGGAGATTAGCGTTTGTATCTGATTAGATCGTCTGGAGACTTCATGGATGCGCGGATTTGTTCATCAAGCTTTTTTGCCATCAATCGGGCTTCTTCTTCACGAAAAGTGATACGACCATCGGGTAAAGCCCAGCCTTGGACAACATCGCCGTCAGCATTTTGGGCATAGGCCGCAGGCACTTCGCCGTACCCTTCTACAATATTGTCATCTCGCCGGAACTCCGACTTTGGAATGACACTTACTGCCATATAGCTACCTCTCTATAGGTGAAGGAACTGGCTAGATAACCAGTGCAGACACCATAAAAGAGGTCGGATCACGTTGTCGATATTTTGTAGACAAACTTCATAAAAAAGAGGATTTTATGGAAAAAACCTAAACCAGTGTGTTAAGAAATTCTAGCAGTTTATCGTAGCCGCCAACGTGAACACTGGCATGTGTGGCGAGATCGAACATGAAGATCTGTGGTACTGTTCGCCAATTGCTTGGCAAAGTGTCGAGATCGCCAGTTTTGACGTACACCAAGACGATGTCATCACGATCCAAGTTGCTGAGCAGCTCCTGTGCGGCAGCACATGCCGGGCAGTCATCTCGGCCGAAGACGTAAAAGTATTTACGGGTCATGCAACCTCCTGCTCGATACGCTCTGTTTGCCAAAAAGTTTGGCCATAGCGGTGATAAGCACGCACATAGCGCGCTAACAAAGGTTGGTTGACGCCAAAATGCAGGGCAATGCCGTTCCATTTGTAGCCAGCTGCTTTCATTTGCAGTGCTTGCTGCACCTGTTTACAGGTCAGTCGCATAGTTAATCCTTAATGACGGTAACACCGGCTTGGTGGAGGTATTGAAGGCCATCAGGTGCTCGGTAGCTGTTGCGGAAGACGACCTGTTTAAAGCCCATGGCATGGATGCTCTTGGCGCATTCCAAGCAAGGTGCGTGAGTAATGAACAGCAGAGAGTTCTCTGCAGGGATGCCCTGGCGAGAAAGCTTGTCCATAGCATTGCGCTCAGCGTGCACCACTTCAGGGCGTGTCTTAGCGGAACCGTCTTCCTGCTCATATTCAGGCTCGTTATCGAAGCCTGGAGGCATGGCATTCCAGCCAACCGAGATCATACCGGTCTCAGTGACAATGACGGCGCCGACTTGTAAACGTGTGGCAATGGATTGCAGAGCTGCGCCTTCAGCGATAAGCCAATAAAGGGGCCAGTACTTCTGCTTGTGTGGATTGATGCGATTGGGGTTCACGAATGACCTCTAGAATTTTGCCGAGAGTGTGCTGCTCATTGCCTTCAATGACGGTGACGCGAGACACTAAATCGGGGAATTGATCGATGTAGTTGCGAGAGTCCCCTTCAAAAGAGAAGCCTTCTCGGTAGAGATGGATGACATCGACGCGCTCATAAATATCGAGTAGCGGAGTGACTTCTTCACCAAAACCGCCATCAGCAAAAACAGCGTATTTCGAGTTGGCTTTGAGACAGGCTTCAGCCGCGGCTTTACCGAAGTAATCGCTACCATGGTTTGGTTTGATCAGCGTTTCTGATGTGTGGATCAGAGCTTCTCGAGGAGACAAAATCGTATCGCCATCCATCAATAACGGATGGGGAATCTCTTTGGTTTCTCGGTTTTGTGCCAGCTTCATGAACACATACACATCCATATCAAAGTTGAGCGCTGTATCGATATAAAGACGCTCTTTGAACTGGTGCTTGTGCCATACCGGATAGGAAAGATCCGTCATCAAATCGGCAAGCGTGTCCTTACCTGATCCGGGAGGCCCGTTCAGGATGACGCAGTGTTTCAACATAGTTACCCCTTAAGGAGATAGAGGAAGTAGGTGAAGCTAATGAAGTAGACGATGACGCCGCCTAAATAGAGGACGTACTCTTTTAGCGATGGCTTAAACATGTCAGCTGTCTTTGTTGAAGGCACGGAGCATCTCAATGGAAGGCTCCATTTGATTGACCTGTCCGTACTCTTTGTGAAGGGTGATAAGAGTCACGCCACGTTCGGCGCCATAGCCTGAGTCTGAGTGCCAGGCATCTACCGGAGGCAGTACAGGAAAAGACTCAATGAGAACGCCAGATTCGTGCTCACGACGTGTCTTGTGATGAATATGGCCTGTCCACCAGCGGCGGTAACGTGTACGTCCCCAAGCTTCTGATGCGGCGCGGGTCATGACCCCGGCGAGCCGGTGGTCATTGATCCCGTCGCCGTGGTTAATACCAATCAGGTTTTGACCAAACTCAATGAAGTGAAACTTGGAATCATTACCAAGGACGTTAACGCGAGGCTCTTTTTCATAGACGCCTTCGAGAAACATGTTGAGCGCAAAAGCAGCATCTTTGTCATGGTTTCCGCGGGCGTTCACAACGGTGATAGTTTGGAACTTAGTAAGCATCTTTTCGATGCAGTACCGGATAACGGTACCAGCGGCACGCATGGTTTGGTTGTGCCGAGCCGCCATGTCCATTTGATTTCCGTGACCTGGCGTTTCGTGCTTGGTGTCATTGGCGTGAGTAAGATCACCCACATTGATAAACCAGCCTTGTTCTGAAGCTGGCGCACAATCAACGCAGTAGTCGATCGCAGCTTTGATGTCTTGTATGCAAGTGTCTAGATCGTAGTCTTCACCAAGCGTCTCAACAGCGTGAGCCAGCATACCTATATGTGGATCACCAAAGATAATAGCGTTAGCCAAATCAGTAGCGTAATTAGAGAGTCGAGGTTTTTTGGCCTTCGCCGGTTTGATTTCGACGTTGAGCCCTTGGATGAAGTTGAGATAGGCATGGGCTGTTGCCTCTTTAGTGGCTTTGGATTTTGTCCAGTCTTCGACGACTTCCATTTGATTGGTGTCAGGGTTAAAGCGACGCTTTACGCTGGTTTCAGCAATAAAACCTTCAGGAACAAGTCCTTGAGGTTTGAGCTCACCCAGTAAGCCACGGCGTTCTGCTTTGGATCGAATATCAGCAATGGTGCTGCGAAGGGTAGAGCGGCTAATGCCTAGCTCTTTGGCTAAAGCAATTTGTGATTTGGTCTGAAGCCCTTTGAGTATTTCTTGTTGTCTTGCAGTTGTTGCAAAGGGTTCAAGCTCTTTGTAGTTCATTGCTGTCGGCACACCGTGGTGGGTTTGGCAAAGAATGCCGACAGCAAAGGGGTTTTTCAGAGGTTTTTATTGCAACTCATAAGCGCAGATCTCATAAGACTCTTGACCTCCTTCAGTAATGACAAGGGCATCATCCATATCAGAGATGTAACCATTTCCAGTCAGGATTTCTTGAACAAAGCAGGTGAGAGGCTCACCTGAGTCCGGGTGAACCCAGGTGACCTCGTCACCAACTTGCAAACCAGTTAGCTGTTTCCGTGTCATGGTACTGCCGCCACCTTTTCTGCACATAGATCGTAAATTTCTTTGGCTGAAGCCCCATTAGGGAGCGTGATCTCATCTGCCCACGAGGGGTAAAAGAGATCCAAAGCAGCTTCGAGCTTAACGTCTGGGTGCTGGATTTCAGGCAATTCTTGCCAGTTCATCTCTTCGATCAGAACTTTGTTGAACCACTCGACAATTTTGCTGTTGTCTCTGACGAGGAAATAGTTGGCATCATGAATCATGGAAATAGGCAGGATGTCGAAACGGTACTGCGAGTTCCAGACTCGCTCCATTGTGGCGTTCATAGAGCGATTGGTTAANAAGCCATAACTTTGACCAGATACTGCGTTGCCAAGTGTGCGGGCTTCCGCTTCCACCGCTGCAGGTGTCGCTTTCGTCCCGAGAATGCTCTTAGCAAGCAAGGGCGTACGGATACGCAATCCAAATGCTGAAGTGGCGTAACCTTTCTTTGCAGCGTCATCGATTTGGGCTTTTGCCCAAGCAGTCGATTCAGCATAGAGAGAATGGTAGTTCGCTTCGATTTTCTTGGCTTCTTCCTCACTGAAGCCAGAGTTTTTCATCAGCGTTTTGTAGGTGCCTTGATAAGTCAAAGCAAAGGTTGGGCCTTTAGAGTCTGCTCTCAGCTTTTTATGGGTATCTGCAATTGAGTTGATGTCAGCAGGAGTTTCGGTGAGATGAGTAAACTCTTGCGGCCAGTAGTAGAACGTCCGCAGACAGTGACCGTCGTAGCCATCGGTATACACCTTAAGCTTGTTCCTATCCTGCGTGACCAATGCGTTGATTCGGTCTTCAAGTGATAGGAAGTCTGCACCACAGAAGATCCAGCCTGGAGGGGCTTGGAATGCTTGTTTAACAGGTTTGCCAAACCGTGATCCAGAGGGAAGATTTTGCATGTTTGGATCAGACGATGACAGCCGGCCTGAAATGGTGCCGCCCACTTTGTAGCTACCGTGAAGGTATTTGCGACCATCTTGCTTGAGGACACCAGCTTGGAACGCTGGAATGAACGTCTGCAGGATCTTACTCACATCATTGTAATCGATGAGCGCTTGGAGGACGTCAAGTTTGGCTTGGTCTTTAGTGAGCTCTAAGTAACCTTCGATGATTTTGTTACCTGTTGCAGGCTTACCAGTCTTGGTTTTTTGAAGTACTGGCAGTTCCATGACATCCGTCAGCAGCATGATTTTGTGATCGCCACTGTTGGGATTAAAGTCAATTTTGCCTTTGAAATCATCAGCCGTTTTGCGAAGCTTTTTGAGCTTTTGATTGGCTTTTTCTGCAGCCTGCTCTCGAAGCTTACGTGTGCATTGGACAACGTAGGGAGAAGAAAAGATGGTGCTCTTGGTTTTGAGCTCTTCTTTCCGCATGTCAGCCTCGAGCTTGTCGAGCTTCATCGGATTCATAGGCATACCGATCAATTCCATCTGAGTGATGGTTTTGACGCTTGGCATCATGATGTCCCGATAAACCGGCTCTTGGCCTTCAATAAGAACAGTTGGCCAGTGGTGCTTGTACACCCAGTTGGTAGACAAAACATCGATGAGGTTGTACTCGAGAAGTTCAGCCTGACCGATCTTGCTGATGTCTTTGACATCGACTGCATAGTTGCCGGCGAAAGGATGCGCGGCTGCTTTCAAACCAAGCTCGTTACCGGCCGTGTTGTTAGTGGCCAGATAGCGGATTACTTGTGTGTCATCGAGATCCGCATGGAGGGTTTCTAGACCTTTAAGCAAGCCATTAATATCAAAGTAGTTTTTCATCCACAGATTGAAAATGAGGATTTTGGTGTCATACGTGGCGTTGTGGAACTTGAGGTTGCCACGGTACTGGTCGAAAAACTCACGCAGCAATCCACGAACTTCAGGATTGGTTACGAATTGGCCTGACTCATTGTCAACGGCTTGGTAGTCACAAGTAAATGCGAGGCCGTTGTGTTCGTCCCACGCGAAGGCTGCAGTGCCTACACCTGCTTTGTGAAACTTCAAGCTGAAAGTTTCTAAGTCGCAAGCTAAAGATGGCTTTTGCAGCAGGCCGTGCAGAGCATTTTCGATATCAGACAGCGTTGAAGGGTACTGAGCTGTCTGAATAATGCCTTTGCCCAGTGATACATAACGATTAAGAATCACGTCAGCAAAAGTATCGAGACCAAGAAACAGTTGTGACTCTTGGTTTGGGTTTTTGAGCAATGCCCGGTAGCTAAGGCCCAGCGTCACGGTAATGTGAGTGGCATCAGGATGTGCCGCAAAGTTGAGCTTGTAACCAAAGTGTTTGTTGGCTTGTCGCTCTTTGGTGATGACTTTGAAATAGTTGGAATCACAACACATGACGTGCTGGACTCCACCTTTGTTGAGCATAGGCGCCAGTTCAGCGATTCGCTCTTTGATAAATTTAGCAGGTGCTCGATTGCCAGGGGCGTAAGGCAGCGCAAACACAGCAATGTCATCTCGATTGACGCCACGTGAAACCAAAGGTTGAACGTAGTGGCGGTCAATTTGCTGTGCATTAAAAGCTGTCTCTTTAACCAAGATGGCAATAGGGTAGCTACTGCGATTTGGATCGTAGACAAAGTGCTGCATAGAGCAGTCTCCTAAAGGCTGTTTCCGAGGTTGTTACAAGAAGGGGCGCCGATGTCCCACTCGATAGTAAGAACGTCTAACCCCAAGTGTGATTCCGCATCTCCGTAATCTTCGCCAAGACGAATAAAGTCATAATCTTCATCAGGCAAATTGTGGAGAAAGTCATTGATGCGCTTAACAGCAGGATCGTCGACGTACCATTTCACTGCTGTTAAGCGCCAAAGAAAGCCAATTTTATGAGTAGGGTAGGAGATACCCAAATGCTCAGTCTCATACTCCGTGTAATTAAACCGGTAACAATCGTCTGCCCAGTCCATCAGCTCTTGAGGAATGGCTTGGGTAATGATGTTGTCAGTACGGACTTTTTCGCTAATAGCTATACAAACATCTGATCGATAGCCCATTACGACGCGTTCCGGGCTTTGGCTTTGCTGTCGATCCACTCATCAATTTCAGATTCAAGCCACGCTCGAGCACTGCCGTTTGGTGTGAGCTGAACGCTTCGAGGAAACTCCTCATTGGCCATGAGGCGATACAAATGAGTTTTTGACATACCGACGCGCTCTGCGACTTGCTTAGCGCGTAATAAACGTTCTGCCATGGTTAGCCTCCAATAATTAGGTTGTCCACCATGCGTACTCGCATAGCGTCTAAGTAACGTTTGTTCTCAGTCACAAAACAGTCTCGCTGTTCTTGGTTTAACGACGGCATATCCATCGGAAAACCAACTTGAGACAAAAAGTTTTTCCAAGGGATGTTGTCAGGCAGCATGGCTTTGATGTCTTCAAGACACTGGGTACGTAACAAAAGCTTTCTGACGTATCCCATGACTATCTGCTGTTCTCTAACCAGATCGTCGACTTGCTTTAAGTAGCTACGCCACTCATCAAGCAACTCTTGACGGATCGGGTTAGGAATTTCCGTCATCCGATTAGATTTTTCTGAGAAATAAAACATGCCCAAATGCTGAGCAGAGGTTTGGCTGTTGCCCCAAAGCTTTGAATTGCGAGCAATGAGCTCTGCTTTTTTGTCGTTCAGAAGCTGTTGGGGACGCTTGTAAAGATGCGTTTGTAGTTCATCAATGAAATCGGCCAAATACTCGTTAGGCCGCTGAAGCGGTGCTCGCATGAGATTCATCCTTGGCGACTAAGTCACCTGTGAGGATTACTTGCTCCCGTGCGCGGCTGACCGCGACGTATAGCAATCGAGCGAGCGTGTTGGGATTACGACATGTGCGGACATCATCGAGATCGATGAAGACACGGTCAAAAGTAGATCCTTGGGATTTGTTAATGGTGCAGGCATAAGCCGCTCGTAGATCGATCCAAGTCTGGTCGATGGTTGCGACATGTGCCATGTTTTCGTCAGCGTAAGCCTTTTTGAGACGCTCTTTTCTAGCGTTAAAAGACTCCGGCAAGAATGCAAAATGAATACCGTCTAGCGTGACTTCCCAGCCTGAAACGCCTAATGACTTGGCGGGTTTCATATCGGTGATACACACCAACTGGTCAGTTCGCAGCTTGCAGGTCTTGCTGGTCATCGCTGAATTGACGACAGCGTAATCGCCTGTTTGAAGCTGAGGCTCGCCTTGAACTTGAGCCCGAATGGCTTGGTTGTACCGCTGTACCGTTTTATTGGTGTAAGCCAATACTTTGGATTGATCAAAATGCCAATCCGGCCGGTCGAACTCTTTCAAGATTAGTGCTTCGAAGTCATCACGGTTGTGGTACTGCACGTGATGGCCATCGGGAATGAACTGCTCAAGCCATCCTTCGCCATTGACGGTGTTACGAAATGCTGTTGCAAGATCAATGATGGGGTTGCCTTCAGCCTGGCGGACCACCTCAGTCAGAGCGACTTCGGGAAACTGACACTCGTAGACGGGTGTGCCTTTCGTTTTGACTGGGGCAAGTTGTGCCGGATCACCAATAAAGACGATCTTACAATCGCGTAGGTACTCAAAGATGTAATCAAGCAGTACGTGATCAACGTAGCTGGCTTCATCGATGAATATGATTTTGTCTTTGTGGATTTGGGTACGGCGAGTGGGCTCAAGACTGGTAGTCTTTTCTCGATAATTGGTCTTAATAATTAGACCCAAGAACGAGTGGATAGTCTGAACTTCTTCGCCTGTGGCTTTAGCAAAAGCTTCACAGGCTTTGTTTGTGGTAGCCGTAAAAACGGGCGTCCAGTCACGTTCCTGCTGTGAAACCATTTGGTTTGCACTCAGCATAGACGCGAGGTTAGCGGAGATTGTGGCAATCAGCGTTGACTTCCCAGTTCCGGCGTAACCCGAAATGCGGAGAACAGTCTGATTAGGGTCACAAAGGAATTGATCAAAAGCGTAATAAGCACGCTGTTGATCGGGAGTCAGCATAATACTCACTGGAGAAGCTCCTTGAATTTGTGGATAAGAACTGTGTGGTCTTGCGTTACAGCAAGATTGGCGCGAAATTTTTTAGAATTCTGAAGTTGTTCGTTCCAGCTGAAGTAGGGAACAGAGCCAAGATGGTGTTGCATCACAATGTGGAAAATTTGGTCTTTGTTGTACTTCTGCAGTATTTCCAGAAGCATTTCGCTTTCGAGACGTGCCGTTGGGTAAGGGCCAGAATAAAGATACTGGTGTAGATGTCCTTCAGGGGAATACATGGCGCCAAAGCCGCCTTGCTCGTATTCCATGCCATTACCGTGGCTGACCTGAAAAGGAATGCCTGACGTCGCAAAAGCGGTGTCTAGAGGGAACTCGGCATAATTGACATCGTCATGATCGAAAGTGAGAAATCCTTCATCAGCGTCCATTATTGACCCCCAAGCATATTTGCGATCTATCCAATTGTTGTCTGGGTCAAGTGCTCTTGCTCTTTCATAATGATCTTCAAGAATTGTGATGCTCAGCGAAGTACGGTCGCCCATGAAAACCTCCTTAGAAAATGCTCCGTTTCGGCCACTGGTGGAGCAAGCCAGCCGTTTAGGTAAAGGAGTACCTTGGCCTGTTTCTGTTGGCGTGGCGCAGCGTTAAACGCCAACAGAAAGTTCAGTGAATTGGGATGCTCCGTTTCTGATCGCAGGTGGAGCAGACCTGCACGCTCACCAGTAGGGGACACACTGGTTGATCAATGGGGGATTTCGTAATGAATCGCTTTTCCGAACGGCGGTTGCCATTCAGGGTTGGAATGTACGCACCAAATCGTGGGGACTTTGGGATTCAACTTCGGTCGATCAAAGTAGCCATCAGTAAAGATGACCATCCAGTTTGGCTTGTTTTTATTAGCCCAAGTCATAACCGGTGAGACGTCTGTACCGCCGCCTCCTTTGAACTCGATTTTGTTGAAGTCAGGTACTCTGGAAATGGTATCCACATGAAAACCAGAATCGAATTGACCAATGTGCAGCTTTTCAGGTGAGAAACGCTTGAAGACATACCAGCCTTCGCTGACCCAATCTTTAAATTGCTGTTCTGTGATGGATCCAGAAACGTCAAAAATCAATGCACCGCTGTCGAGTCCTGGCGAAGCCAATGAAGGCACGACAATGTCAGGGAACCGTCTATTGCGTTTTGACATCGAGTACTCGTCTCGACAGATGCGTTGCATATAGGGAGAAAGAATGCGATCCCATTTGATTTTTGGTTTAGTCAGCGAATCTACGTAGCGCTTGATACTGCCGGGAACGGCACCCCACGCTTCTGCACCTGCTTCTTTGGCAATCTGAGTTGCTGTAATTAGCACATCATCAATCCGGTCTTGGATTTCTTGGCTTGCTTCGTCGCCATCAGGCTCGATTAAGTCATCCATGTCCGGGTAGTCATCATCGTCTAAAAGCTCGTAAATCTGCTCTGCAGACATGTCACGGTACTGTTCGTCTAGCAAAGCGCCGGGCGGTAGTTCGAAACCGTTGTCGGTAATGATGAGGTTAATTGCATAATCACAAGCGGCATTCCATCGACGCGGGCTTCTGCCTTGTCTACGGAACATGTGTGAAAAAGCGGGGTGTAGCGTTTCGTGAAACACCAACCCAATACGTTGGGGTGGTGTCTGTTGCATCAGGAAGTCAGGATTGTAGTAACACTTTTTTCCATCAGTCGCTGCAGTAGGCAGCTTGTCGTCGAAGACGTGTTGCATCGACAACATGATGTGAGCGAAAAAAGTGGTCTTCTTGTGTTCCATGATGGCGAGCTTGGCACGGGTAAGCGCCTTTTGAATTTCAGGCGCTATGTTCATGTGAAGTCTGCACCGAACTTGGCTTTCCATTCAGACACGTGCTCGTTACCGAGAATCGTATGATCTGTGCGGTACATTTCTCGGATAGCGGTAAGCTGCATCTCTACGCCCATACGTTCAAGGTAGGTGATGAAAGGTGCTACGTTCTGGTGAGTCACAGAAGCGCCTAGCGACGCTGCCATAGCAAATTGAGCACCTGGTTCAGTAGGTACTTTTGAAGACTGGGGCGCTTTTTCTACTTGCGTGGGTAGCGGGAGATCTTGGAAGTACTTTAAGTAAGCCAAGAAGGATTTGGCGACGCCTTGTCCCAGAGAAGCTGAAGCCATGTGGTAAGCCAAAGGATGATTCTCGAAATCGGGAATCTTATTGAGCAGCTTGTTGATGGCTTCCCAAGTGCGGTAGCAGGCGTAAGTCAACATGCCATCAGCACGTTCTGGCTCGTACTCGTGAATGTGAGCTTTTTGAAACTCCAAGTAGCTGCAGAGACGGTAATCTGCTTTGACTACATCACGCATGTGCTTGATAAAGCCTTTGGTGTCTTTGACGACTACGATGTGACGAATGCGTGTCTTCTGGGCGTTACTGATTTCTCCGTTCAATGGGCCGTCAGCAACAGTATTGCCAGCCATCAGAAGGACACAGCGTGGATGAAGACGAGAATTGCCGATCATGTGGTCGTTAGTGACTTTGTACATGGCTCGCTCCATTGGCGTGCCAAACACAAATGACGACTCATCGAGGAACAAGCACCAGCCGTCTTTCCCTGGAGGTAAAGGATCGCCTTCAAGTGGGAAAACATCGAAAGGAAGGTAACCAGCTTTTTTGTTGTCACGATCGAGATCTGGGTAACCATTAAGATCATGAGGTTCCGCTTGGCTTAAGCGGAAGTCGATCATTTCAAGGTTGTAGTCATCGCAGAATTCTTGAGCGATGGCGCTTTTAGCAGTTGAAGGCTCTCCCCACAGCATGACGGTGTCACCGACTGCTGCAAAATGACCAATCATTTCTTTGGCTTGGTTGGGAGTGGCCTTCGGAAAATCTTCAAACATTTGCATGATGAACTCCGAAAAAAGTGTATAGGTAACCGCAAAGCGCCGGGAAGGCGCCTGTCCGGTTACGGTGGTAAGTTGGGTTTACTGAGGAAAATTAGGGGTTAGCAAAGTTAGATGTTGCTAGATGTCATTGCTTCTTGCATCTNTGATTGCATCNCGCCAGTGATCGTGCTCAGCTGTTTCTATCCAAACCCTGTCTGACGTGCACCAATAAGAAACAAACCAGCCTGCTGTGGTCTGCGTAGCAAACGCTTGCTTTTTGATCATCCACTCAAGCAGCTCTTGATCCTCTCGCAGATCATCAATCTCCGCCTGCATATCAAACTGCGGGTGTAGCATTTGCCAGAGCTTTGCGTTCTCGGCTTTAAGAGCCTCAAGCTCTGCCTGACACGCCTTCAGTTTTTTCCGTGGGATAGAGGGCTTACAAGTCATTTTTCTTCGCCTCCCGCAACGCATCATTCGCCAGCTCGTACATTTCGCGAGCGTCATCTGCCGTCCATTCGCAGTCTATAAGCGCAATGCTCCTCAGCACATCTTTCAGCTTGGCGTTCTCTGCTTCAAGCTCTTTGATCTTGTTGCGGTACTGCTTAAACGTGTAGTCGAGGCTGTCACTCATCGCTCATTGCCTCCTGCGCCGCCCGATACTGAAAGTGCATCTTGGCTATTTGCCACAGACACAATACAACTAGGGCACCGCCCCAAGCGGGGCTTATGTCCCACCAGTTGTGGCGGACGTGGTCGATATACTTTTCAAGGCCCATTACATCTTGGCGCAACATAGTGTAGCCAACAGTGAAGAAGTGCCCGCACAAAAAAGCGTTGATAGGATTAGACTTCATCGCTCATTGCCTCCCGAAACTCACTTATCATCTCTCTGGGCAGAACCAAAAAACCGGCTTCGGTATGGACAATCGTTCGCTGGATTAACTCACCCAGCTTGGCGTTCTCTGCTTCAAGCTCGGCAATGCGCTCTTCAGCCCACACCAAACACTCATCTTCCATAAGAGGGCAGTTTGTTTGAAGATTCTTTCTGGCCTCTAAAACCATTGCGTTCCACGCTCCAGCTTTGTAGTCATTCATCACTCATTGCCTCCGGCTTTGGTGGCGATTCCATAAGACTTAAACGAAGTTGACCTGCGCTCAACGCTGCGGCCATTTCCTTTTTGGTGGAAAACTCAACGACCATAGCTAATTCAATGGTTTGCACTTCATCGCTGCGCCCTTGAGATAGCGGGTCATCTATAAGGTGAAGTCGGCCAAGTGTGGTGCAATAGCCGACAGGCATCTTTTTACTCATCAAGCGAGATGCTTTGATGATGATGAGATAGAAACAAGCAATTTTCTGGCGTCTTCGAGGAGCTGATTAATGTCAGCAATAGTCTGCATACCTGCTTGCTGACTGCGTCCGCGGAACTGGTGCCAGGAATAATCCTCAATAAGGCGTCCGGCAGCGAAAGTTTCTGGGATTTCAGTACGCCAGTTGGCAGGAAGCTCGCAGCGAGTAGCATCGATGTAATGCTCTGCAGCCCAAAAAAGTAGTTCACGATTAGTTGGTAGCGCCACGGTTTGCCTCCTGCTTTATCAAATTGAAAATGGTGTTTTGTTGGATTTGGAGCAGGGCATGAATTTGCCGCGGCTCAGTAATGGGAAGTTGAGCAATGGCTTCTTGCTCAACATGTTTAAGTGAATCCCTAGCGGGAAACAATGAAAGTTGTTGTTCGTTCATGAATGGCTCTCGGTAATTGAAAAAAATAAGACCCACTCCCGTAGGAGTGAGTCAGTCAATCACCGAGCGCCGGAGGCGCGGTTAGCAGAGTGCGTAGTTGCTCTGGTTGATGTATTGGGACAGATTGCTGTTCAGCTTTTGGAATTGAACAGGGCGGTGATAGAGCTGGCTGAGAATGTCGCTGATCAAGTCTGAGTCTGCGATTCCCGCCAAGATGTTTTTGTAATGAGTGCGTAGTGCAGTCATATAGTTGGGGTGACACTTGAAGTCATCGTGGATGGTTACAACGTCAAATGGAGGGTGCTGTAGCATAGAGTTAATAATGCCAAGCAGACCGCGGAGATAAGCGGTAGGCAAAGACTCGAGGTCTTCGTAAGTGAGGTGCGGAACAATCACGGGATCGATGACTGTTGAGCGCTCGTACTGATTGAAGTAGTACTGTGCTTTCTCACTGAGTGGTGCAATGCTGATGGGCTTGTTATTGAGCGTGCGCTCCACTAATTCAGCAGTGAGTGCGTTCCAAGCTTCTTCGAAGACAAGAGCTTCGTAGTTACAGCGACGCACCAATGCGCGCAGCACGTAGGCATCGATTGAGTGGACGACATTGGCGGCGTTCTTTACGTCTTTTTCTTTTCCGACATTGTCGTAATAGACATAAGTAAAGGACGTGCCACCAAGTTCATCAACTTCAATACGAGATTCCACTTGCTCCATGACTTTGATTTTGGCATCAAAGCCATCGGGCAGTTTCCACTCGTGTGCCAGTGCACCGGGGTTCCAAGACTGCTTAAACCATTCAAGCAGAGTACAGGCACCTGGACACAGCTCCCACATGGATTCGTAGAATGCTTGCAGCTCAGGCGTGTCCTCGCCAAAGACTTTCTTAGGCTCAGCCACTGAACCATAGAGGCTGGTCATTACTGATTGTTTGACCTTTTTGCGCTCACCGCTGACATTATTGCCGAGGATGTTTGACATGATGTTGGTGCAGTCAGTGTACGCATCGGCACGTCGGTTTTGGTCAACTAGTCCTGTGGCTTTGGAACCGTTATAGCAGCCTGAAAGGACTGACATGATTTGCATACCGCTGCACACTGCATCAAACCCCACGAGGTGGCCTGTCGGCTCACCCCGCTGGGCTTTTCGCAGTGCAGAGACGGCTTTGATATAGAGCGGTCGCTCTTTCCAGATGCGATCTTTGGTTTCTTCTTCGAGGGTATTGAGATTGTTCTGTACCCAGTCAATACGTTCTTCAAATGTGACTTTGTCGAGACCACTGTGGTGGTTGTTAGCGACGTCGATGCACAGATATTCCCAAGCTGTGAACTCTTTCATTAGTTTATACCTTCGTCGTAGTAGCGCATCACCAAGTCATCAAAGATGTGCTGTGGAATGAAGAAGAGCTGGTTGTCCTCATTAAGCAGACGGACTTCACCTTTTTCTCTTGAGAGAATCAGCTGGTGTCCTGATCCACCTCTGTCATCAATGTCGATTGATAGAGAACTTTCATCGTTTAAAATCATTAGGTACTCCCTCTACAATTTCTTCGTTGGCAAGCTCAATCATGGCTTTCTTGAAAGGCGTGCCTTGCGTTGTGATGTGATAACCCTGCGAGTACAAACGGCCGCGCTTATCAACTTTGTTGGTCAACCAGAATCGGTTTCCCTGGCGAGCAATCATCGTGTACATGCAGTAGCTTTCACGTTTGAATTGCCACCAGTTCTGGTGCTTCTCGATCGTGTCGATCTCAAAGACAGGCTCTTCTTC
>P_1C_Liq_1_UnCtyDRAFT_1000051_pt1 | contig 23879 bp, 18 predicted proteins | sample Pon1CUnioCityCA_2_FD_10230 | JGI IMG/M metagenome (IMG submission 10230) | reverse complement strand
TTACGGCTCGTGCCGGTCTAATTTACCAAGAGGGCCAAGGCGCTGTTTGTGTGCTGGACTTTGGTTCGGACATTAAGTCATCGACAAAGTTTGTGGTTGAATTTCCACCGCCAACAAAAGATTCTGCGCTGATTGTAATTGGGAGTTGAAATGAACGGCATGAAAGATTCAGTCGGTGCTAAGGGTAGATTTATTGCCATTTGTACAGATAGCAACGGGAATGAAAAGTGGAAAGCATTCCAGCCAAATTTGGTTATGAATGATGGACTGTCTTATATGAATTCAGTTGCTTTTGACGAAACTATTTCAAAACCAAAATGGTTTATTGGTTTGTTTGGTTCGGAAAAAAATAATACTCCAGACGCCACTGATACTGCTCAATCGCATCCGGGCTGGGTGGAACTAACAAATTATGTTGGCGACACAAGGCCTGAAGCTGTTTTTGCTAATGCGTCCAAAGAAAACCCCTCTGTTATATCTAATGCTAAAAGTTCAGCCAAATTTGTGGCGAATGAAGAGGTTGTTGTTGGCGGTGCATTTTTAATTAACAGCGCCCAAAAAGGGTCTTCTTCTGGTGTGCTTTTTTCCGCCGCATATTTTGCAAGTATAGGCGATAGAACCTTATTTGCTGGCGATATTTTAAATGTAGTGTATGAGTTTTATTTAGGAAGGGTTTAATATGCTTGGGCAAACAGCTTATGCATCAGCAACTTTTTCTTCTTCGAGAATGAGCGATATTGAACACGTCAAGGTAAAAAATAATCTTTTTGTTTCAGATACAAACAAAAATCACATTTTAATAATCGCAAACATTCTGGAAGAAACAATTATTAAAGAGGCTCTTAATTCATATAAAGATTGGGAGTGGGTTTACACTGGCGGGAAGTCCCAAACTTGGTCAGATATAAATTCAACTTACCAATCGCAATGGAATTATATCGAGACCAATATTGATGGCTCTTGGGAGGAAATTCCCACAAACCGGAAACGTAGGTAATGTAAATGGCTATATATTCTTTGGTTGTTAAAGACCGCGTAAGAGAACACTCGACTTCTTCTGGTACGGGTGTTTTCGTTTTAGATGGGCCGTTTGAAAGCTTTCAAGGCTTTTCCATTATTGGTGATGGCAATGATACTTTTTACTGTATCGTTGACGCGCAAAGTGGTGAATGGGAGGTTGGTTTAGCCACATATAGTAAGGGTACGTTAACTAGAAAAAAGGTTAATGAGTCTTCAAACAATAATAAAATTGTGGACTTTGGTGAGGGGTTAAAGGATGTTTTTTGTACCTACCCTGCTGAGACTGCCGTATACAAAGATTTTGATGGCAACCTAGATTTAGGATCTTCCGAATTAAAAGCCAACTCAATTTCAACTTATAACTTAGAATCAATTAAGCAACAAGCTGAGACTATATCTCTGTCTGGGAATATTAATAATGCTTTGTATATTATTCAACAATCCGCGCCTAGTGGCTATTCCATAGAACCAAGAGAGTTATTTCACATGTCGAGCACAGATGCGGCTCGATTGTTAATTGAGGCGGACCGAGACAACAAAGATGAATACGCCAATGCTCAGATTTTATTTGAACAAGACGGAGGGGCAGTTACTGCCAAAACAGGGTTTTGGGACGGTACAAACTCACTTTACTTTTGGAACAACTACAGCGAGGACGTGGTAATTGGCACGGCAAACACCGAGTTGATCCGAGGTCATCGCACTGGGGATGTTTCCATTGGCCCATACGTTAAAACACAAGCACAATTCCACGTCAACAATACTGATCCGTTGCCCGCCAAAGGTTCGTTCCAGACCATCGGCTTTTTTTCCAATGAGAATGCAAGGCAAGGCATCGCGCTTGGTTTTAACAGCGACCGCAAAGCGGTAATCACTGCCAAGTCCACGTTGAACAACTTGCACAACGAGCTTGTCATTGACGGTCAGTCGGTTGATATTAAAGTGCTGGATGAAAATAGGTTTTTGATCGGCAAGGATTACGCTCAGCTTTTCACACCGTTGCTATTCAATCGTTTATCATCGCCGCCCAAAGAGATCGAGGCATCGACTTACTACGATACTGTAGACAAAAAAATTAAATATTGGAACGGTGAATCTTGGCAAACATTTGAAAAAGGTGAAGAGGGTGAAACCGGACCAATAGGACCTAAAGGGCCTCAAGGTGTTGAGGGTAAGCAAGGACCTCCCGGCAAGTCAGTAGAGATTGTTGGTTATTTTGAATTTAGGCAACCTTCAGAACTTCCTTCCGATGGTTTTATTCCTGCAAATTGGGATAGTCAGGGCAACCCCCCGGAAGGTGAGCAGTTAACTGCTGGACAAGCTTTTATATATGATGGTGCGACTAAAACTGTTTGGGTTTTTGTCGGTACTTCTTTGGTTCCAAGTGGTTGGATAAATGCTGGTGCAATTGAGGGGCCGACCGGACCACAAGGCATTCAAGGTGTTCAGGGACCTATTGGACCCCAAGGGCCAAAAGGTGAAATGGGTTCGAGAGGGCTGCAAGGGCCTATGGGTGTTCATGGTCCTCAGGGTATTCAAGGCCCTCAAGGACAACAGGGTCCTCAAGGAAATACAGGCAGTCAAGGATTGACTGGGCCTATTGGCCCAGAAGGACCTAAAGGACCTCAGGGGCCTATTGGAGAAAGGGGTGAGTCCGGTCCAGAGGGTCCTCAAGGCCCCAAAGGAGATACAGGACCCCAAGGCGTTACCGGCGATAGGGGCGCAGAAGGTCGAGTAGGTCCAATAGGTCCTAAAGGCGATCAAGGCGAACGAGGTCTTCAGGGTCCGGAAGGCATCCAAGGCCCACGTGGGTTGATTGGGCCGAAAGGCCCACACGGTGATACTGGGCCAGAAGGTCCGGAAGGTAAAGAAGGCCCTGCCGGTCGAACGGCTGACTTGGTTGGTTATTTTGAAAACCGATCCCCCAGTGAGTTGCCTTCCAGTGGTTTTATACCCAAAAACTGGGATAGCGTAGGAAATCCTGAAAAAGGGTTTCAGATGGCTGAGGGGCAAGGATTAAAATACGATGGTGGCACTGATGGGGATGGCCAAAAAGATCATGTATTTTTGTATGTAACTCAAACCTACTCAACCGTAGGATGGGTAAATGTTGGCAAGATTCAAGGTCCAAGGGGTCCTCGTGGCTATGCTGGCCAACAAGGAATAGAAGGCCCTGTTGGTCCACAAGGGGATGTTGGATCTACTGGACCTCAAGGACCACAAGGAGATCCCGGTCCTCGTGGTGAGACAGGTATGGAAGGCCCCCAAGGTCCAGAAGGTAATACGGGTCCTCAAGGTGTGGAAGGGCCTGTTGGCCCCCAAGGCCCCCAAGGTGAAATTGGCCCTGCGGGAGAACAAGGTGAAACAGGACCAAAAGGGGATACAGGAGCACAAGGACCTCAGGGTGAAGTAGGTCCAGAGGGTCCTGTTGGGCCTAAAGGTGCGGCAGGTCCGCAGGGGTTGCAAGGACCTCAAGGTGAAAAAGGAGAAAAAGGTGATGTAGGTCCACAAGGCAGTCAAGGAATTCAAGGTCCAGTTGGCCCTATAGGACCACAAGGCCCAGAGGGCAAAAAAGGCTCTCCCGGACAAACTGCTGAATTGGTTGGGTACTTTAAAAACCGCACACCAAGCGAACTACCTCCTGATGGTTTTATCCCTGCAAATTGGGATAGCCAAGGAAACCCCCCAGAAGACGAGCAGTTAACCGCTGGTGAGGCGTTACTGTATACCGGCGGTGTTGAAGGCGATAATATAAAAGACCATATCTTTTCTTTTGTGACGACTTCATTTACATCTTCGGGATGGGTAAATGCCGGAAAAATTGAAGGGCCAAAAGGGGACACAGGCCCTCAAGGCCCACAAGGTCCTGTAGGCGAAACGGGTCCTCAGGGAAAAACCGGGCCAGAAGGCCCCCAAGGACCGAAAGGTGACACAGGTTCGCAAGGTCCTGTTGGGCCGCAAGGGGATCAAGGCAATCAAGGCCCTCGCGGTTATACGGGTGAAAAAGGTCCAACAGGCCAAGAAGGTCCTCAGGGACCAAAAGGCGATACGGGACCAAAAGGTGATACGGGACCACAAGGTCCTGAAGGTCCTCCGGGAAGCAGTTTCCCATCCGGCACAAAGATGCTGTTTAGACAAAGCTCAGCGCCTACGGGTTGGACTCGCGTCACCGGCGATGAGGCAAATAACCGAATGTTGCGAGTGGTGTCTAGCGGCGGTGTTTCTACGGGCGGTTCAGATAGCCCAACATACAACAACAAAGTGCCGCGCCACACGCACAGCTTCAGCACGGGTAGCCAAAACCGTAGTCATAGCCATAGTGGTAGAACTGCCCACGAATCTAACAATCACGCCCATGGCACTTATGACGCAAGAGCGGCATATTTTTCTACGCCGGGCGGGGCATATCCTTTTTATGCACAAGGGAAAAGCGGAACAACGAGAAACAGTGGTGGGGTTACCTCTACTCACACTCACACGTTTAGCACTGGCAATCAAAGCTCAAGTCACCAACACAGCGGCACAACGAGCAACAACAGCGGCAGTGCTTGGTCGCCGCGCTACGTTGACATGATCATTGCTTCCAAGAATTGAGGGGATATCAAATGAACGAAGAACACGTCACAGCTTATGAATACTCAGCAGACAATGGCGAGTATTTGGGAACATACGAAGTGCCAAAGTGCATATCGAGTGGCGAAGTTCATCTCCCTAAAAGTATGACGTTCACACCGCCGCCGACTTATGTGGCTGATGGAAAAGTACCCGCTTGGGACGGTGATAAGTGGGTAGAAATTGACGACCCATACAAACTTGCTCACCCCCCAATGCCGGATGACTATTCAACGCTTAATGAAGATTTCATTCAATGGATGATCAAGCACGGTCTTTGGACAGCGGATGATGAAGATAAATACCAAAAAGATAAAGCAAAACCCCATAACGACCTCGAACCAGAAAACGGGATGGTTTAACCATGAGCGTCACTGTAAAAACATCATGCCCGTTGGGTAGCAAGTGCGAAGAAATTAAAGACGGCGAGTTGCATCGGTGTGCTTGGTTTATTGAGCTTGATGGCGTTAACCCCAACACCGGCGAAGAAGTTAAAGACCGTGGTTGCGCGATGGCGTGGACGCCGATTCTCTTAGTTGAAAACGCAAAGCTCACAAATTCAACGGGCGCGGCTGTCGAGTCTTTTCGTAACGAGATGGTGCAAGCAAATGAACGGTCAGTACAAATGCTCGCTGAGTCGGCAAGGATAGCGGGCAGATTGAGCCATGACTGACTGCGCTCTGGACTTAACCACGGTCATCACGCATTTTGCCTCCGCCGGTTCAGCGTTTCTTGGCGGTAGTTCGATGATGGTTTACATGCAACCGTCTAACCTGCGTGAGGCAGTAGTGAGGATACTGGTCAGCGTGGTATCGGGCGTAACACTTGCACCCGCTATTACCACCAAGATATTTGACGACCCATCGACCGACTATCGGGTCGTGGCGGGCGTTTCGTTTGCTGTCGGATTTGTTGCTTGGTCAGCGCTGGGCAGTGTGGCACGGTATTTTGAGCATCGCCGAAATCAAGATGCGATGGAATTGGTTAAAGGGGTTAGAAAATGATGGAGTTCCTCTACGGCATAGCCTTCGCAGTTGAGTTCGGGCTGGGTACGGCGATTCTTATTGGCCTCTTCCAGAACATCTGGGAGACGGCGGTGAAGTCGAAATCACTCTTCTGGGCGCTTGGGTGGAGTGCCTATGCCATGAGCTTTACGAGCTTTCTGAAGGCGATGGGCGATGTCAGTCAAGTCTTTGAGATTGTCACAGGCATTGTTCAGATCATGTTCCATACCTTTGTTTTGACGTATGTGGTCATATATATGCTGGAGCATTATCATGAAGACAAGTGAACAAGGCATCGACATGATTAAGGAGTTAGAGGGTTACTCGGATGTTGCCTATCCTGATGCGGGGACAGGTGGTGCTCCCTATACGCTGGGTCACGGCCATACGTTCCGGGTCAAGCCCGATCAAAGGTGTGACCGCATGCAGGCAGACTACTGGCTACGTCATCAAGATGTCCCCGTGGCTGAGCAAGGTGTTAACCGCTACGTCAAGGTTCCCCTCAAACAAAACCAGTTTGATGCCCTTGTGTCATTTGTTTTTAATCTTGGCGTGGGAGACTTAAAAAGTAGTACACTACTAAAGAAGCTAAACGCTCGTGATTATGCGGGTGCGGCAAAAGAATTTGAGCGTTGGATCTACGCCAACCACAAAATACTGCCGGGTCTGGTCCGGCGGCGGAAAAAGGAAGCCGATGTTTTCCTTAACGGTTATTGAATTTTTGCGAAACCATGCACGGGCATTTGCCCTCGTTGCCGGAATCGCAGTGGCCTTTAGCGTGGGCCTGTTCTTAGGCTGGTGGCATGAGCACGATAAGCTCGTCACATACAAAGCATCCGTGGCTCAGATAGCGGCGGACCAAGAGCGGCGTAACGCAGAGATCGTGCAAAAGCACACGGAAGTCAAGGAGCAAATCCATGCGGATTATCAGGAACGTATTGCTCAGCTTAGGCGTTATTATGACAAGCGCTTGCGCGAGCAAAATTCCGGTGAACTGCCCTCCGCCTCCAATGCCACCCGAGGAGCTAATGGTTCCTCCGGTAACGCTCGATCTAATAGAAGTGCCACCTCGCTCGTTGAGGACTGCGCCGAAGTAACGCTCCAGCTACAGGAGCTACAGCGGTGGGTCCGTGAAACGAGAACAGAGTAAGCGCCATTTCGGTGCTTATGCTTGCCCCAAGCTTTATGGGGCATTTTGAGGGAGGCTTTATGAAAAAGCACCTTTTAGCCGTTGCACTCTCTTTGGGAGTAGGCGCGGCACATGCTGTGTCTGTCACTACGGATGGCCAAGTGGTCAACCAATGTACTTTCACTAGCGTCACGCCCGGTGAGTTCGGTTCTAACGTAATCGACCCCACCAAGTTGTCAACCAGCCATGTCGGTGGCACGGGAAGCTCTGTGAGCTTTACCTATACGGGACAGCCAACAATGAGCATTCAAGCGCCTTCAGCGTTTGCTACGGCTCCTGACTTGGGGGAAATTACACCCACGTTTAGCGCCGCCGCATCGTCCACGGCCAAGGGTTCATTGACCTTTACCGGCGGCTTGGCAACGACTCAATATACGACTGGTTCTTCAGACCAGATCGACTTGGGTCTAGTGGCTGACACAGGTTCGGACATTAACTTTCCTGCTGGGGATTACTCAGCGGCAACAGTTCTGACTTGTAGCTAAGCCATGAAAAAGTCCAACGTTTTAGTTGGGCTTCTGTGCGTCCTAGTGGTTTCGACTGCTGGGGCGCATGGGATCATGCCCACTCGCCTTCAAGCCCCTTCTGGTAGTCAAATCATTGGCTATCAGTTCAAGGCCCTAAACTTTTTTGACCGAACTTCGACCTATCGAGTCGAGTGCTTTCGCAATGCGCTGGCGTTTCCTGTGCCGTGTCTGGCCATGCCCAAGACGTTCACGCTTCGTCCAAATGCAGGACGCAACTTTCGGGTCCGAATAGATACCGGAAAGAAAAACGGAATTTATTATATTTGCACGGCCTATATCCCACCGCCCGAAGAAACCTCGGTCATCACTCGAACATGCGCCAGATTCGGGGTCGGGGTAAACCCTAATGATGGGGGGCGCTTAGAATGAAATGGCTCTTAGCTCTAACTTTTTTTCCTTGCGTGGCGTTCGCCCAGCTTGGCAGTCTATCCCTGCCTGCCGCACCTCAGTGGCCACCCGGACAAGACCGAATCCGATCATCTGACGGCGTTCAATGCGAGACCTCCACCACACCTCGCAAGTGGTTCATGGACATTGGGGTTTTGGGTGGGCGTGGAAACGGTCTTGGATCAAACAATCAAGGCACGGTCATTGATGTTAATTCGACATTTGTAAATAACAACTTTGAAAGAAACACCTATGCAATTTACGCAAGGGTCGTCATCAATCTGGATTCCACGCCACCAAAGATGAACTGTAACGAATTGTATGCGCTAGAAATTCAGCGCCTACGTTCTGAGATTGAGTACTTACAGATGGGCCAAGGCGTTGCCGGGTCCGTGGTAATGGAATAAACTGTCGATTAAATCGGCTAATTGATTAAGGAAGTCAAATGCCATCTACATTTTCCAAAAATCTTCGGATTGAACTTCCCGGTGATGGGGAGCAGTCTGGTGTATGGGGAAGGACCACAAACCGAAACTTGGGCACGTTGCTTGAGCAATCAGTAACTGGATCGCTTGTTTGGAACGTAAGTGACGGAGACGTAACTTTATCGGCATTAAATGGCGTAAGCGACCAATCAAGAAATGCCGTTTTAATTTTTACAGGCTCTTCGGTTACACCAATTAAAGTCAATATTCCAAATGTCCCAAAGAAATACACGGTTGTGAACGAGTCCGACACAACTGTCCAAATTATTTCTGTTGGTCAGTTTGATGTTGAATATAGGTCCGAGGCTTATATTTATAATGACGGCAACGGCCACATCACAGGAAAGGTTATATCTGATGGCGCTCAAAACTTACTTAAAGACCAAGATCCATTCGACAGTCCAGTATTTACGGGAACGCCTACAGCACCTCAAGCTCCCAAAGGTTCTTCTGGATCGCAAATTGCTACTGTTGGGTTTGTTGCTGAGTCTTTTAATAATCCTGTTTTTTCTGGCGTTACTCAGGTAACGGGACCTATTGATGTACAGGATGATGCAAACTTTGCCGGTCAGGTTCTAGTTCCTACACCCCCTCAAGAAGATGCTCCAGCATCCGCCGCAATTAACGTTGAATTTTTCAACAATTTCCTTGCCAAGCCTGAATTTTTTGGGAATGTTAAATTTTCTGGTACGGAAAATTTTGATGGCGATACCAACTTCAATGGGCCTGCTACGTTTGGAAGCACGGTTGATTTTACTGGTGATGTGAAAGCGAACACGTTGCCATACCTTACATCTGACAGACGGATCGCTACAACTGAGTTTGTCACATACGCAATTTCCCAAAATCCCGGACCAGAAGGTCCTCCCGGAATTCAAGGCCCTGTCGGACCAGAAGGGCCAAAGGGAGACGCTGGGCCAAGAGGGGATAGGGGACCACCGGGGCCTACGTTTAATTTGACGGCTTATGCAGTCGAACTTGCTCTGGGCTATAAACCTCAAGAAAATTTGGGGTATACCCCCGCTAGCACAAACAGCCCATCGTTTACCGGGAACGGTAACTTCACTGGTTACGTTGGTGCAAGAGGTTTTAACCTGACGGGCAATACTTCGGTGCATGGCGATTCCGGCAAAATAAATCTAACGGCTGGTGGTAGAACTGTGTTTCAAGGTCAGTCTGACGGTGCGTTTATATCGCCCAGTTCAAACGCTGTTAAGCCCAACGGTGGGCCATGGGGCAATTACTCAGACGCACGCCTCAAGACCAACGTCCAGCCTCTTACATCAGCTCTAGATAAGCTTATGCAACTCAAGCCCGTGTCTTATGAGTGGGTTGTGGACAAGCCTTTGGAGAACACCGTTGGTTTCTTGGCGCAAGAGGTGGCCAAGGTGTTTCCAAATGCGGTGGCTGAGGTCGATGCCTTAGAGGATGAGAAGCCTTATGTGGGCGAAAAGACCAAGGTCATGGGCTTTAACAATGACATTTTTGCGTACTTGATCGGCGCTATTCAAGAACAACAAGCAGAGATTGAAGCCTTAAAGTTAGAGCTAAGGAGCAAATAGTGGCTCTTGTACAGATAAAGGTTGATCCGGGGGTCGATAGGGAAGGCACTAGTTATGCCGCTAAGGGCAGATGGTTCGAGTGCGACAAGGTGCGATTTGTTTCAGGAAACCCTGAAAAGATAGGCGGCTGGCAGAGAATATCAAGAGCTACCTACAAAGGTGTGTGTCGGTCTCTTGTTAATTGGACAACTCTAGCAGGTGATCAGTACATTGGGGTTGGCACAAACCTTAAGTATTATCTGGAGCGAGGTGGAAGTTATTTTGATATAACACCTATTAGACAAACTTCCGAAAATTTGGACAACCCGTTTTCAACTTATGTCAGCACCTTGAAAGATAGCATTGAAAAGGGTGATTCTATTATTGAGGTATCCTCTGGTAACTTTCCAGAATCTGGTGGAATAATAAAAATAGGCAGTGAAATCATCCGATACGATTACTTTAAAGAATCGACATTTTTTGAAGTAACAAGGGGATACAACGGAACCGAGGCGTCAGACCACGCGGCGGGAGCGGATATTTATTGTTCGACTATATCTGTCCAAGATGTAGGCAATGGAACATTAAAAAACGATTTTGTAACAATCTCCGGCGCTGAAGGATTTAATGGTTTATCGACCAATGATTTAAATAAAGAGCATCAGGTTTTTAATGCGACCTCTAGTGATTCTTTTTCTATTGATCTGGGGGTATTTCCTACTGCATCTGGTAGTGGTGGAGGCTCTGCGGTAAAAGTCCAGTATCAAATCAACACTGGTCTGGACATTTACAAAATTGGTGTCGGTTGGGGAACTGACCCTTGGGGTGAAGGCGGTTATGGATCACCCGGCAAGACAGGACTTGGGCAACAATTACGCCTATGGTCTGCGGCAAACTATGGAGAAGATCTGGTTTTTAGCCCCCGAAAAGGGGAAATATTTTATTGGCAAGCATCAAGGGGTGCGACAGAAAGGGCCGAATACCTGAAAGATCTGTCCAGCGAGTACGGCTATAAAGGACAGTTTGTCCCTCATACAACCAATAAAGTTATTACCACTCCGACAGAAAGGTTTGTTGTTGCTCTAGGAGCCAACCCATACGATCCGACTCAACCCAATTCTAATTTTGACCCGTTGTTAGTCAGATGGTCCGATCAAGAGAATCCATATGACTGGGTTCCTGAGATAACAAACCAAGCCGGTGGTTTCCGGCTTTCTCATGGGTCTTATATTGTTGGTTCTGTAAGCACGAGGCAAGAAACGCTCATATGGACAGATCAATCGCTTTATTCCATGCAGTATGTGGGCGCAGAATATGTTTGGGGTTTTAATCAAATTACCGATAACATTTCGGTCATGTCACCTCAGTCCATTGCAACTGCAAACAACGTAGTGTTTTGGATGGGTAAGGATAAGTTTTATTTGTACAACGGCAGGGTTCAAGTTTTGCCGTGTACATTAAGACAGTATATCTTTAGCGACATAAATAAAGACCAGTCTTATCAGGTATTTTCTGGAACAAACGAGTCCTACAGCGAGGTCTGGTGGTTCTATTGCTCTAACCAATCTAGCACCGTAGACAAATATGTCGTTTATAATTATTTGGAAAACATTTGGTATTACGGATCACTAAAGAGATCAGCGTGGCTTGATTCAACAGTTCGCCTATACCCGTTGGCCGCAACATACGACAACACATTAGTTGACCACGAGTTTGGGACCGATGACAACGAAACGGATGAAACGAAGCCCATCCATGCTTACATTCAATCTGCTGACGTAGAAATAGGTGAAGGCAATGATTTGTTGTTTGTTTGGCGTATCTTGCCGGATGTAAACTTTACCGGCTCTGAGTCTGACAAACCGTCTGTGACCGTAACATTGCGGCCAAGAAGAAATGCGGGCGCCGCATTTAGGCAGGCCGACTCTCCAACAGTGCAAAGCAAAGACGATTATCGTAAGCAACCGATGTATATAGTCCAACAGTTCAACGGCCAGATATACACAAGGCTTAGGGCAAGACAAATGGCCCTACGGGTCGAGTCTAATGAAATCGGCATAGCTTGGGAGCTTGGCTCATTTAGAGCAGATGTAGTTGCGGATGGTACACGATGAAAAAGATTCAGCCCGTTCGAGCACCTAACCTACCACTGCCGCCCGATGAGTATTCACGGTCATATTTGGACCAACTGACAAATGCTTTGCGCCTGTACTTTACAAGACGAGACAGCAACGAGTCTTCTTTGTTTGACAAAAGTGGAGGTCAGTTTTTAAGCAACCCATACGTGCAGGTGTCTTCAAACTTAGGCCAGCAAACGTTAGACAACACTCCGGTAAACGTTAAATGGTCTTCTGTAGATTTTGCAAACCAATTTAGCCTTAAAAGTCAGGCCGAAATTGAATTTGGTGTGGCTGGTATGTGGAGGGTTGAATATGAAATGCTTTGTTTTAACAGCGACAGTAGCCCACACACCCTCTTTACTTGGCTAAAGTTAAATGGAAAAGACGTTGAAAAGTCGGCACGGGAATTTTATTTAGATGAGTCTTCTGGTTGGATGGCTAGAGGCTCGTGCATAATTGAAACAAAAGAAAAGGATTTGCTTTCTCTGTCTTGGACCGCAGACAAATGCGGATACCCCGGCGGATTAGACGGCGTGTATATCACTTTAAACCCTAAGCAAACCAAGCCATATGTAAGGCCAGAGGTTCCCTCTGTTTTGACTAGCATTACGTTCGTATCTGCACCTCAAGGATAAACCATGAGTATTAAACAAGCCGCACAAATAGTTCAATCGCAAGGGCGTGGAAATGATTCCATGCTTATGCATGTCACACCCGGAGAAGTTCAAGCTTTGCAAGGAATTGCCCAAGCGCATGGGGGTTCGTTGACTGTCAATCCACAATCAGGGCTTCCTGAGGCGGGGTTTCTTGAAAGCGTTTTGCCTACCGTTGCTGGTATCGGGATCGGGGTGGCTACGGGCAATCCTTTCCTTGGTGCGGCGATTGCGGGTGGTGCAGGGTTTGCCACAACAGGTAGCCTAGAAAAAGGTTTAATGGCCGGTATCGGCGCTTTCGGTGGCTCTAGTGCCTTGGCGGGAATCGGGGCGGCTGGGGCGGCTGGGGCGACAGGTGCGGCTGGGGCGGCTGGTGGTGCAGGTGCGGCAGGGTCTAGTGTCGCTGGTACAGCGGCTAGCACTTCCATTGCGCCTACAATGATACAACCCTCCGCGATGTCCAGTGCGGTGGGGTCCGGTGGTTTGACCGGCGCTCAAAAGTTCGCTGGCATGGGGTTCGGTAACAAGCTAGGCGCAATCGGCCAAGGTTTCTCCAACTTAGGGTTTTCAGGCAGTCTGGAGGCGATGGGTACGGGCAACCTGCTTATGGGAGCCGCCCCGCTTGTAGGGGGGATGATGGGAGGTGAGAGTGATTTTGCAAGCCCAGAGCCCGAAGGTGATAAACGCCAGTATGATTGGGACCCCGTAAGCGGTCGTTTTGTAAAGCGTCCTGTCGTCTCCGTGTCGGACTACTCTGGGCCTAAGCGCAGTGTGTTTGCCTATGCTGATGGGGGCAGTGTTTCTAGGGAGGACCAAATCCAAGATCTTTATCAAGAGTTAGTTGGTAGGGAAGCGCAAGCGGCGGATATGGAGATTTGGACCCGAAGACAAAACCAAGGCTTAGGTGTAGATGATATACGATCTCAGATGATGACCTCGCCAGAAGCTATTGCTTATGCCCAGCAAGTTGAAAGCGATCCGAATTACCGAGGACCGCGACAGCAGTTCGAAGAAGGTATAGAGGATTCAAACCGCAATCAAATCGCCCGCATGTATAGAGAGTATCTTAACCGCGACCCAGATTCTTCAGAAATTAATCATTGGGCGGATGAGATTGGGTACGGCTCAAGTATGGCTGATGTGCAAAACGCAATTAAAGCGTCTCAAGAAGCCACCAATATAAACAATCGTGCAGACATACAAGCGGCATACATAGATGCATTGGGACGTGCTCCGGATCAGGCGGGGCTAGAACACTACCAACAAGCTATGCAAGATGGGCTCGATCCAACGGCTATGAGGTCCCAAATCATGGGTTCTTCTGAAGCCTCAGGTATTCGTGCGGCTGAGCAACAACGTATGCAAGCATTTTCTCCCCCACCGCCAACACCCATGACACCCAGTATGGGTGCGACCCCGGCACAACAGACGGGTATCGGGATGATCCCAAATCGCTATCAAGCGCCTGTTAATACACCAAGTCAGGGGGTAAACGATTACAACCAACTGTTGGCTAACCGAGCTAACTACGAGTATGTTGAAACGCCGATGCCTGATGCCATGCGCCCACGAAGCCCGCAAGAAATGCAAAACATGCGGGATCAACAGTTGCTAGGACAACAANTTCGCNTACAAGATATTCAACAGGGNGCGGCGCAATCAANGAAACCGGAAGAGTCAGAAGCAACCNCATCTAAGTCTAATGACGATGTGTACCCGCTGGTTAGTCATCGAACCGGTGAGGCATACGCTCAGGGCGGCATTACATCAATTAAAAATACCCCCAAGTTCCAAGCGGGCGGAGATATGGAGTCCGATGCATTTGTAGTGCCGGCCGATGTAGTTAGCGCTTTGGGCAACGGGAGCACCGATGCGGGGGTTAGCATCTTGAATGACTACTTGGGTGTGGCGATGCCAATTGAAGGTGACGGCGATGGATTGAGTGATGATGTCCCGGCTACGATTGAAGGCGAGCAACCGGCTCGCGTGGCAGACGGCGAGGTTTATATTCCTGCTGGCGTTGTAGCAAAGCTGGGTTCCGGTGACCCCGAGAGGGGGGCGGCCAAATTGTATGTTATGTTGGACAAGATACGGGAATCTGCTCACGGCAATAGACAACAGCAGAAAAAAGTAAAACCTGAAAAGGTCATGCCCTGATGAATATTCAACATGTATCTATCGAGTATATAAATCAAACTTGGCCATTTGTTGAAAAGTTCATATCCGATGCAATTGATAACCAAGTGGGTGAGAAAGACTACACATTAGACCAAGTTAGATTAATGGTCACTTCGGGTCAGTGGCTGTTGTTGGTAGCAGTTAAAGACAAATCCGTTAAAGGTGCGGCTGTTGTCAACTTTTTTAATCGTCCGAGTCATCGGGTCGCTTTTGTTATGTACATTGGTGGACGTTTAGTCTGCAACCATGAAACTTTCAGTCAGCTTTGTGAAATTCTTAAGGCATTTGGTGCTACAAAAATTGAAGGTGCTGTCAACGATGCAATTGCTCGATTATGGCGGCGGTTCGGTTTCACAGATAAATATCGGATTACAGAGGTAAGCATATGAGCGGCGACGGCGGTGGACAACCTACAAGTCAAACAGTAACCCAGACGACTATTCCGGAGTATCTACGTTCGGATGTAGAAGAAATGGTGGGCATGGCCTCGGGCCTTATGAAAGGTGAGTTGGACAGAGGGTATCAAGAATATGGAGGGCAAAGAATTGCGGGGTTTTCCCCCATGCAAGCCCAAGCTTTTCAGAATATCTCTGGCCAGCAAGTAGCCCCCCAATTAACTGATGCTTCTAATATGTCCCTCGGCGCAGGGCAGGCCTCATTGGGCTACGGTCAAAGAGCTGGCGAGTATGGACAAAGAGCAAACGATTTCGGCAATGCCGCTAGCAATGTGGGCCTTAAGGGTTTGGGTTTTGGCGAGGGCGCGGCTCAGGCTGGGCAAGCGGGTTTTTCTCAAGCAAATGCAGTGGCTAACCAAGCGGGAAATCAAGCCCATTTGTTTGGTACACGCGGTCATTCATATGGACAGCAAGGACAAAAACTCGCAAGAAATGCTCAGATCGTTGCAGAGCGTGGAGCGGACCAATACGGCGGCATGGGTTCTGGTTATGGCGCTCAAGCGGCTGGTCTAGCGGGAGGCGCTCTTGGCTATGGCGCTACGGGAGCAAATCTTGGTCAACAAGGTATGGCTTATGGCGCTCAGGGTGCGGGCATCGGGGGCATAGGCGTTCAGCAAGCTCAGCAAGGCTTCAATGCCGGTAGAAACTATCGAGCCGAAGCAACCTCTCCCGGAGCAATGGGTCAGTATATGTCTCCCTATATGGAGAATGTGGTCGATAGGCAACAGCAAGAAGCAATTAGAGAGTCCGATATCATGGCTCAAAAACAGCGGGCCGCCGCTGTGGGTCAAGGGGCCTTTGGTGGCTCAAGGTCTGCCATTGTTGAAGCAGAAAGACAGCGTAATTTGGGTGATCGGCTTGGTGACATTGAGGCCGCAGGATTACAAAAAGCGTTTCAAGATGCCAGACAAGCCCAGCAATTTGGGTCAAATCTAGGAATCCAAGGACTGCAAGCGGGATATCAGGGTCTGGATCGTGGGATGGCTGGAACGTCACAAGGCATGCAGGGTGCTCAAATCGGGATGGAGGGCCAGCGCCTAGGGCTTTCTGGTATTGGTCAAGCGGGTCAGATGTATGGCCTCGGAATGCAAGGTGCTAATGTCGGCTTACAGGGAAACCAGCAAAGAATTGCCGCAGGACAACTGGGATTACAAGGAACGGACCAAGCAATGAAAGGGGCAAGCCTTGGTCTTCAGGGTGTGGGCCAAAGCGTCAATGCTGGGCAACTTGGGTTGGCTGGTGCAAACACCGCTATTTCAGGACAAAGGGCAGGTATGGAAGGTGTCAATACCTCGATTGCTGGGCATCGAGCTGGTATGCAGGGGATGCAAACCGCTATTGCAGGACAGCAAGCGGGTATCCAAGGCGCTCAGGCGGCCAATCAAGCGGCTGGGACTTTGGGTCAGCTTGGCCAAGCTCAGTTTGACCAGCAGATGGGCATTACAGATGCCATGCAAAAATATGGGGCACTGCAACAAGCCCAACAACAAGCCGCTTTGGATACGGGATATGATGATTACCTAGCACGCCAAAATTTCCCCTACCAACAAATCGGCTTTTTCTCAGACGTTCTACGCGGCTTACCTATGTCACAGTCATCACAGACAATGTATGGAGGCCGACCGGATACCACAACTCAACTTATAGGCGGCCTTACAACCGCCGCTGGCGCGTCTATGGCCAGAGAAGGTGGCCACGTTAAACGCTTAGCTCAGGGCGGCGTAACAGCCGCCGGTGCAGAAAGCATGAACCCCAACGAGTTAGCGCAAAAGCTAAAGCGATTAAGCGATGGTCAGTTGCAAGCATATGCTAGAACCGTGAAGGACCCAGCAACACAGTCCGTTATTCGTAAAGAGCTTCAACGCAGGCAGGGTGTAAGGACACCTCAATTGGGTGCACAAACCCAAGCATTCGCTGGGAAAGCTCGTGGTGGCATTGTTGCGCTAAGCGGCGGCGGAGATCTTGCGTTTGGACCAAAGATGACGTTTCCACGCAGGGCTGATTTAGAGATTGAAGAACCTAAACCATTGTCTTCCGAACAGCAGGCGTTGTTTAATCGTATCCCTATTGACCCTAACTTGCCGGGTTCTTTCACTGGTCCGGGATCTGTAGACAATCCAGAGCTTGCCATGCAACGACCATCGTTGTTAAACAAAAGTCAAAGTGAAACAGGGGCCAAAGCACCGCAGGCAGACCAAAAACCCACTGTACCCGATGCGGATGCAGAGCCGCAAATTCCAGCAAAACAACCTACCGGGATCATGGCGGCAGGCAGGACTTCGTTCGAGCAGTTCCGCGATCAAATTCCGAGAGGCGAGATGGACCCCGCACGTCAGGCAATCCTTGACGATATGCAGGCCCGGTTAGACGAACGACTCGCTAAAGCAGAGGGTATGGAAGGTCGCGAAATTAAGGATGCAATTATGGCCGCAGGGTTGGCGATGATGAGCGGCCAGTCCTTATCAGAGGGAGTGGCTCTAGCGGCTCAGGCGGGGGGTCAAGCATATTTTGAATCCCGCGAGGATACGGAAGCGGCCATGCTTGAGGCAGAAAATGCTGAGCTTGCTTTCCGTCAGTACGAACTTGACTTGCTTGAAGGCAACGAGAGCAAGGCAAGAGAAGAGTTTGGTATGTTCTTGGATCACACCGCTAATATGGCCAATGCAAGGGCGCGTATGGCGGCGGCCCAGTCGAGTGCTAACTTAGGTGTTAGTGATATTCAAGATGCAATTGAAGATGCTCAGGGATTTCTAGAGTCATCCGATAGTGTTTACCGACAAGCACAAGCCAGCCGGGATGCATTACAAAAGCAACTTGACGCCTTTTCTAGGGCCACCAACTCCCCACAAGCGATGAAGATTGCTATAGAGTTGCAAAATGCCGAAAGCGCCATGCAAAACCGTGCGATGGCTTATTTAAATAAGACAAATCCAATGGCCGCCGCATATTTGCAAGCGACTGTGCAAGGGTCATCTGAAACGCCTCCTTTGGAAGAAGGCTTTATTATTCAGGAATAGTTTTAGCAAGGACGCTTTATGAAACGTGCAGTCAACCCGCAGACCGGGGAAGTCCGATTTCTTGTTAACAATCAGTGGGTTCCTCCGGCGAAGACTGCCGTTAACCCAGAAGGGAGAAAAGCGTACCTTGTTAATAACCAGTGGATATACGACAAACCCGTAGAACCGCCCGAACAAGCTGGTGTGGTGGACCGCATGGTGGGTAGCTCCAAGCGGATGTTTAATGACATCGGTACCGGGGCGCAAGCTCTGTTTGCGTCTGATGAAGAAAAGGCACGACTGGCTCAGGAAAATCTCGAAGATCAACAAACCTTAGCCAAAGAAGTGGGGGAAGTTCGGGGTCTAAAGGATGTTGGTGAGGCCTACGAAAAGAACGGTGTACTGGGTGCGGCGGGGGAAGTTGCGTCCCAAGTCCCGGGTGTTATTGCTGAACAGATTCCCCAGACGGGTGGGGTACTCGCATCAGCGGCGTTGGGCGCAAAGGTGGGTTCGGTTGTACCCGGTGTAGGTACGGCTCTTGGCGGTTTGATTGGTGCGGGTCTTTTCACTTACAACCAATTCTTTGGTGCAAACATAACCGAGCAAGCCGCCGAAGACCTTGCGCGAGACGAAGAAGTCGATATTGACACAGCGCGGGCGGCAATTGCGGCGGCGGGCATGAGTGCGGCAGAAGTTGTCGGTGGTGCCTATATGCTAGGCAAGAACATCGTATCCAAAGCAATTGGGCGTGATATAACAAAAGAGTCAAAAGAAAAAGCTCAAAAAGAGTTGGTGCAAACCGCCAAACGATCACTTGCCGGATCTGTGGGTAAAGGTGCAACCCGAGGCGTATCGGAGGTGCCGGTAGAGATTTTCCAAGAAGTTCTAAACCGTTGGCAATCTGAACAGGATGTCTTGTCGGATGAAGCTTTGGAAGCATATGGTGAAGCTGGTTATCAAGGCCTTATCGGTGGTGCAGGTGTCGGCGCTCTCATCGGACCGGCTGAGCGTAGTCTGGCCAAAAACAAGTTGAAAAGCCAAGGTAAAGACGTATCTGGCCAACCCCTACCGGACTCCAGCGAAGAAAAACAACGTCAAGAAACCCTGAAATCCGAGCAAAAAAGCGCGGAAGAAATACGTGAAGAAGAGTATGAGGCGTTTAACACAAGGCAGGCGCAGTTAGCGCAGGAGCAGTCTGCTTCAGGTCAGTACAAACTCAACTTAAAAGAAGGTAAAAAAGGCTCCACCCCCACAACATCGGTGCAAGGCGAGACGCTACCCAAAAAGCAAAAGGGCTTCGATGCATTTGGTCGGCCAACAACCCCCGATTCTATGACCAAAGAGCAGGTCGATGCCATTGTGGGTGAAGAGCAAGAAAACCTAGACTTAGGTCTAGACGAGATTGCTGATGCTTCGATGCTGGATGAAGAGTTAAATACACTCAACGAACAATTAAAAGGGCTTGGGAAAACCAAAGAAGACGCCACCAAAAAGAACCAGATCAAAGCCCGCATAGGGGAGATTGAGACGGCGCTTGCCAGCAAGGACGTGCTTGAGTTAACACCGCCGCCGAAGATCAAGGAGAAGGGCAAGCTTAAATTTGATCCGCTATTCACGCAAGACGAACTGACGATGCGTGGTCTTAAACCCAATGCCAACATTACTAAACAGTTAAAAAAGCTCAAGTTAAACGAGCCAGACGATTTGGGCAAAGCCGCCGAAATTATCGGCAAGGTGCAAAGCAACCCGAATATAGATGGCTCTACAAAGAAGAATCTGAAGTTGTTGCTGAACGAGAAATCGGGTTACACGACAAACGAAGCGCAGGGTGTGTTGGACTTGGAGCCAGCACCCGTTGAGGCTGGACCTTCTAACCTGATGGATAACACAGTGTTTGACCAACTAGGTATTGGCAAGACTGCTTACCTACGCAAGAACAAAGACGTGGTGGGGTTGGACTACACTGACCCTAAAAATTCCAAGTTCTTGCGAAACGTGTTGGAGATATACCGCGACATGCCCAATCGTTCTGAAACGATTGTGAACAATATCAACAACTTCCTAGAGACGCTACCGGAGCCGGTTGAAGAGACGGCAACAACACCCGAGTCGAGTGATAATATGCAGGGTGTGGTTCAACAAGAACTGATGTTTGACGATGAAGGAGACGTAGATGGAGGCGTTGATGATGGAGTCCCTGCCGTTGAGCCAGCCGCTGAGCGACAGTCAAGTGAGTCTGGCATGGGAGTGGGCAGTGTGGGCGGCACAGCAACCGCCCCACAAGAGAGTGCCCCCGGAGGAGTTGGAGGAGTTGAACCCACAGGACTGGGAGATACTGTGGGAGGAGTTGCGACTGACAATGCACGAGAAGGACCTGTATCCGGTGCAGTAACCAGTGAACAGGCGACTGCTCCAGCGCAGTCGTATACAGAGATGATGGAAGAGTCTAAAGGCCTGCAAAAGCAGGCGGACTCCATGCTGACTAAAAACGGCAAACGCCCCCCTCTGGGTAGCACCAAGCGTAAAGAGTATGACGGCTTAATCCAACAAGCCGACCAGAAGCGGAAAGAAGCCCTAAAGACTTTCGATCAAGAGCGAGCCGCTAACCCTGTGGACACGGCCGAGCCTGTGTCTCAGACCATGAAGATGTTAGAAGCCCAAGGGTTGGTGGCGGGTGAGTCCACGCCTGAACTAACGATGGCCATTGAAGCAGGGGACACCCGTGGCGCACTGCAAGCTATTGTTGACAACAACGATGGTCGATTCCCCGAACTAAGCCAAAAGATTGCGGCTCGTATGTTAGAGGACCCCAATCCCATGCCTAGTATGGTCTTGGTGGACTCTTTGGGGGTATCGAAAGATTTAGATCCAATTTTGGGCCAGTACGACACCAAAGATGATCAGGTCCGGTTGGTGCGGGGGGCAGAAAACAGTCATACATTTTTACACGAAATGACCCATGCTTATCTGCATCGGTTGTTGATGAATTTCAAAGACTCCCCCACCAAGCCACAAGCGTACAACGACTTACAAGATATATTCGATCATGTAAAAGAGACGCGCCCAGATCTAGCGGCTGAGTACGGCATGACCAACCTGTCAGAGTTTGCGTCCGAAGCGATGTCAAACAACCAGTTTCAAATGGTTCTGATGGGGATGCCGTATAAAAAAGAAAGCGGGTTCACCAAGTTCGTTCGTGCAGTGCGAAAGTTGTTCAAGGTGCAGGCAGACAACAATGTAGACAATGTGTTGTTTTCATCCATCATGGCTGTAGACGGCCTGATGGATATGGGTCGTCAATGGCAGGCCGCGCACATGGGTATGCCGATAGGCACATATGTTTTACCTGTAGACATATACGCAGAAAACTTCAAAAAGTGGTTTAAGGATTCTCAGATTGCCAATTCCAAGGGTGAACCTGTGGTGTGGTATCACGGTACCAGTCAAGACATTATGGAGTTTATCCCCAAGCAGGCAGACGCAATTTTCGTGAGTCCCAAACCCAGCTTTTCCCAAGTATTCGCAAGGATGTCACAGAATTGGATGGCCAAAAAGCAGTGGAGAGACTTGCCGTATGAGGAAAAGCTTGAACTGTTTACCAAAGCGTTTGAGATAAACAGAAAGAATCTTACAGAAAAAGTTAAGTCCGGTCAGCTATCGAAAGGTCAAGCAAATGACTATTTCAAGTCAATGGAAGATGCTGGCAAAAATATAAGCGACAAGGTATTTAATAACCTACTGGAATACGACTATTTATACGGTTGGTTGGCTGACATCATAAAACCTATGATGATTAGTAAACTACCTAGCGGCCCTAATATTATTCCAGTCTATGTACAGGCTAAAAACCCCTTCGATTATGCAAACCCAGAGCATATCAAAGCCCTTCAGAAGCGCTTACTAAACGAATCATCCAACGAGTTTACAGCAAAGCTAACTCCATATGAAGTCAATGACATAATCGGGAAAATTAAAACCGGTGACTGGCCTACTATTGAAAATGCGCGAGTACAAGCCGCTATCAAAGACTTGGGTCATGATGGCTTTTATATGTCTGAATCCCAAACCAAAAATCTTGCGGTATACAAATCGTCTCAATTGAAGTCCGTATTTAATCAGGGGGAATTTAATGATGACAACAACAACATTGCCAACATAGTTAGCCGGACTGTTAGCGACATTACGGCCCCGATGGACGAGCCGATGCCCAGTGCCATCAGCACAGTGCAGGCTCAACCTGATCGTGATGTGCGTGACGCAATGAAGGGGTACCTACAAAACGTCAACAACAGTGGTCTATCTCTGACAGATATTTTCCGGCAAAAAGTAGCTGACTCCTTGGCCCCGTTATCAAAGCGTCTAGACAAATACTTCACGGAAGGGTTCCAGAACGCGATGGGTAAGATCAATCCCATAGCGTTTGTCCGTCAGGCAATGGACCATCAACGTATATCGTTGCAGGTGTTTGAAGAAGGTGGCTTAAAAATGCTCGAAGACGGGTTCTGGAGCGCCACAAAAATCAAAGACAAAAATGGCAAAGACGTATCCATCCGCAAGGTCGTTGAGGCTATCAAAGCCTTCGCTGAAAAAGAGGGGATGGATTATGTAGACATGAAAAAGCGTGTGTCCACCGTGCTAGAGGGAATGCGCCTTAAAGAGTTGCGTGAATACAATCAGTCCGTGGAAGCGCTGGCTCAGTCTCAAGCCGCAGATGGTGATATTGAAGGTGCATATAAAACCCGTCTGGGAAAGATCTTCCTGCATAAAACGAACCAAGAAATAAATGATTTGGTACAGGTGTTCGAGAGCACCCCAGAGTTGCAGGAAATCCAAGAAATAATGAACGGGGTGCGGGATAACCTGATTGATGCCATGATTACCTCGGGGCGCATATCAAAAGAAACCGCAAAGACGTGGAAGGCCGCAGTTAGTTATGTGCCGTTTGAGCGCCTGCGTGAGCAAAACATCGCCGACAGTGTAATGGATAATGTTGGGGCTACTGGCATCGGGGCGTTGGCAAAAATACATCAGCTAAAAGGCTCAATGGATAAGCCTGTGGAAAACGTGGTTGATTCCTACATTAATCGCATGGCATGGCTGGTTGAACAGTCTATGCGCAACTCCGCACTTGTTCGTACTCTGGATACCATGAGCGAAGTAGGCATGGCTACGCCGGTAAAAAACCGCAAAGCCGCCACCGACCCCAACATCGTGTTTGATCGGGCATTCAAAGACGGTAAGCCAGTGGCTTATGAATTGATGTCAATGTATGATCTCGCGGCTTTTCTACAAGACCCTGAAGGTAGGCAAGGTGCGGTCATGAAGGCGATGGGATTTTCATCGCGCATGCTTAGGACGACAGTTACCGCAACCGTGCAGTTTGCCACCGGTCAGGTTATTCAAGACGCTCAGCGTGTCATATTTAACTCTGGCGTTAAACACCCATTTCAGGCTATGGCGAGGACCTTGGGTAACTTCGGGTCTGTAGTAGTAAACAGTGTGGTGCTAAATAGGGACTCGGCGCTTGTACGTTTAGCCAACAACCTTGGTATTGTGGGTGACTATGACTTTAATCCCATAAACCCCGGTACAACGCTGGAGAAAAACACTGGGGCAGTCCCGCGTAATTACGCAATGAAGGTTTTGTATAAGCTTGAGCAAGTAACCAAAGCATCCGATATGGCGGCTCGTTTGGCTGTGTATCAGCAGACA
>P_1C_Liq_1_UnCtyDRAFT_1000050_pt1 | contig 23913 bp, 26 predicted proteins | sample Pon1CUnioCityCA_2_FD_10230 | JGI IMG/M metagenome (IMG submission 10230) | reverse complement strand
CGATTGATGGGAGTCGATGGGCAATGCTGCGTCAGGCTGCGGCCCGCATGCGCAACGCGCGTCCCGGCCACCCAGGTGGTCAGCACATTCAGTTGATCCGGATCGCTCACCGTAATGGCATCCATGCGGTCGCCGACTCGCAGCTGACCGACCTGCAGCCGGTAGTGCTGTACCGGATTGAGACAGGCCGCGCGTAGAACATCAAAGCGATCATGACCGCCTGAATAGCCCGCGCGGCCACCCGATCGATATGGCCTGCCACCAGATCGTCGGGATGCAGGTCGTCGGTGCAGAACATGATCTGCCCCGGGAAGTGGTCGATCAGCGGGTGGAGCGCGTCGAAGTTTTTGGCGGCCGAACCTTCGCGGATGATCAGATGCATGCCCGCGGCCAGCTTGTCCTCGGCTTCTTCGCGGGTGGCGCACTCGTGGTCGTTGTCGATGCCCGCCTCGGCATAGCGGCGCGCTGCCGAGCCAGTGAGCCCGGGCGCATGACCATCGATGGTCCGCCCCCGGCGTCGGGCCACCTCGATCTTGGCCATGAGGCCGGGCTCGCGCTCCAGCACTCCGGGAAAGTCCATGACTTCGGCAAGGTGGCCGGCGCTTCGCTCGTCAAGGAGGGTCTCGATGGCTGCGGCGGATAGTTCAGCCCCGATGTCTCGTGGCGGGTGGCCGGCACGCAGGCGGGAGCGCCGAAATGAATCGGGATAGGACTGCGGGCGGCGTCCCCGGCCATGTAACGAACGCCTTCGGCGCCGAGGACGTTGGCAATCTCGTGCGGGTCACTGACCGCCGCCACGGTGCCATGGCGGCTGGCTATCCGGCCGAACTCGGCGGGTGTCAGCATGGTGCTCTCGACATGGACATGGGCGTCGACAAATCCGGGCAGGAGATAATCCAGAGCTGGATCCGGCGGGCCGAGCACTGCGATGGCCACAATGCGCTCCCCCTCCCAATGCACGGTGGCGGCATAAATCCGGCGATGGTCGATATCGATCAGATTGGCGTGAATCTTTTGCGTGTGGCGTTCCATCGTCAAAGTATAGGCCGTGAGGTCGACAGGCAGATACCCCGGCTGCGATTGCGGATCAGCATGACTTGTTGTTAAGTGTGCAGTGCAACATGGATAACAAGGGAGTGATGGATGAGTGATCCAACTGGCGCCGGGGCGTTTTCGCTGAACGGCCGCGTAGGCATCGTGACCGGCCTGGCCAACGACAACAGCATCGCCTACGGCTGCGCCCGAGCACTGGCTGGACAGGGCGCAGAATGCATCGTGACCTACGCCAGCGAAAAGGCTGAGCGATTTGTCATGCCACTGGCCGAGTCCATGGGCCATCCCGAGTACAAGCTCGTCGATGTGCAGGATGACGACTCGCTGGAGGCGCTGTTCGATCGGGCGCGGACCCGCTGGGGCCGGCTCGATTTTGTGATCCATTCAATTGCCTTCGCGCCGCTCGCTGAGTTGCAGGGCCGTCTCACTGATACCTCCAGTGCGGGGTTCGCGCTGGCCATGGACGTCTCGTGTCACTCTTTCATGCGCATGGCTCGACTAGCCGAGCCGCTGATGGACAACGGCGGCAGCCTGATCTGCATGAGCTATCACGGAGCGCGGCAGGCGGTGGATAACTATAACCTGATGGGCCCGGTAAAAGCTGCGCTGGAGGCATCGACGCGATACCTGGCCACGGAGCTGGGGCCTCGTGGCATCCGTGTGAACGCTATCTCGCCCGGCCCCATCCGTACCCGCGCGGCCTCCGGGCTGAAGGACTTTGAAGCGCTGGCCCGCGACGGCGAAGCCCACTCGCCATTGCGGCGACTGGTAACCGTCGATGAAGTGGGTCAAACGGCGGCTTATCTCATCTCTGATGCCGGATCCGCGGTGACCGGCGGCACGCACTACGTTGACGGGGGGCATCATGTCCAGTTCTGAGTCGCTGATTGAGAACCGAACCTTCGACGAGATCGAGATCGGTGAGTCGGCAACCCTCGAAAAGCGCCTGACCATGGACGACATCAAGCTGTTTGCGGTGATGTCGGGTGACGTGAATCCGGCTCATGTGGACGAGGCGTTCGCCCGCAGCAGCCGTTTTCATGAGCTGATCGCCCACGGTATGTGGGGTGGGGCGCTGATCTCGACGGTGTTGGGGACGAAGCTGCCGGGGCCGGGCACGATCTATCTGGGTCAGACCCTGCGGTTTCGCGGGCCTGTCACGCTGGGTGACCAGATTCGCGTGCGGGTGACGGCGAGTGAGAAGGATGAGCAGAAGGGCCAGGTGGTGTTTGCCTGCGAATGCCGCAATCAGGAAGACGCGCTGGTGCTCGATGGCGAGGCCCGGGTGCTGGCGCCCACTGAAAAGGTCAGCCGGCCGCGGGCGGTGATGCCCTCGATCCGGCTGGCCGAGCAGGGCAAACTAGCGGAGATGCTGGCGGGGGCCGATTACGACGCGCCTGTCACCGCGGCGGTGGTGCATCCGGTGGATATCGAGAGCATGCAGGCACTGGATGCAGCGGTGCAGCAGGGGCTGATCCGGCCGGTGCTGGTGGGGCCGATCGGGCGCATGCAGGCTGCCGCCGATGACGCCGGTGTCGACATCAGCGCCTTTGAGCAGATCAATACCCGGCATAGCCACGGCGCGGCACAGACAGCCGTTGGCATGGCGATGGCCGGTGATGTCGCCACGCTGATCAAGGGCGGGCTGGCCACCGATGAGCTGCTGGGCAAGCTGATCGATCCGGCCGGCGGCCTGCGGACCGAACGGGCACCCAGTCAGGTCATGGCCTATGACGTTCCCACCTATCCGCGTCCGCTGTTGATCGCCGATCCGCTGGTCAACATTCACCCCGGGCTTTTCGAGAAGCGTGACATCGTGCGCAATGCCGCCGGGCTAGCGCATGCGCTTGGCATTCATGAACCCCGAGTGGCGATGCTCTCATCCTCCGAGGCGATCGATCCCAAGCTGAGCTCAACGCTGGATGCAGCGGCCATCTGCAAGATGGCGGATCGCGGGCAGGTGCAGCATGCGATTATTGACGGTCCCATGGCCTTCGATGCGGCCATTTCCGAGGCGACGGCCCGGGCGCGCGGATTGGAGTCGCCGGTCGCCGGACGCGCCGATGTACTGATTGCCCCCGATCTGGAGGCCGCCAGCATGCTCGTCAAGCAGCTGAGCCACCTGGCCGATGCCCGCGGTGCCGGGCTTTTGCTGGGCCTGAGGCTGCCGGTGGTGATGAGCGGACGAGACGATAATGTCGCCAGCCGGTTGGCCGGCATTGCCCTGATGCGCCGCTACCTCAGTTATCTGGATCGCACCGGGCACGATGCGGTGGCGGCGGCGATCCGCTAATCGCCCAGGGCTTTGGGTCGGTTGTCATCATCGACGAAAACCCGGGTTGGGACCCAGGCCGGAGCGGCCTCGGCATCGATCTGCGCATAGGCGGCGATAATCACGCGGTCGCCGTGACCGGCCAGATGGGCGGCGGCACCGTTGATCGTAATGGCGCCGCTGTCGCGCTCGCCCTTAATGATGTAGGTCTCGAATCGATGACCATTGGTGATGTTGTAGACATGCACCTGCTGATGGGCCAGCAACCCTGAGGCCTCGAGCAGGGTCGAATCGATGGTGATACTGCCCTCGTACTCGAGGTTGGCATCCGTCACCGTCGCCGCGTGGATTTTGGCTTGTAGGACCGAAATCATCATTGCTTTACTCGTGGCCTTGTCGTCTCTCATTACAGGATCAATGGTAATGCACAGTTTGTTCGCTGACGAGGTGATCCCACCAGGTGCCCTCGAATGAGGCGGTTTGGTGGGCTGCTGCGGCTGTCCGGCTATCTGCGCCCGTACTGGCGCGAGGCGCTGATTGCCGGCACGGCGCTGATCGTTGCCGCCGGGAGCGTGCTGGCCATCGGTCAGGGGCTGCGTCTGGTGATTGATCAGGGGTTTGCCAGTGGCACAGGGGCGGCACTGGATCGCGCCCTGATGATTACCGCCGGGATTGTGCTGGTGCTGGCCGTGGCCTCGGCAATGCGCTTTTACTGGGTGATGTGGATCGGCGAGCGGGTTGCCGCGGATCTGCGCCGCGACGTCTTTGAGCGCCTGCTCGATCTGGATCCGGGGTTTTATCTGCGCAACGGAGTGGGCGAGATTCAGTCGCGCATGACCACCGACACCGCGCTGCTGCAGAGCGTGCTCGGATCGACGTTCTCCATGGCGCTGCGCAATGTGCTGCTGCTGGTCGGCACGCTGATCATGCTGGTGGTCACCCAGCCCACGCTGAGTGCCATGGTTATCGTCGGGATCCCCGTGGTGGTGGCGCCCATGCTGATCTATGGCAAACGCGTGCGACGGCTCTCGCGGCTCAGCCAGGATCGCATTGCCGAGGTGGGGAGCTACGCCGGCGAGACACTCGGCGGCATCGAGACGGTTCAGGCCTTTGTCCACGAGCCCGAGGACCGTCGTGTCTTTCGGGACCGGGTGGAGGACGCCTTTGCCATCGCCGTGCAGCGTATCCGCCAGCGAGCCGGCTTGAATGCGGTGGCGCTCGTGCTCGCCTTTGCCGGCGTCGCGTTTGTGCTCTGGCGTGGCGGCAATGCCGTCATTGCCGGAACGATGACCGCGGGCGAGCTCTCGGCGTTTGTTTTCTATGCGGTTCTGGCCGCGGGTGCCGTCGGCGTGCTCTCCGAGGTGGCGGGTGAACTGTTCCGGGCCTCCGGCGCCGCGGAGCGACTCTTCGAGCTGCTTGACGCGGTCCCTGCGATTCAGCCGCCGGAGCATCCGGTGGCGTTGCCGGTGCCAGCCCATGGCGAGGTCATGATCGAGGCGGTGGAATATCGTTATCCCACCCGTCCCGATCCGCCGGCGCTTGCGGGCGTCAATCTCGAGATCCACGCCGGCGAAACGGTGGCACTGGTCGGCCCGTCGGGCGCCGGCAAGAGCACGCTGATCAGCCTGTTGTTGCGTTTTCATGACCCCTCCGCGGGGCGAGTACAACTGGATGGCGTGGATCTGCGCGATGCCGAGCCAGCGGCACTTCGCCAACGCATGGCGCTGGTGGCGCAGGAGCCGGTCCTGTTCACTGGCACGATCGCCGAGAACATTCGCTTCGGCGATCCCGGCGCCGATCGCGATCGAGTGGTCGACGCCGGAAAGGCGGCCAACTGCCAGGGCTTTATCGAGGCGCTGCCCGATGGCTTTGACACCCACATTGGACCCGGCGGCGTGCAACTCTCGGGCGGGCAACGTCAGCGCATCGCCATTGCCCGGGCCATCCTTCGTGATCCGGCATTGTTGCTGCTGGATGAGGCGACCAGCAGCCTCGACGCTGAAAGCGAACGTCAGGTGCAGGCTGCGCTTACTCGGTTAATGGCCGAGCGCACCAGCGTGGTTATTGCGCATCGGCTGGCGACGGTCCGCAATGCCGATCGCATTGCGGTGCTCGAGTCGGGACGGGTGCGGGCGGTGGGTACCCACGATCACTTGCTTGCCCAGGACGGCTGTACGCCCATCTGGCGGCGCTGCAGTTTCAGTCCATCGCCTGACGGGAATGCGCGAGGGCCGCTCGCAGCATGGGAGTGGGCGGCAGGGAGCGCAGGATATGGGCAATATCGCTGATGTGGGGCCGGCTCATTAAAAACCGGACCATTGCCTCCGCCGGCGTGCGATCGAATAGCTGAACGAAGGGCTTGCCGGCCGAGCCCGCTGGGGTATGGCGCCAGAGCGATTCAAGGAAGACGCCATCCAGCCAGTCCATGGTTCGGCGCCGCGAGGGGGCGCAGGGTGGCCGACCGGCCATCAGATCATCGGCACACTGATCCGCCCAACGCTGGATGCCATGAAACGCGTAACCCGTCGCCGGCCGCATGCTGCCGCCGGCGGTGCCGACGCGCATCCAACCCTCCCTGTTGTAGGGCGCGATCGGCGCCATGGGCAAATGGCTTGACTCCTCACGGTCGATGGCGTGATTGGCCAGCCCTCGATCGGCAAGAATGCCGTCCAGTTGCGCGCCCAGAGCCGATAGCGATGGGCGCTGCGGGGCAAATCGGGTCAGCTCGATAAGCCGACGGCCCGGGGCGATGGGCAGCTCGTAGACAAAGGTCAGCAACGGCGCCTCGTCATCCAGAAAGTCCATCAGTCGTACGGGAGAATCATCAGTGAGACCGGGACCCACCAATTCACGGCCAACAAAACTCTGCCATACCCAGGGCCGTTCGAGGGTGAGCGCGGGTGGGCGCGAGTCAAACACCCGATCGGCGATGATCGAACTGCCGTTATCCAGCTGCAGCGTCCAAGGTTGATTATCGGAACTCGCTGACTGGAGGGATCGCCCGGCAAGCAGGGCCCAGTCCGGCCGTGTTGCGATGGCATCCAGCGCCTGACTCTGGACCGCCGAGGCCCGCAGCATCTCATAGGGCGTCCGGTCGCTGCCCCTGACCACCGATTCGCCCGCCTGACTGACCGCCCACGTCGACCAGGTGCGGGTGGCTTGCGCCGTGAATGGATGCTCCGCTAGCCGCCAGCCGCACCAGGTCCGGTCGTCGCTGGGATATTCCCGCGGCTCTATGATGACGACTTGCCCTGGATAGCCCTGTGCCACAAGGCGGACCGCCAGGCTCATGGTGGCGGCACCCAAGCCGATCAGCGCGATGTCGAAGTGTTTCATGGGGCGGGGCGGGGCGCGCCAGCGGCAGGGCGCACCAGCGTTCTGACCGCCAGGCGCCGGCGCTGATCGTGGCTGAGTGAGGTTCGGCCTTCCCAGTAACGGCAGCCGTTCGATCGCACCCGTAATCCGATGGCGCGATAGAGCCGCGCGGCCACTCGAATCGACAGACGGTTGCGCCATGGGATGAGCATGAAGCCGGTCTCGGCACGGGCATACTCAGATTCGGCACGCTCGATTACCCGGGCAATGGCCGTCTGTATCGCTGCCCGGTCGGTCACGGCCGCGTTGGCGATGACCGCCGGGCTACGGTACCCGACCCAGTCCGCGGGCAGGTAGCGGCGTCCGCGCTGGGCGTCCTCTAGCACATCCCGGGCGATATTGGTCAGCTGCATCCCGATACCGAGGGCCACGGCGGCGTCACGGCCGCGCACGGGATCGGCGCCGAGCAGGGGGCACATGAGTTCGCCCACGGTGCCGGCGACGCCATAACAGTAATCCAGCAGTTCGGTTTCGGTCTCGATCAGCCGGCCCTCGCGCGCTTCATGGGCCGCCGTTCGCGCCAGAACCGCCAGCGGCGCGAGGGACATCTGTCGGCGCCGGACAAGCGCCTCGAACCCCTCAACGGGTATTTCATCGGGCCGATTGCGGGTTAGCGCCTCCGCAAACCGATCAATACGTTCCGCGCCGTTGGCGGATTCATCGGCAATATCGTCGATCAGCCGGCAGACGGCATACAGAGTCGCGACGTCGTCAGCATCCTGTCGGCGCAGAAGCCGGCTGGCCGTGTGAAAGCTGCTGCCGTGGCGGGCCAGGACCTCGCGCGGCTTCACGCCGCCACCGTGCCCTCGGGGAAAAGCCGCTCGAGGACCTTGGCACTGGACAGAACGCCGGGCATACCCGCCCCTGGGTGGGTGCCGGCACCCACAAGGTAGAGGTTGTCCAACCCCTCGGCCTGGTTGTGAAACCGGAACCACGCCGACTGGCGGAACAGGGGGGCGAGGGTGAAGCCGCTGCCATGAACGCTCTGGTAGTTTTCGCGGAAATGATCCGGCGTCATGTAGAACGCCGCACGCAGATGCGCGCTCAGTCCCGGCATGAGTGTTGACTCCAGTGCCTCGACGATGCGGGCCTGCAGCCGCGGGCCCTCGCTGCGCCAGTCTATGTTGCCGAGCTGATTGGGTACTGGCGCCAGCACGTAGAAGCTGTCATGCCCGGGCGGTGCAAAGCTCGGATCGGTGGCCGTCGGCCGGTGCAGGTACAGCGAAAAGTCCTCCGAGAGGATCTTGCGGTCAAAGATGTCGCGCAGCAGTTCGCGATAGCGGTCGCCCAGCCAGATCGTGTGATGCGCAACGTCGGGGTAGGTGCAGTCGGTGCCGAAGTACAGCACAAACAGGCCCATCGACGGTTGCGCCAGCCGATGCTTGACCCGGGCGGCGAGTGGCGCCGGATTCATCAGCTCACCGTACAGATGCATGGGGTCGAGATTGGAGACGAAGTGATCGGCCGTCAGCGTGCGGCCATCATCGACACTGGCGCCGGTGATGCGCCGACCTTCGCGGTGCACCGCGGTGATGCTGCGGCCGTTCTCGACACGAACGCCCTGGCGCTCGAGCAGGTTGGCAAGCTCCCCGACCAGCGCACCGGTTCCGCCCATGGCAAAGTGCACGCCCCATTCGCGCTCGAGGTAGTGAATCAGCCCGTAGATGCAGGTGGTATCAAATGGGTTGCCCCCGACCAGCAGGGGTTGCAGCGACAGCGCCCGGCGCAGGTAGGGATGCTTGATATGGCGGGCCACCATCGTCCAGACGCTGCGGTCAAAGCGCAGTCGCAGCAGCCGCGGAATTTGCTGGGCCATAAATGAAAGACGATGAAAGGGCTGGTAACCCAACTCGCGGAACCCGATTTCGAACAGTTCCCGGGATTCCGCCAGCAGCCCGTGATAGCCCGCAACGTCTTCCGGATTGAAGCGCGCGATCTCAGACTCCATGCGCTCAATGCCCGGGCCATAGTCGAATGACGAGTCATCCGGAAAACGGAACCGATACCAGGGATCGAGCGGGCGCAGTTCGAGGTGGTCGTGCAGTGATTCGCCAAACAATTCGAACAGCTCGGCAAACAGGAACGGCGCGGTAATGACGGTGGGGCCGGCATCGTGTCGGTAGCCATCACGCTCGAACACCTGGGCGCGCCCTCCCAGCCGCGGGCAGCGATCAATCAGAGTGACTTCATGACCACGGGCGCGGAGACGCAGAGCGGCTGCGATGCCGCCGAATCCGCCGCCCATCACCAGGGAATGCATAGGGCTCTACCCCTTGTGTTGTGTCAGTGCGCGCCCGGAGACGGCCCGCGATTGGTCGGCGAGTCGCTGCAGGAGTTGGCGGACATCCCGGGCCAGTGGGGCCGGCAGATGCCCGGTCAGTCGATCCGCGCGATCGAGGGCCGCGCGAACATGCTGGAGACAGCGCAGCAGCGTTGCCTTGCGTTTGTCGCCGTTATAGCCGCGGGGCGGCTGGTGATGCCGCCAGGCATGCAGCGGATGCAGTCGGTCAGGGTCATCGGTGGTCTGCAGGTCATCGAGGTCGTCGAGGATTTGATAGGCCAGACCGATCGAAGCGGCCAGCTCGTGGCCGCGCCGCGCATTGGCTTCGCCGTTGTCATCCGTCTGAACCCCCACATTGAGCGCAAGTTCGATGAGCGGTGCGGTCTTCGCGCGCGTCGCAGCCAGATAATCGGCGCGACTTACCGGCTGACGCTGCTCGCGCCCGGCCAGCTCAACGCTCTGCCCGCCGATGACCCGCGCGGTGCAGTCGGCCATCGCTGCCATGAGCCGGCGCGCGGTGCTCGCCTGGCGAATACCGGCAGCGATCTGATAAGCGGTGGTCAACAACAGGTCGCCCGCACACAGGGCAACGTCGTCGCCGTAGAGAGACCGGACGGACGCCTGTCCGCGCCGGTAGAGATCGTGATCACTGATGTCGTCATGAATCAGCGATGCGTTATGCAGCAGTTCACAGGCGGCGGCCGCCGCTGTGCTGTCGTGGGTGTCCAGTCGACCGGCACTGCTGGCAAGCGCCAGTTTTGCCCGCATTCGATGGCCACCGGTTTCAAGGTGATAGATCGCCGCATCCCGGGCCGGACTCGGTCGTAGATGGGCGAGGGCGTCNATCATGGACTGATTGACGGCGGACAGGGGCGCAGGGTTGGACGCATGCGTCAGACCGCTCGACAGGGTAGAGACCCCTGTGTCGGTGCTTTGCTGTTGGCTGACGTCGACTGCGGCCACGGAGTTGATCCTCACGCTTAGTCCGGGAAAGTGGATGCCGGACGGCGTCCGACATCCACAGGCTCAGCATTAGCCATGCCGGCCGATCGGATGATTCCGATCAGGCGCTGGCTTTGCCCTCGGCTTCCGACTTGCGGATCGCAATCATCAGAATGAGGATGCCGAACACGGCCTTGGCCACGATATCTGCAACCGTGTAGCCCACCTCGACGGCGGTGATGGCAGCACCACCAGTCAGGCCGATGAGCGGGAACAGGAACACGATCGGGTAGAACAGCCAGGACACGACCACGAGGGTAGCGGCACCGTTGATCAGGCCACGAACGTTTTCCGGCTGCTTGCTGATCGAACCCTTCAGGCCGACAACGAGCTGGTAGACGATGTAGATGAACGGAATCATCGAAAGGACCCAGAACAGGAAGCGCGTCGCGCCGCCTTCGGCCACTTCGCCCGGATAGCCGAGGATGATCATCAGAGCGGCAGCGCCACCCAGCGTCACGCTCTTCGACACCGTCTCGCTCCGCGAAAGGCGCATGACGAGAATCAGCTCAACGAGCAGCAGCGGGACGGTCAGCAGCCAGTCGACATAGCGATAGGCCTGGTTAAAGGCGTATCCCGTGGTCTCGATCGTGCCGTTGGTCACGGAGAAGGCCGCGTCCCACGACAACATGATCTGCAGATAGTGGTAACCGGCAATGGCGGTCACGAGACCGGAGATCGTCACAGCCATCTTGTACGCGGGAGCTACCTGACTGCGGGAGAACCACAGGAAAAGGGTCGCGGCCGCCATCACTGCAAAGCCAAACGAGAAGGCATTCGCAATGAAGTCGTACTGACCCACACTGAGAGTTGAAAGATCCATGGTTGATTTCCTCCTTTTGGAATCAAGACGAAACATACGCCCGGCTGTGATGCAGGTCAATCAGGCATTCGCACCGTTTTGGTGCAATTATTAACCCCATCAGCCCAGTGACAATAAAACGCTCTGTGTGTTCTTGAACCGGTTTGATCTGGATCAAAAATCGGCCCGGTTATCGCGCAATGAAAAACGGATCGGGACGTCGATGGTCCGCCCGGCGATGAGGGCCTCATCCGGGGGGTCGGGAAACGGTCGTGCGCGCTCGAGCATTGTCTGTAGCGCCTCATCCAGACTCCGATAGCCGGTCGACCCGGAGACGAGGGCGTCCGCGATCATCCCCTCGTCGTCAAAGCGCAGGGTAACAACCGCATCGCCCTCGAGACCCCGCAGGCGCGCCCGCCGCGGATAATGCTGATGCTGCGATAGCCAGGCCCGCAATGTCTGCAGGTAGTCGCGCCGCGCCGCCTCGCTGCCTTCGCCGGAGATCGGCTCGCCGGCGTCGGCCGGAGCGGGTGCTTCGGCGGTCGCCTCGGGCTCTGGTCTGGAGTCGGGTTCGGGCTGAGGCTTGGCGTCGGGCTGGGGCTCGGGCTCAGGCTCAGGCGTAGGCGCAGGCTCGGGCTTGGGCTTGGGCTCAGGGTCAGGTTGGGGTTTCGGCTCCGGCTCGGGCGGCGTCGGTGTGGACATTGCCGGTTCCGCTTGGGCGAGGGCGGGGGATGGCGCCGTGCCAAGCTCGATCCGCACGGGATCGGTGGCAGCGCCCGGTGCCCGCGATTCGGGTGGCGGTGCCGGCAGGATAAATCCCAGTAGCCCCACATGCGCCAGACCGGCAACCAGAAAGGCTGCGACCCAGATCCCACCGCCGCGGTTCATGGTTGCCGGGTCACCAGGTCGACGGCCTCGACACCCCGATCGCGCAGCTGAGCAAGAATCGAGACAACCCGCGCGGCGTCGGCCTCGGCATCGGCCACCAGCCGGACAGGCGCTGCGCCTTGACCCTCGATGGCCGCGATTGATCGCTGAATCGCGTCCGCCTCGAGCCGTTCGCCGTCGATGGCCACCGAGCCGTCCCCGGCGATGTGGATGATGGTACGGACCGGCGTCTCGAGGGCCGTGCCATCCTGTTCTGGCGGAGTCACCGCAAACGGTGCCGATGGGCTGAGTTGCCCGGCAATCAGGTAGAACGCGAGCAGCAGAAAAACCACATTGATCAGCGGCAGCAGACCGGTCTCGCGGTCGGCGGGGTGTCGGCGGTGATCATTCTGCAGGCCGATCATCCCTCGCCTCCGCCCTCGAGCAGTGAGACCTCGACATCCAGGCCCCGCATCCGCTCAAGCGCCTGCAGGGTGGTTTGCAACGACACGCCAGCCTGCGGCTGCAGGTGGATGATGCGGGCATTGCGGTCGCGCACGGCCGCTGCAACGGCGCTCATCATTGCGGATGCAGTGACTCGGCGCCCGTCAACGACCACGGCATCCGGTTCAAGGCTGACCCGCACGGTGTCCGCCGTTGTTGGGCCGGCCCCGGCGGGAGGCGCAACGCCGACCGATATCTGCTCACGTGATTCGAGCGTCGAGGCCAGCATGAAAAATATCAACAGGATGAAAATGACATCGATTAACGGCGTCAGGCGAATCAGGGCGTGACGCGGTGGTGGCTGCGGGGTAATGCGCGGGCCTGCGCCCATCACGACGACCGTTGATCGAGCCGCGCTGGACGCCGGGTAAACAGCTCGGTGATCAAGCTATCCATTTCCTCGCCCAGGTGCTGGACACGTGCCTCCAGCCAGGTCGCCGCCGCCACCGCGGGGATCGCCACCGCCAGGCCCACGGCGGTAGTGGACAGGGCCTGCCAGATGCCGGCCGATAGCACCGCCGGGTCGCTGCCATTGTCCGTCTGCTCGAGCGCCTGGAATGCCTCGATCATGCCCAGCACCGTACCGAGCAGTCCCAGCAGCGGCGCAAGGCTTGCAATCAGTTCAAGCGGTCGCAGCCCACGGCGCAGGTCTCGCAATTGATCCTGACCCAGCCGGGCGATGTCCTCGCGCAGTCTGGCCTCATCCATATCGGCGTTCTGCAATCCTTCGATGGCCCGAGCGGTCAGTTGTCCGGCTGGATTGCGCGAGCCGCGGACCCAGGCGCCGGCCTGGTCGATATCGCCGGCGGTGAAGGCACGCACCGCGGCCCGCGCGTGGCTCAGCCGATGGCTGCGGGTAAGCAGGGCCTGGCCAAGCTTGGCGAGGACGATGGCAAGTGCCGCTACGGACATGGCCAGTAGCAGGGCGATCACGGGACCGCCGATTTGGTAGAGGTCGACGAGTCGATCGATTGCAGTCATGGCAAAAGCATACGTCAGCGCGGCGATGCGGCGAAATTGGCTCTGTTAAACTGATCGCTGATCATAAGGAGTATCCATGAGTCTGATCCGCGTTGATGAAATCGAGTTTTCCGTCGGTGGTCCGCCACTGCTCAAGGATGCGTCGCTGACCATCGAAGATCGCGAACGCGTCTGTCTGGTTGGCCGCAATGGTGTAGGAAAGTCGACGTTGCTGCGCATCATCGAAGGCGCGATCGAGCCGGATGCCGGACGGGTGCAGCGCGGCGAGGCGGCGAGCGTATCGCGCCTCGAGCAGGCCGTTCCCGACCATCTCGATGGTCGGGTGTTCGACGTGGTCACCGAAGGCCTGGGATCGCTGGGCGAATTGCTGGCCCGTCACCACGATCTGGCCATGGCCATTGGCGCGGGTGAGGGCGACATCGACGAGCTTACCGATCTGCAGTCGCGTATCGAGGCGGCCGGCGGCTGGCAGATCGAGCAGCGCGTCGATGCGGTGCTGACCCGCTTCGGATTGCCCGCGGACAGCCTTTTCTCGGGACTTTCCGGCGGCCTCAAGCGACGCGTCCTGTTGGCGCGCGCGGTGGTGCCAGGCCCGGATGTGCTGTTGCTCGACGAGCCGACCAACCACCTCGACATCGAGGCCATTCGCTGGCTCGAGGGCTTCATGCGCGAGTTTGACGGGGCGGTGGTATTTGTCACGCATGACCGCGCCTTTCTGCAGGCCGTTGCGACCCGCATTGTGGAAATCGATCGCGGCCAGCTGACCAGTTGGCCGGGAGATTACGCGAATTACCTGCGGCGTCGTGAGGAACGCGATCATGCCGAGGCCGAGGAGCAGGCGCGTTTCGATAAAAAGCTCAAGCAGGAAGAGGCCTGGATCCGCCAGGGCATCAAGGCCCGTCGAACCCGCAATGAGGGCCGGGTACGAGCCCTCAAGGCCATGCGCAAGGCCCGCGCCGAACGTCGCGAGCGTCCGGGCGAAGCGCGCTTGACCATGGCCGAGGGCGAACGCTCCGGCAAGCGGGTGATCGAGGCAGAGCATCTGACCTATGCCATCGACGGTAAGCCTCTGGTTACCGATTTCAGCACCCGCATCATTCGCGGCGACCGGATCGGCATTCTGGGCCCCAACGGGGTCGGCAAGACCACCCTGATCCGGCTGCTGGTCGGAGAGCTGGCGCCGGACAGCGGTTCGGTCAAGTTGGGTACCGGCCTTCAGGTGGCGTACTTCGATCAGCACCGGGCGTCTCTGGATGACCAGCGCTCGGCACGGGAAAACGTTGCCGGCGGCGAGGACTTCATCGATCTGGGCGATGGTAAGCGGCGTCATGTCATGGGCTATCTGCAGGACTTTCTGTTCTCGCCCGAGCGCGCCAACGCCCCGATCAGCCGGCTGTCGGGGGGTGAGCGCAACCGTCTGCTCCTCGCGCAGTTGTTCGCGCGCCCGTCGAACCTGCTGATCCTCGACGAGCCGACCAATGATTTGGATGTCGAGACCCTTGAGCTGCTCGAAGAGCGGTTGGTGGACTACACGGGCACGCTGTTGCTGGTCTCGCACGATCGGGCGTTTCTGGACAATGTGGTCACGAGTGTCTTCGTGCCCGAGGCCGGGGGGCATATTGGCGAATATGTCGGTGGCTACGAGGATTGGCTGCGCCAGAGTCAGGCGAAAACCCCACCGGCGGAGCCCACCAGACGTCGCAGCAGCAAGCCGGCGTCGTCGCCCAAAAAGCCGCGCAAACTGACCTATGGCGAAGCCCTGGAACTCGATGAACTGCCTGCTCGCATCGAAACGCTGGAGGCGGCCGCCGAGGCCGCGCGCGGCAAGGCCAACGACCCGACTCTCTATCAGTCGGATGCAGCAACGGTTCAGGCAACCCTCGACGCCCTCGAGCAGGCCGAGACCGAGCTCGCGGCAGCCTATGAACGCTGGGAGTCGCTCGAGGCGCAGCGCGCCCGCCTGGGCTAGGTATTGGCCGCGGCGACCTCGCCGAGCGGGATCACCGGCCCGCCGGCGGCCTCCGCATCCGCCGGATCGTGGGTGACCAGCAGGGCCGGAATTGACCGGGCGCGGATGTGGTCCAGCACGAAGGTACGTATGCCAGTGCGCAGGGCCTGATCGAGCCGCGAGAAGGGCTCATCGAGCAGGATGGCCTCAGGCTCAGCGAGCAGGCTTTGCATCAGCGCTGCACGGGCACGCTGACCGCCGGAAAGCGTTGCCGGGTCACGTTCGCCCATCCCCTCGAGGCCTGCCGCCGCCAGCGCCCTGTCCACCGCCTGCGAACGCGCCCGTCGCCCCCGCACCGTGGCGTGCAGTCCAAACGCCAGGTTATCGCCCACGCTCAGGTGCGGAAAAAGCCCCGCCTCCTGGAACATCATGCCGATGCGGCGCTGCTCGGCGGGGAGACCGTTGAGCGGCCGGCCATTGAGCGTGACGTGACCGGTCAGCTCGAAGCCAGCCGGAAGATGCCCGGCAATGGCATGCAACAGGGTCGTCTTGCCCACCCCCGACGGTCCCATCACGGTGGTAACAGTCCCGGCATCGACGCTGAGGGTGACCGGCGCAAAAAGGGGGGCGTCACCGGGGGCTTGAATGGCGAGCGAGTCAATCGCCAGTGGCATAACGCGGCTCCCTGAGAAGACGATGGCGCCGGCCCCGCAGCATCGGCGCAATGATCGCGATGCCATAGGCGGCGACTGGTATGAGCATTTGAAGAATGGCATAGACGGCGGTGATGCGGCGATCCGCGCCGCTGGCGAGACTGACCGCTTCAGTGGTGAGGGTATTGATGCGCCCGCCGCCCATGATCAGTGTGGGCAGGTACTGGGCGATGGACACCGCCACCCCGATGGCGCCGGCCGCCAGCACCGGCGCCAGCAGCACCGGCAGCTTGACCCGAAAAAGCCGTCGCAACGGCCCGGCCCCCAGACTGGCGGCCTGGCGACTGAGCAGCGGATCGTACCCCCGCCAGGGCCCGACCAGTACCAGAAGCACATAGGGGAAGACGAACAGCAGATGGGCCCAACCCACGGCCAGCAGCCCGGGGCCGATCCCCAACTGTAGAAAGCCGAACTGCAGACCCGGCAAAAACCCGATCTGCGGCAGCAGTAACGGCAGATAGAGGATGCCCGCAAGCAGCGAGGCCCCCCGCCGCTGCTCGGTCTCGAGCCAGGCGATGGCCAGCATGAGTGCCAGCGCAGTGGTTACCCCCGCAAACAGCAGACTATGGCCCAGTGGCCCGATCCAGCTGTCCCCGGGCTGCTGCCAGGCGGCCATCGAAAGCTGCTCGGGCAAAGGCTTCGGCCATGACCAGCGCCACGTCACCGACCAGACAGCCAGAGCTGCAATGGCAGCGCTGGCCATGCCCAGCAGGATTGGGTTGAGTGCCTGCGCCAAACCCAGAGCAACGCCACTCAGCCGCCCTCTGCGACCACGACGCAGGCGGGTGCGGCCGATGACGCCGATCAGACGCTCAAACGCCCAGACGCCGGCAAAGGTGATCAATACGCCGATTGCCTGCAGGGCAGCCCCCGCGCCTGCCGTCAGCAGACTCGAGAGTTCGGGCGCGGTATAGGCACGCAAAACGGTGACGGCCAGCACCGGCGGATTGGCGGGCCCCAGAATAAGTGCCATATCGACGTTCGAGAGCGCATAGCTCAAAACGATCAGCGTGGGCAGTCGGATCTCTGGCCACATCATCGGCAACACCACGCGGAGCCAGGTGGCCGCCGGGGTATAACCCAGTGATCGGGCCTGAATCAGCCAGCGCCGCACCGGCAGATGGCTCAGTGATGCGGTCATGATCAACGCGAGAAACGGCACCTCCTTGACCAGCAATCCCAGTATCAGTCCGATGCCCAGGGGGTCGCCCACCAGTGCCCAGGCCGGAGGATGAGTCAGGTCAAGGGGCGCTGCCAGAAGCCTGAGCAGCCAGCCGGACGGGGCAAGGACAAAGGCAAGGCCGATGGCGATGGCGGCGTGGGGGGCCGCCAGGAAGGGTGCCAGCCAGGGCATGAGTGAGCGGCCCATTGCCCGGCCATGAAGACTGGCCACCAGCCCGAAGGCCAGGGCAAAGCCGATGAGTGTGGCACTGATGCCGGTCCAGAGGGTGAGCTGGACCGAGGTCGCCAGACCCGGCTGGTCGAGCAGTGTCCGCCAGGGGGCCAGCCCAATGGTGCGCTCGCCAAGGGCGGGCAGCCAGCCAAACGCCGCACTGAGCGTCTGCGCTACGCCCAGTAGTACCGGACCGATCAGCACCGCAATGATCAGGGCGCGCAGCCCCGTGCGCCGGACATTTTTCACCGGGAGCTAGCGAGTGTATCGCTGCGCCCAGGTCTCGATGAGCCGTGTCATCCAGCTGGGATGGGGTTCAGGCAGGGTCTTGCCCAGTGCCTCGCGGGTAGGCAGTGCCGGGGCGTCGGGCAGGGCTTCAAAACGAGCGCGTTGCGAGTCGCTCAGGCGCTCGAAGTCGAGGACCGAAAACGCGCCCAGCACCTCGATATTCTGCATGCGCGCCTGAGCCCGCGGCGAGATCAGAAAGTTGGCCACAACCCGGGCGCCGGCGGTGTGCCGCGCGTTGTAGGGGATTGCCACAAAACTGACATTGCCGATGCTGCCGGCGGCGGGGATCAATACCCGCGCCGTCGGCGGCAGCAACCCCTGTTTGATCGCAGCCGCGGTGGAGGCCGGATCAAACGACAGGCCGATATCGACGGCGCCGTCGTTGACCAGTCGCTGCTGCTCGGATTCGTTGCTCGGATAGGTCTCGCCGCCGCGCCACAGGTGCGGCTGAATGGCGTCGTACCAGTCCCACAGCGGCGCTGTCGCGCTGGCAAAGTCGGCGTTTTCCACCGGCTCCTGGAGGACCGCCGGATCCGGCGTCAACTCGATCAGCGCTTGTTTCAGGAACGTCGCACCCATGAAATTATCCGGATGCGGATGGGTGAATCGTCCCGGGTTGGCCTGCGCCCATTCCAGAAGCGCGGGCATGGTCCGCGGCGGGTTATCGACCCGGGCGGTATCGTAGTTAAAGACAAAGCGCGCCAACCGCCATGGACTCTCGAGGCCCTCGGTCGGGACCGTGAAGTCAGTGGTATTCGCCGATCCGCGACTGAGGTCGAGATAGCGACTGTTGGGCAGATCGCGCACGAAGGGCCCGTGCAACAGATCCTGTTCCTTCATCGACAGAAAGTTGGGGCCGTTGATCCAGAGCAGGTCCACCGACCCGTTCTCGTCTCGACCGGCCGCCTTCTCGGTGACCACCCGCGTGACTGCCTCGGCGGTATCGGAGAGCTTGACGTGACGGATGGCCACATCGAATCGCGCCTCGGTCTGCTCGCCGACCCATTGAATGAAGGCATTGGTGCGCTGATCGCCGGCCCAGGCATTCCAGTACACCGTCTGGCCCTGTGCCTCGCGCAACGTCTGCTCCCAGTCCGCGCCGCTCGTGTCGCCCGTTTGCGCGCTCGCCGGCGTTGCCAGCCCGATGGCCAGGCCCACGAGCAGCGTCAGAGCACCCATGCCTCGGCTGGGAGGGTTCACGAGGCCGAACCGGAGTCGCGGAAGGTCTGCATGCCCTGAATCCATCGCGTGAAAGTGGTGATCAGACAAGCCAGTGCAAAGCCGATGGCGATTGCGCCGAAATAGCCGGGGAAAAGGCAGATCGCGACAAAAAAGGCGATGGTTTCGGTGCCTTCGGTCAATCCGCTCAGATAGTGAATGCCCTTGCCGGTGAAGGCCGAGGCGGGCAGGCCGCGCTGGGCGGCGATGACGGCAAAGGCGAGAAACGACGACCCGGTCCCGACAAACGCGGTGATGACCACGGCGGCGGGCAGGGCATTAGCGGCCGGATCGGCCACCGCAAAACCAAGAGGGACGGTGGCATAGAAAAAGAAATCAAGCGCGATATCCAGAAATGCCCCCCGGTCAGTCGGCCGGGTCAGACGGGCGATGGCCCCATCCAGTCCGTCAAAAAGCCGATTGAGCAGGATGAACGCCAGTGCCGCCAGGTAGGCCTCATTGACGATAAAGATCAGCGCCATGATGCCCAGCGCGAATCCGGTCAGCGTGGCACTATCCGCACTGACACCGCGTGCCACCATGAATCGGGCGACGGGCGTCAGGGCCCTGCGCTGCAGTGGTTGAAGGGCGGCGTCGAGCACTGCCTATTCCACGCGATGGGGGCTGGCGATCAGTTCCAGAATCATGTGCGGCACTGTCAGTGCTGCCAGACCGATGAAAATGACCTGCATGAGAACCGCGTCGCCTGGCATGTCCATCAGAAAGGGCACGGCGGCCGCTGCCAGCGCATAGGTGGCGAGCGTTGTCGGGGCCACCGCGCGCAGGCGCGCGCCCCAGCTGTCGAGGCTGAGATCGCGCGCCGCGAGGGTCAGGTGCCGCGGGCTGTGCAAAAAACACCAGTAGGCGATGAAGTAGGCCAGCGGATGCAGCACCGCCGCGCCCAGGGCAAGCAGCAGCGGATCGCGCCAGTCGCTCAGGGCGCGCTCGGGGTGGAGGGCCAGCGCGGCCAGCAGGATGCCGCCGCCGAGCCCCAGCGCCCAGGGGGCTGCAGCAATAATCAGTCCGGTCTGATCGGCGCCAAGCATGGCAAACAGAGGCTCGACAACGCCGGGGTGGAAGGTGACCGGCAGGCCGAGGATCCAGAGTCCGTAGCCGATCCGCCGATCCGCCCGAGGCGATGCGCCACATCGTCGCCGAAATGCACGGCGGAGTAGAGCAGAAAGACCGCCAGGGCGATATTGGGCACCTGCAGCCAGATGGCGATCACCGCCGCGCTCAACGCCATGTAGCCGGCCAGAAACCCGATCATTCTGGGCACGCTATCGAGGTGCAGATAGCGCTTTGCCACCGCGGTGTCGAGGCTTCCGTGAGGCAAGCCGAGTATCGCCGTACTGATCGCCAGCACGACATAAAGGGGCCATTGGCCCGGCAGCAGGGAGATCCCCAGCGAGATCAGTAATCCCGCCGGGAAGAGCCAGTAGGCGGGCGGCCGGTGTGATACGTCCATCATTGCCTCCGCAGGGCGAGTCGGTGGATACCGCCCACTAGACTATCAAGCTATGAGAGGAGCGGATACGTGATCAGGTCAAGGATAGGGCTTGCGCGGCTGTCTGGCGATCGACAGGATAACGGCGATCATGCACTGCTCAATTCCCCATCTGGAGTCCCTCGCCCGTGCCGCGCTCGAGCGTAGCGGCGCCCGCCCGGACAACGCGCGCTCGGTGGTACGGGCGTTGATTGCCGCCGAACTCGATGATCTGCCCTCCCACGGGCTCTCGCGGGTGGCCTATTACGCCGACCAGACCGCCGCCGGCAAGGTCGATGGACAGGCCTCTCCGGCGGTCAGCCAATCGGGCTCGGTGGTGGGGGTGGATGCCCATACCGGGTTTGCTTATCCCGCCATCGAGGCGGGGATGCCGTCAGCAGTCGCTGCTGCTCGGGACCAGGGCATCGCGGCGCTGGGTATCCACCGCTCGCATCATTTTGGCGTCGCGGGTCATCACGTCGAGGCGATGGCGCGGCAGGGTATCGTTGCCCTCGGATTCGGCAATGCGCCCGCCGCGATTGCGCCCTGGGGCGGAAAACGGCCGTTGTTCGGCACTGACCCGATTGCCTTTGCGGCGCCCCGGGTCTCGGCGGATCCCCTGGTCATCGATCTGTCAGTGAGTCGTGTCGCCCGCGGCAAAGTGATGATGGCCCAGCGCACCGGCGAGGCGATCCCGCCGGACTGGGCGCTGGACCGCGACGGTCAGCCGACGACTGATCCCGCTGAGGCGATGGCGGGCAGTGTCCGACCGATGGGCGACGCCAAGGGCGCGGCACTGGCGTTGATGGTCGAACTGCTGGCAGCGGGCCTGACGGGGGCATCTTTTGCCTACGAGGCCTCGTCCCTCTTTGATGCCGAGGGCGAGCCGCCGCGACTCGGGCAGTTGTTTGTGCTGCTGGATCCGGGGTTTTTTGCCGGTGGTGATGATTTTGCCAGCCGGGTCGAGGCAATGCTCACGACAATGGCGGCAGAACCGGGTGTCCGCCTGCCCGGGGAGCGGCGGCTTGCCGCCCGCTACGGCCACCACCAGACCATCGATCTGGACGCCGCGATCCTTGCCGATCTGGAACAACGCGCCGGCTCATCAGCGAGTGACTGAGGCCAGATGCGTGCAGTCGTTGAACCGGGTGATCCGGCAACGATAGGTGCTCAGGCCGCCGGATGAGTCGGTGGTTTCCTGCTGCGCGGCTGCCGACGAGAGGGTGAACTCGAAGCGTGCAGTGTTCTCGGGACGGAATCCCCAGATGCGGCGTGTCCCCAGCAGGGCGGCCACCAGGTACTGCATGAAACCGCCATGGGTAACGCCGATGACGGTCTGAGTGTCGCCATGAGCCGCCAGCAGCTGGGCGATGACTGCATCGGCCCGCCGCGCCCGCGCCGCTACGGGTTCAGCCTGCGGGACATGGTCCCAATGGCCATCCCGCCGAAAGCCCGCGACGATCTGCGGGTAGTCACGATCAAGATCGGCGGCCGTGCGCCCCGAGAAAACGCCGACGTCGTATTCACGCAAGTCATCGCGGGCGGCGATGGGCAGTGATAATGCCTGTCCGATCGCGCGTGCAGTGGCAAGGGCCCGTCCCAGCGAGGAGCTGTAGAGGACCGGCTCCTTCCAGTCGTCGGGTTGCCGGGCTTGCTCCTGTGCCAGGGCATGGGCCAGGGCCTCGGCCTGAGTCTGCCCGGCGGGGCTGAGCGGGTAGTCGCTATGGCCTTGCCAGCGACCCTCGTCATTGGCGACGGTCTGGGCGTGACGGATGAGGATTAAACGCATTAATCGATTATTGCACGAGAGTTCGGGAATGAGTGTAGCGACTGACATGGCCGTCATCACTGGTGCAGGCTCGGGGATTGGCGCAGCGCTGGCCGTCGAGCTTGCCAGCCGGGAGATCACCGTGGCGCTGATCGGACGCCAGCATGATGCCCTGGAGCGCACTCGCGCGCTTCTGCCCGAGGGCGCGGCTCGCTTTGTGATGACCGGTGATATCGCCATCGACGATGACCGGCAGCGCTTGATCCGAAAGATCAGTGCGTGCGTTGAGTCTGCGGGGATGGGGCTGCGCTATCTGATCCACAACGCCGGTGTGGGTGAACCCGCCAGCGGGATTGAAACAATGGATCCCGACGATCTGGCTCAGGCCCTGGCAGTCAACGTCACAGCCCCGCTTGCGCTTACTCAGGGGCTGCTGCCGCTGCTGCGGGCTGCGCATCCGTCTCGAGTGCTCATGGTCGGCGCCGGAATCGCGGATCGACCCCAGCCCGGCACGGGCAGCTACGGCATCAGCAAGAAGGCGCTGACGCGGCTATTCGAGCAGATGCAGGTGGATTTCGCCCAATCGCGGGCGAGTGAACCCGACGTGGCCCTGTTTCAGCCGGGGCTTGTGGATACGCCGGGCATTCGTGCGCATCTTGAGGCCGCCCGTCGCTGCGGCCTGCCGCATGTCGATTATCTCGACCAGGCCCTGGCCGACGGCGAGTGCCGGTCGCCCCGGGCCGTGGGCGAGGCAATGGCCGAGGCGCTGACGAACACGCCATCGGAGGACTTTGCGGGCGCCACCCTGCGGCCCTGAGCCAGTGCGGGGCCGCGTCTAGCCGGCTGCCCCCTCCGTCTCGCCGGCCTGAACGGCCTGGGCGCGGTTGCGAACCTGTTTGACCATCGCGACAAAGCCATCGCGGCGGTTGGCCGTCAGCTGTTGCGAAAGCCCAAGGTCATCAAAAAGCGACTCGATGTCGGTGTTGAGGATTTCCTGCGGCGTTTTGCCCGAATAGGCCTTGAGCAGAATTGCCACCAGTCCTTTGACGATGAATGCATCACTGTCGGCGCTGAAAAACATCCGCGGGGGATGCTCGTCACTCACCGTGGTTTCGAGCCAGACATTGCTGGTGCAGCCATCGACGCGGTTGGCTTCGGTTCGTGCCTCGTCGGGCAGCGCTGGCAGGTCTCGGCCCATATCGATGAGCAAACGGTAGCGATCCTCCCAGTTGTCGAGAAAGTGGAAGGTGTCGATCAAGCGTTGTAGATCCATAAGGCACTCCCGAGACTACGGGCATCAATTTTGACGCTACAATGGTAAGTCAGGCAACAACGGGAGGAAGGTCAGTCCATGACCGAGTATTCGACTCATACGGATTCTGCCGCGCTTTTTGACGAAACCGAGTGTGCCTACTGCCGCAACGGCGCCGGGCTGGGTTTTGACTTTACGTTTGCGTTCCAGCCGATCGTCGATGCCGAGCATCGTCAGGTGCGCGCCTACGAAGCACTAGTGCGCGGGCCGAACGGTGAGGGGGCCGGCAGTGTTCTCGATAAGGTCGACCGCCGCGTCATGTACCGATTCGATCAGGCCTGCCGGGTGAAGGCGGTCAAGCTTGCGGCCGACCTCAATATGCAAGCACAGCTTGCGATCAACTTTATGCCCAACGCAGTCTACAGCCCTGAAACCTGCATCCGCACAACGCTGGCGGCGGCGCGTGAGTACAACTTTGACACCGCCAAACTCGTATTCGAGTTCACCGAGGCCGAGCAGTTGTCATCCACTGATCATCTAATCTCGATCATGGCCGCCTATCGCGATATGGGCTTTGCCGTTGCGATTGACGACTACGGCGCCGGCTTTGCGCGGATCAATCTGTTGCTGGATGTCCAGCCGCAGTATCTCAAGCTTGATATGTCGCTTGTTCGTGACTGTGACTCGATACCCGCCAAGCAGGCACTGAT
>P_1C_Liq_1_UnCtyDRAFT_1000047_pt1 | contig 24785 bp, 16 predicted proteins | sample Pon1CUnioCityCA_2_FD_10230 | JGI IMG/M metagenome (IMG submission 10230) | reverse complement strand
GTGGCTCTCCTATGTACTGATCCTTCAAGGCCTTGATCCATACTTTTGCCCGTTCTTTTAACTGAAATTTATCTGTCATCAACCTGCCACGAAGTACTAAGATTCCAATATCGGCCCCTTCGTAAACATAGTCTCCCACCCTGGTAATGCGTAAGAAGAAAGCCTCATCATCATTATCAATTGCTCTTCGGTGCGTATCCATGCGATCATAGTGGATCTTTCCTTTTTTATCTAATCTCCAAATCCCTGATTTGGGCGCGTTTGTGACTTTAAGCACATCATCTTTGGTGTACTTAATTACCAATTGACACCAATCGTCAATGTTTTCTTTTCTTGCCCATCTTGCGTTTATGGCATTTACACTGATCTTGTATGGCTGATCCATCCACTCTAATAAGTGAAACATAAACAATGGCATATCAGCCAAAGCAAACACGGCATGGTTGGTAATGGAGCTAGCACCAGTGATGCGCGGATTCAATTCACCCAAATAGATCTCATTGGTGTCTTGATCGATCAAATAATCCAATTCAAAATACCCTTTGTAACCCTCTTCTCTCAGCTGATCGCCGAAAAGTCTGGTGTATTTTCTTGCCTTTTGACGAAGTCTAGGGGTAAATGCATCTGCATAGATCTCATTACCGCACCATCCACCTTTATAGGGAGTTAGCTCTTTAAAACCAACTAGTTCTGTCATTAGGGGAGCTACAATCGTTCCGTGTCTGGTCACACAGGCCTCTTGAGCTGCCCCCCGACAATTGATGCGCTTCATCACCTTTACTTCATCCTCTCCAACAATTTCTTTCTCATGCTTCTTCCAAGATTTCTCATCAGAAATGAAAAAGGTAGTATGACCACTATCGCCAAATGGTAATTGAATCACTAAATGTTTGCCAAGATGCTTAGATTTTTCTCTTAGATCTTCATAGCTATTGATCTTATCGAGAATGTAAGGCACGCATGGAACACCTGCTTTCTCAGCAATGCGGTTAGTGTTCACCTTATTATCCATGAAGTCCCGCATTTTGGCAGGCGGAAAACAAACTTCGAGTTTGTGCTTTTTGGCTAACTCCTCCGTCCGTTCGTCAAACATCAAAAACAGCGCTTTACCGCCTTTTCCTCGCTTTTTAATGTATTCAACAACCTCTTTATGCTCAAGCAAATAGTTGTTGATATCTTCAATACTTTCAAACTCTTCATGGGGCAGCTCCTCTTGCGGAGAAAACACATTTGGATGCAATCCGTCGAAGCATTCAATGTAACAGATAAAACGAAACTTTCTAACCCATTCATCAGCTCCAAGCAAATTAAAGTTTGTAGCTGAGATGAAGTAAATGGGTTTTTCATTCCGGTAAAAGAACCGCCTAATCTCAGGTATTCCTCTTAAAACTTTCTCCTTATTCTTGGCTTTTGTCTTCTTGCTTTTGGGCATGGTAATAGGTTTATTTCGTATTAGTATTTCCGTTCTTCTGTCCAATGGGAATCCCATCTTTTATTTTAGTGTGCATCATGGCCGTAGCGGTTTGCTTCCTATTTAAGGCAGCTTCTGTAAAAACCCTAATTCCTAGTTCATCTCGATAACCGTGTATTTCCTTCACATCAAGCTTTATGAAAAAGTCTAGGATCTCTTCACTTAACACTTGCCCGGGCACTAGAATAGGAAAACCAGGTGGATAGGGAATTACGAAGGAGGCACTAACGATCTCCCGACCGCTTCGCATAGCTCTTCGACAAGCTGTTCTTCCAATGTACTCTGTTTTCGTTTCATCGTAAGATAAAAAATACGCTTCTCGAATATTCCCTCCAGGAACACCGGGTACCGCTTGAAATGAGGAATGAAAATGGCTAAAGTCAGGTAAAGGGGGTGTTTGCGTTGTAAGCGAATTAATGTTCTTTTCTACATTCTTCAATTGGGTTTGGCTCATTGCCTCTCTTTGCTGATCCAATTGATCGGCAATTTTCAAAAGAACTGAGATCAGATAAGCCACTGAAGACCGAGTAGTACCAATATTGGTCATGAACAGCACAGTATTTCGAGAAGTCTTATTAATCTGAATCCCAAACTGATCCATCAGATATTGGTTCTTAAAAGTATCTCCGTCTACACCTGTCCGACCAATAAAAAGGTTGATTTTAGTTGGATCCAAAACGAATTCATCACTCGCCCAGGCTTCTTCCATACGTACCCATCCATTTTCGGGGTGGTTATATTCAGAAATTCCCGACTTACGAAACTCCTTTGGAATAAAATTGCGTACCGTAAGTACATCAAAATACTTTTTTAGTTGCGGATGAGTCATAATTTTAGAACGCAAAACCATTGCCATTTCTACAGCCTTTTCAACCATTTCATAGCCTTCAAATTCTACTTGCCTCCTACCTGCATCTAGCGAAGCTAAAATTTGGTAGTTAGGTGATGTAGAAGTATGGGTTTTATAGGCTTCATGAAAAGAATCCTCGGTTTTCCTTCTAAATACCTCATCGAATATGTGAATCATTGAACCCTGCCGCAATGAAGAGAGCGTTTTGTGAGTCGATTGGGTTGAGTAAACTCGAATTTGAACTTCTTCAGGATCAACCATCAATAGAGGCTGCTCGGCTTTCTGATTGGCTTCGAAAGCCTTTCTGTAGGCCTTGGATTGGAATTTCTTTTGCAGTTTACGTGCCGCTCTCATTGCGGTACGCTGCTTGTAAATAGGTGTAAAACCGGCAAAAGCAAACCAAGCCTCATCCCATAAGAAGACCATATCTGGCTTGATGGCCAACACTTCTTCCATTACCCTTTCTACATTGTACACAATACCGTCGAAAGTACAATTAGTAAGCAGTAGCATTTTGACATGCTCTAAACGACCTGCTTCTTTTAAGTCGAGAAGCTTTTTCTTTATTTCAGCTAAAGGAACTGCTCCATACATAGAATATTCCTCTACAGGATAAGAGTCCAAGTAAACTGGTAAAGCTCCACTTAATACCAAGCCATAATGGTGAGACTTATGGCAATCACGGTCGATCAAAACCAAATCATCAGGCTTAACTAAAGCTTGAAGTACTATTTTATTAGCTGTTGATGTCCCATTAGTTACAAAGTAAGTTTTCTTTGAACTATACGCTCTCGCAGCCATTTCTTGAGCCTTCTTTAAGGGCCCTACAGGTTGCAGCAATGAGTCCAGGCCACCTGTGGTAGCAGAAGTTTCTGCCAAGAAAATATTGCGACCATAGAATTCGCCAAAATCCTGCAGCCATTGGGAGCGAAAAATAGAATTTCCCCGTGATATTGGCATAGCATGAAACACGCCCGTCGGTTTGCGGCTGTAGTCCATTAAAGCCGAAAAGAAAGGGGTTTCATAGCGTTCTTTTACCCCTTGAATAAGACTTAAATGAATCTCTTGTAGGTCTTCAGTTCGGTAGAATACTCTGCGAAAGCCATCAAGCATTTGGTCTCCCAATTGAGAAACAGCCATATCTGCAATGTAGTAAGTATCTATTTCAGGTCGCATTTGCTTTAAATGCTTGGCTAAACTATCCCCGAGGTCTAATTTCCCTTCAGAGGTAATATCAATACTTTCTAGACTACTGATAAAAGGCTTGATCACTTCAAGGTCTTCATTACTCTTGAGCTTTATGCCGGAGCGAATGACACATGCTTGAATATTGGGATTAAAAAGCAGAGCAATTAAAGCATCTTTAGCATTATCGAGCAATATTACATCATAAGTAAATTGGTCTTTCTTGCTTTTTAATTCGCTAAAGCGTTCTTGCAGTTTGGGCTTGTCATTGACCTTAAAGTCATCTACAAAAACTACTTCAAAATAATTCTGTTTACGTGGAGCCGATGCTTGGTCTTCTTTTAGAATTTTTTTCCGCTTTTCTTCCGTTTCAGTGGCTGAACGGTTCGATCGGTAAGATTGACTTACAAGAGAACGAACAACATCAGAAATAGCGTGGGTAAATGCGCTGTATTCACCTTTTGAATACATGCTTTCCAAGTGCTCTACGAAGTTAGTTCCAGGATAGGCAAAATAGCGTTCAATCAGTTTGAGGGTCTTGAAAGATTCCCCGATACGATCAGAAAATTCATTAGAGTCAATTTTCTGATAATTGGTTTGCACAAACTGATTAGCGGCCAACTTTAAATTATTCCATGTATCACTTCTAAATTGAGCGATATTAAAATAATTTGTAGCCTTAAACTTATTTTTCTTTTTTGTTGATGCCATGTTACGCTTTTGAGTGCAGCGCCATTTTGTTGCCTTCGCTATCAATAAAAAGGGCAAAGCAACCTGCCTCTGCACTTATCGTTTGTTTTTCTAGTAAAATCCTACCACCTGCCTCAGGTATGCGGTCTAATATCAATTGGAGATCATCTCCGCCATTTAAATAAAGTAAAGAACCAGTATCAGAAGGCACTGATCCTTCCCCGCATATTATGGCTCCTCCTATTCCTCCTTCGGCTGGAAAATAGGCCATTTTAAAATCCTTTCCTTGATGCCTTTCTAACTGAATACCATAAATGTTCTCGTAAAATTCAACCGCACGTTCAAAATTAATCGCCGGTATTTCAAACCAGCTAACAAAGTTTTTGTAATTCGCTATATCGGCGGGCCTCTTTGAGGGTGATTTCATGATAGTAGATAAGATTGGTTAAAATACAAAAAATTAGTTTGTTTATTTATCACTAGAGCTATTTGAAGAAGGATCGCTGATCGAGCCTCCCATAGCTTGCTCAATTTCCTTCAATCTACTCGGTTTGGTTAGTGTTCCTAAACTATTTAAATAAGGACTCTCTTTTTGTTGGTAAATATCGAAATGAACTCTTCTGTCTCGAAAGCTTTTAAGGGGTTGTCCTAAGCGAAGTAAACCTTCCTCTCTGCTACGCTTTACACGTTCCAAATCAATTTCTATAGGAATTAGCTCAGGGCCTGTACTGGCTTGATAAAGCACTCTACCATCCGGGCCGCAGACGATAGACCTTCCAGTTCCGCCATCTCCCAAACCATTGATATCAAAAACATAACATTGGTTGGTTGCTGCAGTGGCCTGCATGAGCGACAGTTCAATGTCACGATCAATGGTTCCGGTTAAGGTTGGGTGTAAAATTACTTCTGCTCCCTGCACCGCCAAGGTTCTTGATGTCTCAGGAAACCATGCATCATAGCAAATGGAGAGTCCAAAACGACCAACATCGGGTACATCAAATAATAAAAATTGGTCACCTCCTGTAACGCCGACCTCATAAGGGTAAAATGGAAACATCTTATCGTAACGGCCTACGATTTCTCCCTCAGGATTAATAACTGAAGCAGTATTGTAAATGTGTGCTCCTTCTTTTCGAAACATACTACCTGGAATAAGCCAAATTTTATGCTTCTTGGCTAGTTCTTGAAAAACTTTTTCGTCTTCATTTGGAAATTCTTGCGCATGATGCGTTAAGGGACCATGAGCGCATAATTCAGACAACATGATCATTTGTACCCAAGGGTAAACCGAGCACATTACTTCTATTTTGTGTTTCATTAGCTCTATATTGGAATGAGCTGCTGATACATGCATTTGGATGCCTCCGATGGAAAATGGCTTCATTAATTAATAATTCGTTTAAGTAAAAAATCTTTGATTAATCTTCTGTCAATTTAGAAAGCTCTTCCTCTATAATATCCAACCCTTTGTTTAAAAGGTTTTCTTCAATAGTTAAGGGTGATAAGATGCGCAATACATTTTTGTGTACACCTGCAGAAATTACAATTAAATCGCGCTTCGCACAAGCTTTGATCAACTTATGGCATAAGTCTGCGTCTGGTTTAGCAGGATTCTGGTCAATTACAAACTCCATAGCGTTCATGGCACCTAAGCCTCGCACATCACCAATGCATGAAAACTGATCTTTCATAGCTTGGAAACGTTGCATGGTAATTTCTCCTACTCTTTTCGCTTTGGCATTCAGATCAATATCTTCCATATACTTAATGGTAGCCAAAGAAGCGGCGCAAGCAACAGGATTACCAATGTAAGTCCCTCCAATGGTACTCGGCTTGGCTGAATCTACAACATCTGCTTTACCAATTACACAACCAATGGGTAAACCTGAACCCATGCTTTTGGCCCAGGTAGACAGATCAGGAGTTACCCCGAAATGATCCATAGCACCCCAAGCAGCAGTTCGACCAAAGCCGGTTTGCACCTCATCAAAGATCAAGCAGATTCCGTATTCATCGCATATTTCTCGCAAGCCTTCCACATAGCCTTTAGGAGCGACATGAAAGCCACCTTCTCCTTGCACCAATTCAATAATAATTGCTGCTAGGTCTTCCGCCCTCACATTAGTCTTGAAAAACTTACGCAAGCGATGAAGCTCTTGTTCAACAAATTCAGCTTCTGTTAAACCGATTCCTTTCTTGTAAAAATTAGGATAATCAATGCGGTAAACCTCCGGCGCAAAAGGTCCACAACCAATAGAATAAGAGGTTCTTGAGGTTAAGGTCATGGCCATTAAAGTTCTACCATGAAAAGCTCCTGAATAGCACAATACCGCATTTCTACCGGTAGCCTGCTTGGCAATTTTAATGGCGTTTTCTACCGCTTCAGCACCGGTGCTCACCAACATAGTTTTCGTCTTTTCACCATGTGGAAAAAGCGCATTCAATTTTTCACATAGGGCAACATAAGGTTCATAAGTAACCACATTAAAACTAACGTGGATGTATTTTTTTACTTGCTCAATTATGGCCTCAATTACCGGTTCCGGACAATGACCTGCATTCGCCACTCCAATACCTCCTGCAAAATCGATCAACTCATTCCCATTGGTATCTATTATGGTGGCATTATTGGCTGAAATTGCGGTAGCTGTATTAAATACTCCTACCCCATTTGCTACTGCTTCTTTTCTTCTTCTTAGAAGATCTTCGCTCTTTGCTGTATCACTCATTCTATCTTTTATTTTTTAGTTGCTTCAAGAAGCTAAATGACTTATTTTAAAGCCGCAAAAGTATTTCTTTTTGAGTTCTAAATGAGCAATTTGCATTTTATTTGTAAGTAGCCTACAATGCCCAATTCTAGCCAAATTTTAGAAAGAGTTTTCAAATTCAGCTAAGCCTATTTTACGTTTCTTATCATAAAGGCTTTTTCATAACTTCGTGCCAACGAAAAAAGAAAGTAAAAACACAAAAATATAGACTGCATGGATTACGATGTAATTGTATTAGGAAGTGGACCTGGAGGTTATGTAGCCGCCATCCGTTCAGCTCAATTGGGATTAAAAACTGCCGTGATTGAAAAGGAATCATTAGGTGGTGTGTGCTTGAATTGGGGCTGCATTCCTACCAAAGCTTTACTGAAAAGTGCTAATGTATTTGAATACATTCAGCACGCACAAGATTATGGCATTGAAGTGAAAGAAAGCAAAGTAAACTTCGATGGAATGATAAGTAGAAGTAGAAACGTGGCCGAAGGCATGAGTAAAGGGGTTCAGTTCTTAATGAAAAAGAACAAGATCGACGTGATCATGGGAACGGGAAAAGTGAAGCCAAGGAAGAAAATTGAAGTTACCGATGCGGATGGTAAAAAGAAGGAGGTTTCGGGCAAGAACATCATCATTGCTACCGGAGCAAGATCAAGAGAATTACCAAACCTTCCACAAGATGGTAAGAAAATTATTGGCTACCGCAAGGCCATGACCTTGGAGAAAATGCCTAAGAAGATGGTCGTAGTTGGATCAGGAGCTATTGGTGTTGAGTTTGCCTACATGTACAATGCTATTGGTGTTGATGTAACAGTGGTAGAATACATGCCCAACATCGTACCCGTTGAAGACGAAGAGGTCTCGAAGCAATTAGCGAGAACTTTCAAGAAGAATGGTATGAAGATCATGACCGAAGCTGAGGTAACCGAGGTAGACACGAAAGGAAAAGGCTGTAAAGTAACGGTAAAGACCAAAAAAGGTGAAGAAAAGCTTGACTGCGACATCGTGCTTTCTGCAGTTGGTGTTTCAGCGAACATCGAGAATATTGGTTTAGAAGATGTAGGCATTGCCACCGATAAAGGGAAGATCATGGTCGACGACTTTTACAAGACCAACATAGACGGCTATTACGCCATCGGAGATTGTGTTCCCGGTCAAGCTCTTGCTCACGTAGCTTCTGCAGAAGGCATTATTTGCGTAGAGAAAATTGCTGGTGAGAATCCTCAACCATTAGATTACAATAACATTCCTGGTTGCACTTACTGCTCTCCTGAGATTGCCTCAGTAGGGCATACAGAAAAAGCAGCGAAAGAAGCAGGTTTTGAAGTTAAGGTGGGTAAGTTTCCTTTCTCTGCCTCAGGAAAAGCAAGTGCAGCAGGTCATAAAGATGGTTTTGTAAAGGTAATTTACGACGCCAAATACGGTGAACTCCTAGGTGCCCACATGATCGGTGCTAATGTTACCGAAATGATCGCAGAGATCGTGGCAGCTAGAAAACTTGAGACAACAGGACACGAGTTACTCAAAACAGTTCATCCTCACCCAACTATGAGTGAAGCAGTAATGGAGGCAACAGCTGCTGCTTACGATGAAGTGATTCACCTTTAAGCCATTTCTAAAAACAAAAAAGACCGTTCAGCACTTTGATGAACGGTCTTTCTTTTTGAGTCTAAATGAAGTTTTCATCGGTTAACAATTTCTTTTCTCTCGTAAAGTTCAGTCATACGCTTTTTGCCTTACCGTTCGCCCTGATCGGTTATTTCTTAGCGCTAGAATTTTCAATTCATGAATTTGAATGGAGTCTGTTTATTAAAGTATTGCTATGTATGGTATTTGCGCGTAGCGCAGCCATGGCGTTTAACCGTTACATTGATCGCGATATTGACAAAGCAAATGAACGCACTGCTAAAGTGAGAGAAATTCCGAAAGGAGTTATCAGCCCAAAAGCTGCCTTGCTCTTTGTGGTCTTGAACGCTGTACTTTTTATATTGACGACCTACTTGATCAATACTATTTGCTTTTACCTTTCACCTGTAGCTTTAATTGTAATATTAGGTTACAGCTATACCAAGCGTTTCACAGCCCTGTGTCACCTTATTCTAGGCTTGGGTTTATCCCTTGCGCCTATTGGTGCTTATTTAGCGGTGGTTGGAAGCTTTGCTTGGCTCCCACTCTACTTTTCTTTTGCGGTACTTTTTTGGGTTTCAGGTTTTGATATGATCTATGCCTTACAAGATGAAGCCTTTGACCGTAAGATGAGCCTAAAATCTATTCCTGTTGCTTTAGGGGCTAAAGGAGCTCTTCTTCTATCGACTTTATTACACCTTTTTAGCGCCTTTTTTATCATTCTTGCCACCTACAGGGCTGAAGGAAATTGGATCTTTTGGACAGGATCAGCACTTTTCATTGCTTTGTTATTTTACCAACACACCTTAGTCAAACCTAATGACCTCTCAAAGGTCAATTTAGCCTTCTTTACCACCAATGGAGTTGCAAGTGTTATCTTTTCTATCTTTGTAATTGCAAGCTTTTACTTGGCTTAATATGTTCACCACAAAGCCCATTCATTTTCTTCAATCTTTCGATTTTCCCTTATTAGAAGCCTTCATGGAATTCATTTCCTTTTTGGGCCTAGCTCCTATTCTAATAGTTTTAATAGGACTGATCGCATATGGGATTAATTTTAAAAAGGGTCTTTTTCTTATTAATGTGCTTGCTTGGAGTTCAATTGTGGTTGTTTTTGCAAAAGTTTCCATCGATTTTCCAAGACCTCCCGATATAGATCCAAACATCCAAAGTATCTACCCTAGCCCAAAGAAATACTTGAACACAACTACTCCTGAGGCTTTTTGGGAATTGTTTTCCGCTGAAACACTTCAAAAGACGCAAAACGATGAGCTTGTGCAGTTTGGTTTTCCTTCGGGACACGCAGCTCTTCAAACTGCATTATGGGTTTCTATTTTTTATGCTTTTAGAAAAAGATGGGTCTTTATTTTAGGTAGTTCAATAGTTACCTTAACATCGCTCTCTCGTCTTTACCTTGGCGCACACTTTTTAGCCGATGTTGTGGCAGGTACGCTATTAGGACTCTTAATCGCTTTACTATTAATAGCCCTAATCAGGTTTTCAAATTATGAAAAACAAAGAACTCATCAGGCTAAAAGCTTGAGTATACTTTGGATTCCGCTCCTTTTAATTCCTTTTAGTGCGTTTGTTAATATCAGCGTTCTAGGAGCAATCTTAGGTCTTAATGCAGCTGCCTTACTTCTAATACTGCGACGGAATTTTCCTGTTTTTCACATCGTGCCTTGGAAGCGTATATCAACCACTCTTATAGGATTGATTTCCCTTTTGGCTTGCTTTTACCTCAATCCACGGCTTCACTTTACAGGCATAGATTATGCTGATGTAATCATCATCGCCTTACTCAATTTCCTTTTATTTTATGGAGGATTCAGCTTAAGCAGAAGGTTAGGCTTAATCAGGTTTCGCTATTAATCTATTATAATAGCTGAATAGTATTTTTTGAGAATACCCTAGGCGATACAAGAAAAAGAGAAAGAAATAACCAAACTGTAGTTTATACACGCCTACATTTTGATACTTCCTAGCTGATGTTGTGATTGGAGCATTTATCTTGACTAAACTAGCTTCCTTTTTTAGATTTCTTATGATTGCTTGATCTTCGAAGAGTAAATAATCTTCAGGATATCCCCCTAAGCGCTCAAACAACTCGTGCTTTACTACTAAAGCCTGATCTCCGAATTGAAAAGCAGTATAGGTTAATCGACTAAACCAAGCATTAAATTTTAAGAACCAATGATCTAAGTCAAATTGCAAATAAAAATTACCAAAGTCATGGCCTGCATCGAGGAAAGCTGAAAGGGATAAAAGTGCCTGTTTACTTAGAACAGAATCAGCGTGAATAAATAGTAGGTAGGTACCCTTTGCTTTAGTTGCTCCAAAATTGAGTTGTTTGGCTCTACCTTTCTGGCTCTTAAAAAAATAGATTGGAAATGAATTCGCAATTAATGCTGTATCATCTGAGCTACCGCCATCAACTATTATGATTTCTTTTTGAAATCTCGTTTGCCAATTTAAAAGGGAGTTCAAGAGACTTGAAAGGTGTTTCTCCTCATTTAAGGTTGGTATAATAATGCTAAGCTTCATTTAAGAGCCTTCGTCAGGCTGCTTTTTAGGTTGACCAAAATAGCGCCTCCATAGCTCATTTAAATTATCGAACTCTTCTCGGTAAAACAAACCAACACCTTGGGTGTAAGGACTAACTGTTTGTAGCAAGTTATTATTTACTGATCGGTTAAACCCACTCACTCTTAAACGCCCATCACGGCTTAACTTGTACTCTACCGTAAACTCTCCAATAAAATTTGATTGATTATCCTCTTGGATCATATTGTTTTGGGCATAACCAAAATTCCCATCCAAGATCAAGCGATCCGAAAAGAGCTCGGTTGATAAGGATAGATCAAACTCATCTCCGGTAAACTCATTGCCTTGGCGATAGTTGACTCCTACATCGAATTGATCGCTGACTTTAGATAGCCAATTGCTCATCTGATTTGACAGCATTTCGTAGCCATTATTAATTCCTGGAGAACCTCGACCAGAACTTACAGCTGTTCCACTCTGTGGTGGAATAAAACGGTTCAAGAAAAGTAAACCGAACACTTGTTGGTTCATCTCTTGCTCGTTAACGGTGTTTTGGTTGACATACAAAATGCTTCTTAATCGTTGTTTGATTTCTTCTGTAGCGTTTGGCAAACGAATATCAAAACCTACCTCAGGAGACATCAAAAAGCTGGTCATGTGTAATTCAAGTTCAACCGGTGAACGACGTCTTAAATTTGAGGTACTATCTTCAGGCATAAGGTCAGCCAGTGGGGCTCTTAAATTGTAAATTGCTCTCAGGTCGATCTTCGCTCTGTATGGATCACCATCCCACGCAATGCGACTTCCATTCGCTAACTGGAAGCGTTTACTGATTACATTTTTTAAAGTGAAGAGGTAGTTTCCCTCATCGATTATATATTGCCCATAAATATTAAAGTTCCCTAAGGTGTTGATTTCCAATTTCAAATTCCCACTCCCCTTTGCCTCTAGAATATCTCCTATTTGCTCATCAAATATGATCTTGAGCTTGGCCTCATCGTCAATATCCAGATCAAAATTCATTTGAATACCACTTAAGTCTATTGCCTGGACTGTTTCCCCTTCCTTCTTCGGACTATTGGTAAACACCAGAAAGTCACTGCTAGAAACTTCTGCCTCATCTGTCAACGGAATGTTAAAGTCGGTTCCTTTTTGGGCGGTGGCGTTAATATTGATGATCAACTGATCAGCAAAGCCTGTAATGTTCGCTGTTCCTGAGCAAATGGCTTTGCCATAAAATAGTTCATTGTCTTTAGCCTTGGTACTTAAGGCAGTAAAATCCTGATACTCGAGACCAATATCTAGATTAAAATTACTGTAATTCTGATGAAAAATAGTCCCGGTAGCAATAGCTTTCTTTCCCTTCGGATCGACAATTTCAATTAGATCAAAGCCAATAAAATCGGGCCGAACGATAATCTCATCATCAATTTTATAATGCGTTTTTAGGTAATCTACTGTCATTCCAGCATTTTCCAGCATGAGATCTCCATTGAGTGATGGCTCAGAGAGTTTTCCCTTCACTGTAATTTCACCTTGAATACCTCCATCTATATCCGTGAGGTAATCTTTAAGATAGGGTTGTAAAACCTTAATAGGAAGCTCACTGAAATTGATCTTCATATCAAGCTGATCAGCGATGTCTCTTGGAGTATAAGAACCTCTGATGTTAAGTTTTTCATTCTCATCACGACCAAGGTAACCATCTACTTCTAGCGCTTTTCGATTAGCATTCCAACTGCTTTTAAAGGCAGAGTTGCCTATTTTGATTTGATTGACAATTAACTGGTCTATTCTTACATCAGCGAGCAAAGAGAGTTCTTGGTAAGGGTCTTTCAGAAATAGCTGCCCATTCGTAACTCCTTTTAAGGAAGTTTTATGGTCGGGCATTAAAAAATTAAGATAACTCAATTGAAAGTCTTGCAATGAGACGTTTAGACTATCTTTTGGGTCTTTCGATAACCTTCCATCAAAGCTTAAGTGCTGGTCAACATTTTCAAATTCAAAATTCTGAACCGTTAAGGTATCGGAATTTAGTTTCAATGAATTTCCGTTCTTCAAATTCCATAAACTGTCACCTATGCTTATAAAGGAGTTTTTAAACTGCAATTCCACCTGACTATATTGACTCCATTCTCCCTGCATGGAAAGATAAGCTCGATCTAGGGTTTGCTCTTTTCCATTCCATTTTAAAATACTTGATAGTCTGCTATTGCTTAAACTACTCTCCCATTGCAAAGTATCCAGCTTGTTAACCTTTCCCAAGACCAATTGCTCTGCTTTTAGTTTGTGATAAACACTATCTGCATTTGCCTCCAAATCAAGCTTAAAGTCTCTAATGTGGTTACTTAAATAAGTAAGGCTTGGTCCACTGACCTTTAGACTTGCCTTTTGCTCTGCGGTGTTAAAATCAGATTGAACCTTGAGTCCACTATCAATTTCTAAACCTGGAACTAAGGCTGAATAAATTGCAGTAGACTTTTTAAAAGAGGCGTTTAAACTAAATGATTGCTCAACTTCCGGTTTCTTTGCCTCTTCTCCTTTGAAATAATGGCTAAAAAATGAACGGTAAGAGTCGGCTAAGTATTTGAAACTGTATTGCCCTGAAAGTTCAGCATCTAAAAATGTTGAATTTACAATCAAATGCTTTTCTTCTTTTTCATTTTTTGCTTGAAGGGTAAGTGCTTTGTCTTTTACTTCCAGCTTTTGGTCTTGATAGTACATGCTATCAATAACCATTTTACCATTTAAATCGTCAACACTTGCAAACTCAAGGTCTGTTATGGCATTTAGACTTAGGTTTGCTGTGCTGTCTTTACTGTCCACCAGACCCAATTGCTTTAGTTTGCATTTTCTTAGGTCTAAAATAAAATCGGCCTCAGTAAGCCCTGAAATATTTGTAATCTCTCCTTCAAAATCCAAATCTAAATTTGGGTCTTGAATGAAAATCTTACCTAGATATTGATTTGGCCCAACTTCTCCATCCAACTTAATATCTTCATAGCGGTAATTGGCAAATTCAAGTTTTGAAATAGTTCCCTTAGCTTTAGCTTTTATGTTGTCCTTTTCAATTCCCTCTCCCTCTACCTTTAAATCTAAGCCCATACCACCCAATTTCGCGATTTGAAAAAAGCGCCCTAAATCAAAATAAGAAGAATTCACAGCGCCCTTGTAGGTGAATTTTTCCTCCTTGTTTTGAAGAAGTTGCAAGTCAGTTGATATTTCGCCCAACTGCGTTTGTAATTCACCAAAGGCAACGAAATCATCATAATAGCCTGTAAAATTCCCTTGAAAACTTATGATACCAAGTTGGTCAACATTTTCAGGAACTTCAAGGTGGTTTTGCTCCTTAAAAGGAGGATAAGGAATTGCTCTTAAACCTGCAGCAGTGGTGGCAAACTCATTCAAGTCTAAGAAAATAAAGGTTTCTTCTAACTCTGGTAAACCTCGTAGCTTAAAGTCACCTCGTAAATAGGTTTGCTCATTCAAATGTAAATTAAGGTCCTCACAACTCAAATTAGAAACTGTTCCATTTACTCTACCACTTAACTTAAGCGATTCATCTAAATAACGAAGAGATGGAACGAAAAGAGCGAGATCTTTTGTTTGGATTCGAGTTCGGTCCAAATTAGCAGAAAGGTAAACTAGCTCAACAAACTGACTATAGTCTTGGAACGAATTGGCTATAAAATTTAAATTTCCATTTACCTCAGACTGATTGGCTTGTAGCTTTAAACTATCGAATACCAATTGCTCTTGATTCATCTTAAAATTTGTTCTAAGGTTCTCCAGATTTAAACCGCTCTTCTCCTTTAAACTTAAAGAATCCACCATTGCCTTCAAACCACCATCTATAAACTTTATTTTAGAGGCAATCAGCTTTAAATCACTAACATCTAGATGATTGTAATTAACTCCCCAGCTTGTATCTTGCTTTTGATAATTATGCAGTTTAAAGCTTGTATTTTCTAAGGCTAAAGCATCAACAGTAAAGTTCCACTTCGAAGAATCTTGATTCTCTTGCGGGGCAGTAAAATAATCCAGCACAAATTGGTAATTAAAGAGCGAGTCCGTTTTAGTTTTATAAAGATTAAGTAAGCAGCTATCGAGCGATAATGATAACCTAATGTCCTTCTTTTTTCGGTCAAAAGCATCTAGAGAGACGGTAAGGCTTTTCAATTGCAATAAGGTATCCTGAGCTCGATCTTCTATGTAAAGATCTTGCAACTCCACTTGGTTGAAAAAATCAACTTTCAAAAGCGCAATCTCAATTTTGGTATCTAGCTCTTTTTCAAGATAATCTGTTACTTTTTGCGCTAAGAAAGTCTGTACCATTGTAAATTGCAGTGCAACCCACAAAAGAAGCAGCAGCAGTAAAAAGCTACTTAGAACTAAGCGAATGTAAAAGGCAATGCTTCTTTTGATAGTCTTAATTTTACCGAAAATTCAAAATTCTACAAAATCGTTTAATATGAAAGGCTGCATTCTAGCTATTGAATCTTCTTGTGATGAAACTTCTGCAGCTATCATGATCAATAGAGAAGTTAAGTCAAATTTAATTGCCAACCAAACTATACACGCTGATTATGGCGGGGTTGTACCTGAACTCGCATCGCGTGAACATCAAAAAAACATATTACCTGTAGTTGACCAAGCCTTAAAAAAAGCAAAGGTAAGTATAGATGAGCTGGAAGCAATAGCTTACACCAAAGGCCCGGGATTACTTGGCTCGCTTTTGGTTGGAAGTTCCTTTGCTAAAGGTATTGCTCTAAGCAGAAATCTACCATTGATAGAGGTCAATCACATGAAAGCCCACATTTTAGCGCATTTTATCAAGGATGAAAACAAGGAGCCTGAGTTACCTTTTTTATGCCTCACAGTTAGCGGCGGACATACCCAAATTGTGAAGGTCAAAAGCCAATTGGATATGGAAGTTTTAGGAGAAACCCTTGATGATGCCGCAGGCGAAGCTTTTGACAAGGCTGCAAAAATGATGAACCTACCCTATCCCGGAGGACCCTTAATCGACGAATTAGCAAAAAAGGGAAACGAAGATCGATTCAAATTCAAGGTAGGAGAAATGGAAGGCTATAACTTTAGCTTCAGTGGCTTGAAGACAGGTATCCTCTACTTTTTAAGAGATGAGGTAAAGAAAGATCCTGATTTTATTGAAAAGAATAAAGCCGACTTATGTGCTTCAATTCAAAAGAGCATAGTTGATGCCTTGATGTTGAAATTGAACAAGGCCGTAAAAGATACAGGAATCACACACCTTGCTTTAGCAGGTGGAGTTTCAGCCAATTCTAAACTAAGAGCCGCCTTTACAGAACTAGAAGAAAAAGCTTGTACGTGCTATATACCAAAGTTTGAATACTGCACGGACAACGCAGCCATGATCGCGATTGCTGCGCATTATTTAATCGAATCTGGAGAAATTGCCAAGCAAGCTAGTGCTCCTGAGCCTAGAATGAAGATCTAGTCAGACTTTAAAAAACTTAGCGTTACATGAAGCAGTTCTTTAGCTTCTGGCGGAAGTGCTTGGTCCTTTGGCCAAGGTTGCTTCCCGCCAAAGGTGTGATTAGCTCCATTTATGCTAACTAATTTAGCTTTTTGATTCCAAGCATTTAAGTCTTCAGCCATTTGCAATGGAACAGTTTCATCTTCACTTCCATGCACGATCAATTGCGGTATATCAATTCGCTTACAAGCTTTCTGCAAGGATAATTCCGCTTGATGCTCTTCTAGCTCTTCTACAAATTGATAGCGCATAGGCATTTGTTGCTTAGTTCTAGCGTTTGAGATGTACCGTACCCCCTCTTTCTTCCATTTATACAATTCTTCTTCAGCAGGTAGTCGCATCAATAAATCAGAAACTGCTGACCAAGAAACCACCTTTTTTATTCTCGCATCTTGAGCTGCCTTTAAAATAGCCATACTTCCGCCTCTGCTATGGCCAATTAAATAGATTTCTCCAGGATTCCATATCCGCATGGGTAAGGGCTGATCTTTTTGAGCCCAGCTCAAAATCTCATCTAGATCAGCTTGTTCTTTAAGATAAGTATTCTCAGCAAAAGCCGCTAGATCGGGAAAGTCAATCGGATCTTCTATTGAGCCTCCGTTATGGCTGAAATTGAACTTCAATACACAAAAACCAGATGCTGCTATCTTTTCCATCAATAGTGGAAAATGTCCCCAATCTTTATACCCTTTGAAACCATGCGCAAATATTATCAAAGGTAAAGGCTCAACTTTTTCAGGGTAAATGACGTCTAATAAAGAGAGTTTTTGGTTTGCCCCAATATACTTTAGATTTCGAACAGAATTTAGCTTCATACTATATGCTTATTTTTACTCTTAAGATGAAAAAAATATCAAAATACTTATTTAGTCTGTTTTCATTGTTAGGAATGAGCTTTTTAGCAATTGCTCAGATCGAAACGAATGAATATCCTCCATCTTTTTATCAAGCAGAATTAACAAGCAATCAAAAAGCTCAAGCAGATTGGAAAGTTGAATTGGCGAAACCTAATCTAGCAACTTTAAAGGCTGAAGACCAAGTAGAAGACCCAATAAAGGATATTCCATGGCGATTTGGCCAAGCCATCGACGTTAGTTATGATTTAGATGAGGATGGGGTGTGGCAAAACCATGGTAACCAATCTAAAATATGGAGACTTAAGATCAAAGCTAAGGGAGCAAATTCTCTAAACCTTAATTTCAGTGCCTTTCACCTCAGCAAGCATGCAAAGTTATTTATTTACAATGCTGACTACAGTGATGTATTAGGTGCGCTCACTCATCAGAACAACAAAGCTGATAGTTTATTTGCAACAAGACCTATTAGGGGTGACGAATTAGTCCTTGAGCTCATTGTTCCTGAAGCAGAACTTGAAGAAAACAGCATTAAGATCAAGCAAGTAGTTTATGGTTACCGAGACATTTTCGATAAAGCTTTGAAGTCATTTGGCAGTTCAGGCAGCTGCAACATTAACGTAAATTGCACTGAAGGTGGAAGGTGGGACGATGTTAAACGTTCGATAGTACTTATTCTAAGGTCGAATAATACCAGAGTTTGCACAGGAGCATTAATCAACAGCAACACCACCCCTAAAAAACCATTCGTGCTAACAGCAGCGCACTGTGGCTTACAAACAAGCTCAGTATTCGTTTTCAATTATGAGAGTGCCAATTGTCGTCCCAATACCGATGGCTCATTGAGCAATTCCATTTCAAACGCTTTTCTTAGAGCGACAAGAAGCACTTCTGATTTCACTTTGTTTGAACTTAGTTCATCACCGCCGAGCAGTTACAATGTTTATTATGCGGCATGGAATAATCAAGACCAAGCTTCAAAACGATCAACCGCCATTCACCACCCTAGCAATGATGTCATGAAAATTAGTTTCGACCATGACTCTGTTAAAGAAAGTGGGTACTACTCTTCAGGTACCAGCCACTGGCAAGTAAGCAATTGGGAAAGAGGAACTACTGAAGGTGGAAGCTCTGGCTCACCCTTGTTTGACCAATACCAAAGAATTGTAGGCCAATTGCATGGAGGCGATGCAGCTTGTGGCAATCGTTTACAAGATTTTTACGGTAAATTTTCGCAGTCATGGAATGCCTCCTCTGCTGCTAACAGTCAGCTGCAAAACTGGTTAGACCCTAATAATTCTGGTTTAAGCTCAATAAGTGGTTTCGATCCTAATGCTGCTCCTTTTAATTATGACTTAGAACTATTGCACATTTACGATTTACCAAGGTATTCTTGCGATAGTTTACAAAGCGGTAGAATTGTTCTCAAAAACAAGGGTGCAAATCCGATCAATGCCATCAACTTTAACGTCAAGCTGAATGGGTCTACCGTTGCACCAATAAGCTGGACAGGAAACCTTCTAAGAAATGAACTGATTAGCTTACCGCTAAATACAATTAACTTCTTGAATGGCAATAACAATGTTGAAATCACCCTTAACAATTTAGGTACAAATACAGACCAAAATAGCAGTAATGACACCTTGAGAGCGAGCATTTTTATGAATAATCAGAATGCGCAAACCGTTAATTTAACCTTTAAAACCGACGATTATGGCTCTGAGTTAAGCTGGAATATTAGGCAGCAGGGCGAGAGTTTATTTATTCATTCAAGCCCACCCTACCCTGACATAAATGGTGGCCGAGTTTACAGAGAGTCATTATGTTTATACGATAGTTGTTTTACATTTAGCTTAAACGACTCATACGGAGATGGATTCAACGGTAATTTTGGTAATGGCTACTTGCTTTTAACTGACCTCAATGGGGATACATTAATTTTTGAGAACAATTTTAGAGGCTCACAAACAACATATAATTTTTGTCTAAATACCATTACCTCAATTGAAGAAATTCGTCAGGAGACAAATCTTAAACTTTACCCTAATCCGATAAAAGCAGGTGAAACCATTGGGCTTGGCAACACTAGCGGTCAAGATGGTATTGATTTTCTTGAACTTAGAAATTTGAACGGGAAAAAGATCCTAAACATTCCCAATTCAAAAGAGGGATTCACCTTGCCTTCTAATCTTGCAAAGGGGATTTACTTTATAAATGCAAGTTCTTCTAAAAAGATATATCCTGCAGAAAAGCTAGTTATTTATTAGAGACTTACCAATTAGAGCGATACATCTGGTTAGAAGAACGTACCTTTTTGGTTTTCTTTGCTTTTTTAGAACTTGAACAGCCTGAGTTTAAAAAAAAGGAAATTAGTATAATGGAAGCAAAAAATGATTTTTTGCTCTTGAAAGTTATTCCTGTTTTCATTTTCCCCAAACGTGTTTGTTCTTATGGTTCTTATTGCCCATGCCTGAGCCAGATTTTACCCGACTGCTATTCTTACTGCTTGCGCATGATTCAAAAGCCATTGTTAAACTCAAAAGAAAAGCCGCTGTAAGAAAAAGGCTAAGTAGTGATTTTGCTCTCTTCATCATCTAATTTAATTTATAGTTAATTTGTAAGGAACGATTGCTTCAAATATTCGAACTCCCGGATCACAAGCATTACCTTGTTTTGCCAGGCTATTGTAATTTAAAGTAATCTTGAAATTACCTGTTCCTGGTGTATTTGCATTAAAGTCAACAGCCCATATACCATCCAATCCTAGTTTATCGCCATTACTATCTTCACTTTCTTCTATAATTCGAATATCTCGGGTATCAAAGTCTCTAAAACAATTTACGTAACGTTCAGCTTGTTGTTTCAGGCTGGTTGTTACATTCTGACCATTGTCAAAATATAAAAGACTATACTCATACCTTCTTGTTGAATTGACAGCAGTATCTAAGAAAATAGTATCAAAGTTACCTGAACCTTGTGTCAATGATCCGTAACCAAATGTGTCGACTTCGGAAGTTTTGATATCTTCAAGCAGCAACAAATAAGCATTAGCGCTTACATTACCACGATCTACTGGTGGGAAGTCGGGTTCATCCTCTTCATCTTCTTCACAAGAAATGGCTAAGAAGGCAAGCATAAGCATTGCCAAAAGCATTTTATTAAAGTTCCTCATCAGCTCAGTTAAAACTCAAATATAAGATTACCTTTAAAAATAAAAGCCCCAAGTGATCACTTGGGGCTTTCGTCTAAGGTCTATTTTCTTTTATTGCAAAACAAAAGGAAAATCAACTTCAATGTCTGAGTCACCTGGTGCACAGGTACCATCTTTTACACCACCATCTTGATGACGCAAAGTTATTCTGAAGGTTCCGTTAGCAGAACTGCTAGTTGTCCAATCAGTATCAATCCCTAGATCTAAATTGTTTGCATCTTGGTCATTATAGCTGACGGTGATCTCATTATTTCCACCCTGAACTTCATAACAAATAAAATGCTCATCGGCTTCTGCAAGAATCTCGGCAGTTTTGTTTTCAATGTCATTCGGATCAGACTCGTCTAAGAAATACAGTTGCACATTAAAGGTGCTATCTGCAGGAATTCTTAGGGTGTCAACTACCCCATCATTTCCACCATCTCCATCAAGGTCTCTGAACAAGAAAGTATCTTGTGCAACCTGATTAGAGAAAGTTACCACACCTAGGGTGGTTATCACTTCTTCCTCATTAGGCGTTACATTAGTTCCACCATTAGGGGTCACCGAATCATCATCATCGTCAGTACAAGCTGTAAAAACAGATGCTGATAGTGCGAATACAAATGCATATTTAAAAAAACGTTTCATAGTAAAAAATTTAAGGTTAATGAATAATTATAAAAGGTTAATTTTTAATCTTAATTGAAGATCAAGGCCTTGTTCATCGGTGTAAAAACGAAATCGATTCATGTAATCGCGATACACCTCATTCAAGGCATTGTTTAATTGTAAGGCTATTTGATAGCCTAGTTTTTTTCTAGTTGTGTTATAGCTTAAAGCGGTACCCATCAACTGATAAGCTGGCGGCGGAGGAGCAATTTCTTCTTCCACATCAAACCGTTCTTGCCGTTGCACAAATAGATGATTGAGTTCTAAACTCAGTTCGTCTTTTTTTCTTTTCATATCAAAGCGATACCGCAAGACGTTTCGGTAACGGTTCGAGGGGATGTTGACTAAAAAGCTATTGCTTGTTAAGTCGTTCGCCCACAAAAAATTAGCACTTCCCTCCCAACTCAAGCTCTCGTATACAGGGTGTTTGAATTTAAGATCTGTTCCTCTAAATAATCCATCTACGTTCATCCAATCAAAAGAAGGAAATGCCCCTCTGATGGTCAGGTCTACCCCTTGTGGACTCAGGTAAATGAAATCATCTATTCGCTGAACAAATGCATCAATTTCCAGATCAAGCTTTTTCCATTTGCCTTCTAAAGCGGTATTGACAGCCAAGGCTTTTTCTTTTTCCAAATCCTGACTTCCAAACTCCAAGGAAGCTGTTCCATGATGCAATCCATCACTGTAAAGCTCATTGATTGCAGGAGGTCTCTCAGCATAACTCACATTTGCCTTCCAAGTCCACTCCTTGCCAAGCCTTCTGTATCCACCAAAATTTGCGGTAATAGCTGTAAAGTCTTGTTCTGTCCTTACAATGCCGCTTTGAGTGTATTGCTTAACATCCATTTGATTTTGGTCGTACCTTACACCTAACTCAACTTGTCCTTTTAAATAAGTTTTTGTTGATATACTGTAAAAACCAATAGCTTGATTTTTATAATCAGGAATAAAGTCAATAAAACTATTAATGGTGTTTTCAATGTTTTTAGCTGTAGCTCCAAAAGAGGTTTGAATGTTTCTCCACGCCGGCAATTGCCAATGTGCTTGTGCTACATAACTCTCAAGGCTTAAAGAAAATTCAGGAATATTCAAGCTTCTCAAAAATGGATCCCTAGGTAAACCGCGGTCAAACTCTTCTCTTATGTTAAACTGTCGACTAAGGCTTAGTTCTACTTGGCCCATTTTGTCAAAGTAGCGTTTAAACTCTACCTTAAAAAGCTCATGGATCAATCGCTGATAAGGTCTTCTTATTTCATAAGAAAAGCCTTCCTGGTCTTGCTCCCTTGGTTCATTCATAGCAATGGCCTTTTGCAAATCAGTAAGGTTTCCAATATGAGCGCCACTGAAAATGCCCACGTTTGAATTAAACAAACTGTAGTGCAATTTTGCTGTCCAGTTTTCAGCCGTATAGCCAAGCAGGTATGAATAATTAAACTCTTCCACTCCTGAGTTCCTTTGGTAGTAATTAGGAGTTCTAATGTTTCCACCCTTCTTTAAACTACCTTGAATACGCCAAGAAAGTCTTGGTAAGGCCTTAAACTTCCCTTCTAACATCAAACTGCTTGCACCTAAGCGATTGTTGCTTGCTAGCATTGAATTAAACTCAGCTTTAATACCTGCAGTTTGTGGAAGGGGTTTGGGCTCAACCAAAACCACTCCGCCAATAGCGCCATTTCCATAACGAACTGCTCCTGCTCCCTTTATAACAGAGTAAGAAGCACTTGCAAAAGGGTCGATTTCTGGGGCGTGTTCATCACCCCAGTTCTGCCCTTGATGCTCAACCCCATGATTAAGTATCTGTACACGGTTATTGGTAAATCCCTGTATAACCGGCTTGGATATGTTACTACCTGTATTCAATGTGTTTACACCATTTATGCTTGCTATCATTTGCGCTATCGGAAGACCTGATTTTCTAAAAACATCCTCCTGACTGATCCTTTGCTTCACCACCCCTTGATCTTTATCCTTTGAAGACTCAATAGTTACTTGTTCTAATTCTTCAGTATGATGCTCTAGAAAAAGATCTAACTGAAGATTCTTCTCAAGCTTTACTTTGATTGTATCTGGCTCACAACCTAAATGTGCTACCACAAGCTGATAATTTCCGGGACAAAGTCCTTTTAGCTCATACTTACCAAGTCCATCTGCTGAAACACCATGAGTGGTGTTTAACAACTGCACTGAAGCATAAGAGAGAGCAGATTGATCATGCTCATCAATTACTTGTCCACTAAGCTTTAGCTGACAATTATCTTGGCCAAGCGTAATTGAATAAATAGCCAATAAAATTATCAGCAAGCCAATTGACTTGCTCATTTTAATTTAAAGGTTGTAAGATAAATTGGGTTAAGAAAAGTGCTATCCCAATTTTGGTGGTGCCCTCCCTTTGTAGAGGTTATGAGCACTGCTTGACGGATTGATTACCTCGTTGAGGATCAATTCCGTTAAAAGCGGTTGTGCCTTTATGTTAGCCGTCTGAAATCCTATTTCGTAAGCAGGTAGCACAAAGTCACATAACTCACATTCAAAGAAAGGTTCTTCTACGTGATTCGTAGATTCGTGGCAAACAACTGTAGCTTCTTCATGATGATGAAAAGTCTCTGCAGGGATTAGAGTACCTGCTAAGACAAGCAATAAAAAGCTAGCTATATATGTTTGAAGTTGTTTTTGCATTTGGAGTGCAAAAGTAAGGGCTATTTTTTAAATGTAATATTGGTCTTAGATGGATATTGATTATTGCTTTGGTCAATATCTGCTATCCGACCTGTTGGATCAATCATTATGCTTTCTATTTCATCCTTTGGCAAGTCTAAGATCCACTCGTATTGAGGGAAGGTCCAAGGCCAATCTTCAGCTACCATCAATTCTCCCACTCCTTTTTCATTCCGCTTAGCTCCTCGCATAATACGTAAAGGAATAGTATAATACTTTGTCTCCCCTTTTTTGGTTTTTACCTCTATATCAAGCGGCATCGGCATATTGCCTAGCTTACTTAGTAATACTTTTGTTTTCTTTCCTTCCTCATTTACACTTTCTATCGCATAATCGATATGATTCGTAGTTTCAATCCACTGTTCTAAATACCAATTTAACTCAATACCACTTTCCTTTTCTACAATTCTAATGAAATCATTAGGGGTAGGATGTTTGTAACGCCATTCGTGATAATAACGCTTCAAGGAGCTCAAAAGCACATCCTCGCCAACGATGTAAGCCAATTGATTAAGGAAGATGAGCCCCATAGAGTAAGATGCTGTTCCGTAAGCTCTATTGGTGTGGTAATGGTCGGCGTGGGTTGTTAGAGGTTCTTGTTTACCAGATTCAACCAATCGATAGTAAGAGCGGTAACTGCCTTCAAAAGGTGTAAAGCCATTCCAAATTGAATCCATCACAAAATCACCCGCATAGGAGGTAAAG
>P_1C_Liq_1_UnCtyDRAFT_1000046_pt1 | contig 24968 bp, 22 predicted proteins | sample Pon1CUnioCityCA_2_FD_10230 | JGI IMG/M metagenome (IMG submission 10230) | reverse complement strand
CCCGCTCGGAGGTGAGAAAGGTGCGGTAGGCCTCCACGCGATCGGCGCGGGCGGGCAGGGACCCTGCCGCGAAGTGGAGTTCCCGGCGGGCCCGCGCGGCCAGCCCGGGCGGGTCTCCCGGGTGGGCATCCTCGGAGGCGGCATTCGGGTGGCCGGCGGCGTGGGACTTCATGGCGACGGTACGGAGCGTGGAGCTTGGGGCAGGAATCGCCAACCGTCGAGTTTCCCGGCGAGGGCCCAGCGCGGGTGCGGCGGAAGGGCGCCAGACTGTTGTGGCGGAGCGGAAAGTGTGAATGATTGGCCGCCATGTGGTTAGAAAGCCTCGCCTGTGTGCGCCCCGAACCTTTCTACACGCAGGCCGAATGCTGGGAGGTGCTGCGGAACAGTTCCCGTTTCGCGGAACTGCGCCCCGGTTCCCAGCGGCTTCTCGAACGGATCCTGAAGGGTTCCGGCGGCATCGATCGCCGACACTTCGCGATGCCGCAGGTGGAGGGGCTGTTTGACCTATCGGCGGAGGATCTGAACCGGGGCTTCGAGCGGGAGGCCCCCCGGCTGGGTGGAGAGGCCCTCGGCCGGGCCCTGGAGGAAGCCGGCCTGCGGGCCGGAGAGCTCGACGCCCTCCTCGTGTGCACCTGCACCGGTTATCTCTGCCCCGGTCTCTCCAGCTATATCGGGGAGGCGGCGGGCCTCCGCCCGGACGCCTACCTCGGCGACCTTGTCGGGCTGGGTTGCGGGGCGGCCCTTCCCCTCCTCCGGCAAGCCGCGGGCCTGCTCGCGCTCGATCCGGACGCGAAGGTGGCCTGCGTTTCCGTGGAGGTGTGTTCGGCGGCGTTCTACATCGACGACGACCCCGGGGTGCTCGTGAGCCTCTGCCTGTTTGGAGACGGGGCGGCGGCGAGCATCTGGAGCGGGGACCGGGCCGGGGAGGACGCGGGGAAGGTGCGCGCTTACGGGTTCGACACCCTGCACCGCCCGGAGGCGCGGGAGCAGCTCCGCTTCGAGAACCGCGGGGGCAAGCTGCGGAACCGGCTGGAGCGGACCGTCCCGGCCACGGCGGCCGCGGCTGTCCGCGAGCTGCACGCGCGCTCCGGCGCGAACGGGGCGGAGGTGATCACGCATGCCGGCGGTCGCGATGTCCTCGACGCGGTGGCCGACTCCCTGCAGGTGCCGGACCTGCCGACCTCGCGGGAGGTGCTGCGGGACGGGGGCAACATGAGCAGCCCGAGTGTCCTTTTCGCGGTGGACGAGGTCCTGCGGGCCCGGGCGGGCCGACCCGTCGACCTCTGGGCCAGCTCGTTCGGGGCCGGGTTCAGTTGTCACTCCTGCCGGCTGACCGGCGGGAATAGCTAGGCCTCGCCCTCCCCGGCAACCCGCTGGAACCCGGCGAGGAACTCGCGGTTGCCGTCGGTGCCGGCGAGGGTGGACTCGCGGACGGAGGCGAGCCACGCCCCCGGAAGGTGGGCGAGGATCCAGGCGACGACCTCATCGCGGACCCGTGCGCGCACTTGCGGGTCGCGGATCACCCCGCGGCCGGCATCGGCCTCGGCCCGGGAGGCCTCGAACTGGGGCTTGACGAGCACGACCATGCGACCGCCCGGGGCGAGCCGCGCCCAGACCGCGGCGAGCACCTTGCGGAGCGAGATGAAGGAGAGGTCGACCACCACCCAGTCGTAGCGGTCGCGGGGAAGATCCGCGGAGGCGAGGGTTCCCGCGTGGACGCGCTCGAGGTTGGTGACTCGCGGATCGCGGCGGAGTCTCTCGTGGAGCTGGCCCCGGCCCACGTCGACGCAGGTGACTTCCCGGGCGCCCCGCTGGAGCAGGCAGTCGGTGAAGCCCCCGGTGGAGGCGCCCACATCGAGGACGGTGGCGCCGGTGGGGGACCAGCCGACGGCCTCGAGAAAGCCCTCCAACTTCTCCCCGGCCCGGCTGACGAAACGGGGAGGATGCTCGAGGGCGAGGGGCAAGTCCCGGGGGACCGCCCGCCCCGGCTTGTCCATCCGCTCCGTGCCGTTCCACACCTTCCCCGCGAGGATGAGGGCCTGGGCCTGGGTGCGGCTCGCGCAGAGGCCCTTCTCGACCAGCAGGTGGTCGAGGCGGATCCTGCGGAGGGGGCGTTCGCTCATGGCCACTCGATAGGCAGCCGGCCCCGCTGCGTCCACGCGAAAGGGTAAATCCTTGCCGGCCGGAACCCGCCCCCGGTAGCTTGCCGGCATGGAGGACTCCGCCACCGCCCGCCACCCCGAGCTCGACCTGGAGGCACTGGGACGCCTTGCCCGCATCCGCCTGCGCGACGAGGACCGGGCGGAATTCCAGCCCCAGCTCGCCCGCATCCTCGGCTATGTGGAGCAACTTTCCCGGGTGGAGGTGGAGGGAGTCGAGCCGATGACCCACCCCGTCCCCCTGGAGAACATCCTCCGGCCGGATCGGGCGGTGGCCCCCGATTCCCGGGAGGCCTACCTCGACAACGCGCCGGCCACCCGCAACGGGGAGGTCATCGTTCCGCGGGTGATCGAGGAATGACGGCCCTGCACACCTGCACGGCCGGGGATCTCGGCACCCTGCTCGACCGCGGGGAGGTGGGTAGCCTGGAAATCACCGAACACCTCCTCGCGCGGTTGGAAGCCTGCGAGCCACGGATCCGCGCCTTCCTCTCCTGGGAGGGGGAGGACGCGCGGGCGCGGGCGCGGGCCAGTGACGAGCGCCGCCGGCGCGGGGAAAGCCGCGGGCCGCTGGAGGGGGTCCCGGTGGCCCTCAAGGACATCGTGGCCGTGGAGGGCCAGCCCCTCGGCTGCGCCAGCCGGATTCTCGAGGGATTCCGCAGTCCGTACACGGCGACCGCCGTCCGTCGGCTCGAGGAGGCCGGGGCCGTGGTCTTCGGGCGGTTGAACATGGATGAATTCGCGATGGGTTCCTCCACGGAGAATTCCGGCTACCACCCGACGGCCAATCCCTGGGATAACCGGAGGGTGCCCGGCGGCAGCAGTGGGGGCAGCGCGGCGGCGGTGGCGGCGGGAGAGGCCCCCATCGCCCTGGGCAGCGATACCGGCGGGTCCATCCGCCAGCCGGCGGCCTTCTGTGGCACGGTGGGGCTGAAGCCCACCTACGGGAGAATTTCCCGCTATGGCCTGGTGGCCTTTGCCTCCTCGCTGGACCAGATCGGTCCGCTGGCCCGCTCCGTGGAGGACGTGGCCCTCTTCCTCGATGCCACCTGCGGTCACGACCCGCGGGACTCGACCTCCCTGCCCGGCGGACCGCCGGCGTGGGCGGGGAGGCTGGCACCCCCGGAAGGCCCCCTGCGCCTCGGTGTGCCCCGCGAATTCTTCGGGGAGGGCCTGGCTCCGGAGGTGAGGGAGGCGGTGGAGAAGGCCCTTCGCTTTTACGAGCAAGCCGGCCACAGCGTGGAGGAGGTGGACCTGCCCCACGCGGAGTACGGAGTCGCCGTTTACTACATCGTAGCGACCGCGGAGGCTTCCTCGAACCTCGCCCGCTTCGACGGGATCCGCTACGGGCAGAGGGCCCCCGGGGCCGAGGACGGGATCGACCTCTACTACCGCACCCGGGAGGAGGGCTTCGGCCCGGAAGTGGTCCGCCGGATTCTGCTCGGCACCTACGTGCTCTCCTCCGGTTACTACGATGCCTACTACCTGCGCGCGCAAAAGGTGCGCACCCTCGTGCAGCGGGATTTCGAGGAAGTCTTTGCCCGGGTGGACGCCCTCGTTTCCCCGACCACGCCGACGGTGGCCTTCCGGGAGGGGGACAAGATCGACGATCCGCTCGCGATGTACCTGAACGACATCTACACCATTCCGGCGAACCTTGCCGGGCTGCCGGCCCTGAGCGTGCCCTGCGGATTCTCTCCGGAGGGAATGCCGATCGGCTTGCAGCTGATGGGGCCCGTCCTCGCGGAGGAACGCCTCCTGCAGTTGGCCCGACAGTTCGAGGAGGGCCACGACTTCCGCGGACAGGTGGCCCCGGTGGAAACAGGGGAGGGCCGAAGCTCATGAGCGCGGCTTGGGAACCCGTCATCGGACTCGAGGTCCATGTCCAGCTGGGGACCGCCTCGAAGATGTTCTCCCCCGTTCCCTATCGCTTCGGGGAGGAGCCGAACACCCTGATCGATCCGGTCGTCTGGGCTCTTCCCGGCAGCCTGCCCGTCATCAACGAGGAGGCGGTGGCCAAGACCGTGCAGCTCGGGCTCCTGCTCGGTTGTGAGATCGCCCCCGTCTGCAAGTGGGACCGGAAGAACTACTTCTATCCCGATTCGCCGAAGAACTACCAGATCTCGCAGTACGATCAGCCCGTCTGCCGGCACGGCAGCGTGGAGATCGAGTTGGCGGGTCCTTCCCGGGCGGAGATGGGCCCGCACCGGGAGGTCCGCCTCACCCGCATCCACCTCGAGGAGGACGTCGGCAAGCTGACCCACTACGGCAAGGACAGCGGCGTGGACTACAACCGGGCGGGCACTCCCCTCGTGGAGATCGTCACCGAGCCGGACCTGCACTCGGCGGAGGAGGCCTATGCCTTTCTCACCTGCCTGCGCCGCATGCTCGTGCACGCCGGCCTCTCCGACTGCGACATGGAGAAGGGGCAGTTGCGCTGCGATGCGAACATCAGTCTCCGGCCGGCGGGGAGTGGCAAGCTCGGCACCAAGGTGGAGCTGAAGAATTTGAACAGCATCAGCGGCGTGCGCGACGGGATCGCCCACGAGATCCGGCGCCAGCAGCGGGAGCTCGAGCGGGGCAACGCCCTTCGCCAGGAGACCCGGCGCTGGGACGCGGAGAAGGGGCAGACCCGCGAGATGCGGGGCAAGGAGGAGGCCCACGACTACCGCTATTTTCCGGACCCGGACCTCCTGCCCGTCCGGATCAGCGAGGCATGGAAGGCGGAGCTGGCGGCGACTCTCCCCGAGCGTCCCTTCGACCGGCAGCGCCGCTACCTCGAACGGCTCGGCCTCCCGTATTCGACCGCGACCGTGCTCATCGGGGAGCGGGAGGTCGCCGACTTCTTCGAGGCCTGCCTCACGGAGGGGGGCGATCCCGTCATCGCGGGCAACCTCGTGGCCAACGATCTCCTGCGGGAGCGGAGGGGCAGCCTTGCGGAACTCCCCATCGGGCCGGCCGAGGTGGCGGAGCTGGCCGGCTTGTTGGCCCATCGGACCATTGCCCACGCCACCGCCCGGGAACTCCTCGCCGAGATCGTGCAGACCGGAGGATCGCCCTCGGCCCTCGTGCGGGAGCGGGGGCTCGAGCAGCGGTCGGATACCGGGGAGCTCGAGGCCCTCTGCCGGGAGGCGATCGAAAACTCCCCCAAGGCGGTCGCCCAGTACCGGGAGGGCAATGCCAAGGCCATCAATGCCGTGAAGGGGCAGGTGATGAAGGCGACGGGGGGGAAGGCGGACCCACAGGTCGTCAACCAACTCCTCGAAAAGCTCCTCGCGGACTAAGGATACGGACCACCCCTCAAATCGGGCGGTTGGGGGCTCTCCTGGTGGAGCCGATCGGGATCGAACCGACGACCTCCACAATGCCATTGTGGCGCTCTTCCAACTGAGCTACGGCCCCAGGAAAACTCGGGAGACAATCGCGAAAGTCCCTCGCGGTCAAGCCCAAGAGGGAGGGGAAGGGAGAGAAACGACCCCGCGGAGGTACCGTACCGTCTCGGGGCGGGCACGATACCTCCGGAGGCCGGAAAGGGAAGGCCTCAGTCCTCCTTGGCGATGAGGCGGGCGAGCGCGTCGGACTTCGGATCGACGAGGGCGGCGATCCGCTCGCGGTGCACGGTGGCCACGATCATGTCGCCGATCTCGGCCCCAACCTCGGAGAAGAGGCCCAGTTCCTGCATCCGCACCGTCTGGTGGCGGTTGTCGTCGGTGGGCGTCACGTAGTGGACGGCATCGGCGTCGTAGCGGTAGAGAAGGTAGAGCTGGGCGAGCGTCATGAGCCGCTTGCGCTTGCAGTCCTCGGCCCGGGTATTCTGGTCGCGGATGGAGAGGATGCTCCGCCCGGCGCGGTCCTCGATGGCGGCGTAGACCACGTCGAGCACCTTTTCCTCTTCGCCTCCCCGGAGCAGGGAGAGCTCGATGAGTTCGGAGGAGGCCCGTGCGGGCGCAGGCGGGCCCGGGGAGCGGGGTCCATCCCGTAGTGGGCGGCCCAGGCGTCGAGCCAGCCGTCGAGCACCTTGACCGGGACCTCCGTCTGGATGCGGTGCTGGTGTTCGGTGGAACCCTTGCCCATGGCCTTGGTGGTGGCATTCCGCCCGAGGGAGGCGGCGAGGGCGGCGTCCAGCCGCGGTCCACCCACGTAGCTCTGTGGCTTGGAGTAGGGGGACTCCAGCAGGCGGAGCCGGCGCTGCAGCTTGGCGAGGGCGAGCATGCCGTTCTCGCGGAGATCGGTGGTGAACTCCTCGGCGGCCCAGCCGTCGATCTGGTGCCCGCCGTAGGTGATGAAATTGAAGACGAACCCGAGCTTGCCGATTTCCTTGGGGAAGTCGCGCATCTCCTGCTCGGTCATCCCGGTGGTGTCCCAGTTGAAGGAGGGGGAGAGGTTGTAGGCGAGCATCTGGTTCGGGTAGACCGCGTGGACGGCCTCGGCGAACTCGCGGGCCTCCTCGAGGTTGGCCGTCTTCGTCTCCATCCAGAGGAGATCGGCGTAGGGGGCGACGGCGAGGGACTTGGCAATCGCGTAGGGGATGCCGCCCCGGACCTGATAGTAGCCCTCGGAGGTGCGGGCGAGCTCGCTGTCCCAGGTGACCCGGAGGCCCATCTCGGCGGCCTTGGCGGAGGCCCGGCGGTAGGAGGCGGTCTTGGCGAACTCCAGCCATTCCTCCTCGGTCATGGGTAGATCAAAGCCCTCTTCCTTGCGGAAGCGCATCGCCTCGATGACGGCCTCGCCGTAGGTCATGAGGCCGGCGGCGTCCTCCCACTTCTCGCTGAGGATGGCCCCGGCCTCGTCAAAGGCAGCTTCCATCTCGCTGGACGAGCCGGAGCGGGCGCGCTCGACGCAGGCGTCGATCTCGCCGGCGATGCCGGCCTCCCGGAACCAGGCGTCCGCCTTCTCGAGGTTTTCCTCGGCGAGGCCGAGCATGCGGTGCCCGTTCACCTCGTCCACGCCGCCCTGGTGGAAGCGGCGGAGGAGGGCGGCGGAGCAGTCGCGGTAGGGCGGGACCTGGAGGAGGGTGGCCCCGAGGATGAAGGGGTGGTCGCGACCGTCGCTGTTGTTGTCGAGGAGATTGGCGGCCTCGGCATCCGTACGGGCGACGATGATGCCCTCGACGCCCATGGTATCGAGCTGGAAGCGGGCGGTGTTCAGGCGGGAGATCTGCTCGGTGACGGAGACGAGCACCTTCCCCCCCTGGTGGCCGCACTTCTTGGTCCCGGGCCGCTGGTCCTCGATGTGGTAGCCGGGCACGCCGGCCTCGACAAAGCGGCGGATGAGATTGCGGACATGGGCATCCCCGCCGTGGCCCGTGTCGGCGTCGGCGATGATGTAGGGATTGTAGTCGACCTCCGGCGTGGCCTCGCGCTCCCCGGCGGACATGCGGGAGCGGTTGAAGCGCTGGTTGCGGTCCTGGGTGAGGAGGGCCCGCACCAGCACGGAAGCCTCGTCCGGGACCTGGCTGAGCGGGTAGGAGGCGAGGTCGGCCCCGAGGTCCTCCTGCACCGAGCCCTTGGCGGAGGTGGCCCAGCCCCCGAGGTAGATCCCCTGGATCCCCAGTCGCTTCATCATGACGACATGGCCGGGAGAGTAGGGCCCGAAGGTGGTAATGGACCGCCGCGATCGTAGTGCTCACGGAGCAGCTGGTAAAATCCGCGGGCGGCCTCGCGGGCGATGGGGTAGTCCTTTTCGATCGTGCCCTGCTGCTCGGCGACCTGGCGGGCCGAGTAGAGCCGGGTGATCTCCCGGAAACGGGGGCTGGCAAACCAGTCCTCGAGTTGTCGAATGGCCTCGTCGAGGGGGGTAGAATCACTCATGGGGTATCTTTTGGGGGTTGGGGTCGAGGGTAACGGGAAAAGGGTGGGGCTCTCAGACCTGGAAGTCCGGATTGTCCGTCCAGCGCTCGTTTTCCTCGCGCAGGCGGCGGAGGTACTCGTCGATCCGCTCGCGGGCCACCTCGGGGTCCTTGTTGTTCAGGTTGAGGTTGAGGAGGTCGATGTACCAGGGGACCTTCTCCTCGGACCGGACGTAGGCGTCCACGATCTCGCGGACGATGGGGAGGGTGGTGGTCTTCGAGTCCTCGTGGACATCCTTGGGGTCGGCCTGGAGCAGCTTGTCGTACTCCTCGCGGAGGAGGCGCTCGAAGAGGGAGAGGGTGAAGGTATCGCCCTTGGCCACGCCGGTCTCCCCGTCCTCCTCGGTGAGGCGGGCCTTCTTGTGGAGCCATTCCCAGAGAATGCTCATGCGGATTTCGCCGGTGGCGGCGTCCTCCATGAGGTAGAGGATGTCGTCGTCGCCGAAGAAGTCGGCCGGCTTGAGGGCGGCCGCCTGGAAGCCCTCACCGAAGGCGTTGCCGTACTGGAGGGCGACGCTGAGGAGGTTGCGGGCCCCGCGGATGGTGCGGGGGGCTTCCTCGAGGAGGAGGAGGTCCCGGGCGTCCTGTTCGGAGTAGCCCGGGGCGGGGAAGGCGCGGCCGAGCTGGTTGTCCGTCCCGACTTTTTCCCAGGCCGGGCGGATGATGTGGACCATCCGCCAGTGGGCCACCCACTTGCCGCTGGCGCCCTCGCGCTGTTCGCGCTCGGCTCCGGCGTAGGCTTTCTCCATGGAGCTCTTCACCCCCGCCTCCGAGCCGACCGGGATGTTCGGCTCCATGCCGCCCTGCCAGAGGGCGAACTGGCCGTGCTGGTCAGGAGTGTTGACCACCCGGCGGACGCGGTCCTCGTAGACCCGCATATAGCCGTAGGTCATGGTGATGGACTCGATGTTCGGGTTGAGGAAGTCGGGATCGGCGGCCATCCGGTCGGAGACGCTGTTGATGTAGTCCCAGCGGCCCGTGTTGTAGCCGACGAAGTGCAGGCCGAGGGCCGCCCGGATCTCCATGAGCTGGTAGGTGGCCTCGAGCTGCTCGACGAGCACGTAGGTCTTGATGGTACCTACGTCGAGTCCGAGGTGCCCCTCGAGGGTGGTGAGGAGCTTGTTCCAGAAGGCGGCCTCCGCGGCGGTCTGGATCTTGGGAAGGTAGAGGACGACGGAAGAGCCCTGTTCCTGGAGGGTCCGGTGGTTGTTCGTGACGTAGAGGGCGGTGTCCACGAGGGAGGCGGCGAGCCCCTTGCCCTCGTGGTCGCGGGTGTGCCGGTCGTCGAGGTGGAGGCCGCGGGCCCGGAAGATGCGGGTGGTGAAAGAGAGTTGTTCCTCCCAATCCGTGACGATCTCGTGCCCGAAGAACTCGCGGGCCCAGCGGTTCATCCCGTCGGCCACGCCCGGAACCACCTCGAGGAAGCGCTCGTCGCGGGCGAAGGCCAGCTTGAGGTTGCGCTGGTTGTCGAGGGACATCGTGTCGATCTGGCCGAGGGCGTCCTCCCCGTCGAACATCCAGCCGTCGGCGCCGGAGAGGAGAGCGTAGGCGACGTTGCGGATGGAGGAGGCGAGATTCGCGTGCGGCTTGGCACCGGGACCGGTGCCCTGGATCCACTGGCGCTGGAGATCGTGGGGGATGGTCGAGCCGGTGAAGCGGCCCTCCCGGGCGTTCCGCACGGTGAGGCGGGTCCCCGGAATGGTTTCCTCCGGATTGAGGAACTGGGGCGGCTCGCCACTGCGGAAACGCTCGGCGCGCCGCCGGGTGCGGGCCGCCATCAATTGGTTGCGCTCCGCATTGAGGGGTTCGAGGGCCTCGATGGCAGCGATCGCCTCCGGAGTGTAGACATCCGGGTACGCGGACTCGATGGAATCGCGGAGGTGGAAGTTGCGGGAGGAACTCATAAAGGGGTAGGGACTAGGGGAGGGGCAGACCGGTCGGCTCGCCCGGCGAGGCGACCACCGCAAAAACGAGTCCCGAAAATGAGCGCCCGCCCGCGAGGCTGTCCAGCGCTACTTCTTCCGGCCTGTCGAGTCTGACGGAAAATTGCAACCACCAGAAGCCGGACTACTGCGCAAAGGGCCTATTCTTCTTGCACCGGAACCGGGGGCAGGTGCCAGATCTGCTCGGCGTATTCGCGGATGGTGCGGTCCGAGGAGAACTTGCCGGTACGGGCGGTATTGAGAATGGCCCGGCGGTTCCACTCATGGCGGTCCCGGTAGAGTCGATCGACCTGTTGCTGGGTCTGGCCGTAGGCCTCGAAATCGGCACAGACGAGGAAGGGGTCCCCCCCGTCGAGAAGGCTGTGGACCAGCGGGGCGAAGGCGTCCTTCTCGCCCCGGGTGAAGGCATCGGTGCCGAGCCAGTCGATGGCGGCGCGGAGGAGGGGGCTGCGCTCGTAGTAGTCGCGGGGCTGGTAGCCACTGGCCACCAGGTCGGCCACCTCGTTCTCGCGGAGCCCGAAGATGAAGATGTTGTCCTCGCCGACCTCGTCGCGGATCTCGACGTTGGCACCATCGAGGGTGCCGATGGTGAGGGCCCCGTTGAGGGCGAACTTCATATTCCCGGTGCCGGAGGCTTCCTTGCCGGCGGTGCTGATCTGTTCGGAGAGGTTGGCGGCCGGGATGATCTTTTCGGCGAGGGAGACCCCGTAGTTCGGGAGGAAGGCGACCTTGATGCGGTCCTCGACGCGGGGGTCGTGGTTGATGCGGTGGCCCACGCAGTTGATGGCGCGGATGATGTTCTTGGCGATCAGGTAACCCGGGGCAGCCTTGGCGGCGAAGACGAAGACCCGGGGCACCATGTCGAAGTCCTTCTCGTGGAGCAGCCGGTAGTAGAGGCTGAGGATGTGGAGCAGGTTGAGGTGCTGGCGCTTGTACTCGTGGAGCCGCTTCACCTGGCAGTCGAAGAGGGCGTGGGGGTCGACGGTGATGCCGAGGGAGTCGGAGATGACCCGGGCGAGCTGTTCCTTCTTGGCGAGCTTGACCGCCTCGAACTCCTCCTGGAAGCCGCGGTCGCCGGCGTGCTTTTCCAGGCCCCGCAGGTCCTCGAGGTGGGTGACCCAGCTGGAGGACCCGAGGGTGCGGGTGGCGAGGCCGGCGAGCTCCGGGTTGCAGGCGAGGAGCCAGCGGCGGGGGGTGATCCCGTTGGTCTTGTTCTGGAACTTGCCCGGGTAGAGTTCGTCGAAGTGGTGGAAGAGGTGCTTGCGGAGCAACTCGGTGTGGAGGGCGGCCACGCCGTTGACCGTGTGGCTGGCGACGACGGAGAGGTAGGCCATCCGGATCATCTGGGGGTCACCCTCCTCGATCAGGGAGAGCTCCCGCTTGCGGTCGTTGTCGCCGGGCCACTTGGGCTCGACCTCGTCCTCGAGGAAGCGGTGGTTGATCTCGTAGACGATCTGGAGGTGGCGGGGGAGGACCCGCCCGAAGAGGGGGACACTCCACTTCTCGAGGGCCTCGGGGAGGAGCGTGTGGTTTGTGTAGGAGAAGATCCGCCGGACGAGGGCCCAGGCGTCGTCCCAGGGGAAGCCGTGCTCGTCGAGGAGGATGCGCATGAGCTCGACAACGGCGACGGCCGGGTGGGTGTCATTCAACTGGATGGCGACCTGCTCGGGGAAGGCTTCCCATGTCTGCTCGCGCCGGAAGTAGCGGCGGATGATGTCGCGGAGGGAGCAGGATACGAAGAAGTACTGTTGGACGAGGCGGAGTTCCTTGCCGCTCTCGGTGGCATCGTTGGGATAGAGGACCTTGGAGATGGTCTCCCCGAGGGCCTTCTCGCGGACCGCGTCGACGTAGCCCCCGCGATTGAAGGCCTCCAGGTCGAGGTCGGAGGAGGCCTTCGACTCCCAGAGGCGGAGGTAGTTCACGGTCTTCGTGCCGTAGCCGGCGATGGGGATGTCGTAGGGGACCCCGAGGACCGTGCGGGTGTCGACCCAGGCCGGGTGGAAGTCGCCGTTCTCGTCGACAAAGCTCTCGGCCCGCCCGTAGAGGCGCACTTCCTGGAGGTGTTCCGGCCGAACGATCTCCCAGGGGTTGCCAAAGCGTTCCCAGTTGTCGGGCAGCTCGACCTGGTGCCCGTTCTCGAATTCCTGGCGGAAGAGACCGAACTGGTAGTGGATGCCGTAGCCGATGGCGGGGTAGTCGAGGGTGGCGAGGGAATCGAGGAAGCAGGCGGCGAGCCGCCCGAGGCCGCCATTGCCCAGACCCATGTCCTTCTCCTCGGCACCGAGTTCGTCGATCTCGAAGCCCAGACCGCGGACCGCTTCGACGACGGCGTCGTGCAGCCCCGAGTTGAAGATGTTGTTCTTGAAGAGCCGACCCATGAGGTATTCCAGGCTCAGGTAGTAGACCCGGCGCACCTTCTCGCGGTTGTGGGTGCGCATGGTGGCGATGTAGGCGGCGAGGATGTAGTCCTCGACGGCTTTGGAGGTAGCGATCCACCAGTCGCGCGGGGTGGCCGTGTGGGTGTCGCGGGCGAGGGTGGACTGCAGGTGGTGGAGGATGGAGGCCCGGATCTCGTTGGCGCTGACCTGGCCGGGGTCGGTCGGCAGGGTGGGTGTGCCCGTGAGGGCGGAGGGAGCCGGGGTGCCGGCACCGCTGGCGGAGGCGGGGCGGGCATCCGTGGCCGCCGGGCGGGCGGTTTTCTTGGTGGCTTTCTTCGCGGCCTTGGTGGCCTGGGGAGAGGTCGCCTTCTTGGCGGTCTTCTTGCGGGCGGCTTTCTTGGTCATGGTGGTGGGAGGCGGAGGCGAGTGGGGGAAGAAGGGTTGGTGGCGTATCCGGAAACAGGAACCGTGCCAGCGGGCGGGCCGACCGGGGGCGACCCGGGCCGTCGACCGGGCCGGTCAGTCCTGCCGGGGGCCCATGATCTCGGAGAGCGGCGTGGGGGGGGCGGGCAGGGCGAAGGCCCCGGCCGGCGGGGTCTCTGCGGAGAGCGCGGTGACCTCGTAGTCGTTGCCGAAACGGAGCACCCCGAGACCCTCGGCGGCAACCCGCTCCGTGATGGCCCCGGGACCCTCGCGACCGGCGGCGGCCGCCATGGCGACGGCGTAGCGGTCGAAGGCTTCCTGCATGCCGACGGCGAGGGGTGCGTCGCTGAGGATCGCTTCCGCCTCCCGTTCGCGGCCCTGGTCGTCGATCCACACCAGGCGGTAGATCTCTCCCGGGACACCGGCGACGGACTCGCGGACACCCGTGGGGACCCAGTCGACCAGCCGCTCCGCGTTGAGGGGAACATCCCCGTCGATGTTCAGGCGGAGGGAGCCCCCCATCCGGGCCATTTCGGAAAAGTTCATGACGAGGGGCCCGCCTGCTTGGTGGGTGACGATGAAGACCTCGCCCTCGCGGAGGAGGATCTCGCCGATCCCCTCCTTCGCCCCGGGGAGGATCCGCACCTCCCCGCGGTCGTTCCAGGCGAGTTCGAGGGTCAGGCGCTCGGTTTGCCCGGCCTCGATGGAGGCCGTGCCGGCGGAGAGGGAACCGGCGAGGGGGAGGAGGAGGGTGAGGAAGCCAAGGAGAGGTGTGCGCATCGGGAATCGGGATTGAAAAACCGGGAATCTTCCGGAGGGCCGGGCCTTGCCCGGGCCCTGCGAAGAACCTTTCAATCCGGCCGATCGGCGTCGAGCCGGAAGTGGGCTTCGCCGAGGCAATCGGCCCAGGCCGGCGGGGGCGGCTGGTGGAGCGCGGGCAGGCCGAGGGTGTTCTCCACGGACCACTCCCCGGCGTGCAGCATCTGCCGGGGCCAACCGAGCGCCTCGCGGAGCCGCGGGGTCCAGCCCTCCCGGCAGAATTCCAGGTAGAGGGTTTCATCGGGCCCGTAGAGCTTGTCGCCGACCAGGGGGAGGCCGGCGGCGGCGGCGTGCACCCGGATCTGGTGCTTGCGGCCGCCCGCCGTATGCACCCGGCAGAGGGTTTTCCCGTGGGCGGTGAGAAGGGGTTGGAAGCGGGTAAAGCCCCCAGCGGGATCCCTCTCGGAGCTCGCCCGCATTTTCACCCGCACCGCCGAGGGCCGGTCGGGGACGATGCGATCGTGTCGTTCGAGGGTTTCGCCGAGGGTGCCGTGAAGAACCGCGAGGTAGCTCTTGGAGACCTCGCGGCGCTCCACGGCCCCCTGGAGGAGGCGGGCGGCGCCGCGGTCGAGGGCGAAGACGACGATCCCGCTCGTTTCCCGGTCGAGCCGGCTCACCGGGTGGATGCGCTCCGTGCCGAGGTGGCGGCAGGCAGCGGAGGCGAGGCTGGATCCCGGGCCGGCCTTGGCGGGGTGCACGGGCAGCCAGGGGGGCTTGTCCACGGCGAGGACCCGTTCGTTCCGGAAGAGGATACGGGCGCGGAACTCCCCGGGGTCGAGTCGCGGAGCTTCCGCGGAGCTGGCGCGGGCCTCGTCGGCGCGGGAGCGGGCGCGTTCGGAGGGAGGCGGGGCCACGAGACCGGCGGGGACGGGGTCGGGTCCGGAGGGAGGGCCGCCGGCGGAGTCTGCGGCCTTCATCGGGCCTCCGGCGGATAGCCCGGGGCGAAGCAGGCTGGCCAGTCCCCCCTCCGGAAGCGGGTGAACAGGGAGACCGGGAGGGCGGCGACGAAGGCGCGGCCGTAGGGCTTGCGGAGGAGGCGCGCGTCGAGGAGGACGAATTGGCCGCGGTCATCGACCCGGCGGACGAGTCGTCCGAGCCCCTGCCGGAACTTGAGGAGGGCGTCCGGCAGGGAAATCTCGGTGAAGGGGGAGCCGCCCCGTTCCCGAACGGCCTCCTCCCGGGCCTGGCGGACCGGGTGGGAGGGGTTGTCGAAGGGGAGCTTGGTGAGGATGACCTGGGAGAGGGCCGGTCCGGGCACGTCGATTCCCGTCCAGAAGCTGTCCGTGCCGAAGAGGAGGGCGTTCCCGTCCTCCCGGAAGCGCTCGAGGAGGGTGGAGCGGTTGAGGTCGCCGCCCTGCCGGAGGAAGAGATGGCCGGCGGCCTCCCAGTCCGGCTGGACGCGGCGGGCGGTGGTGGCGAGATCCTGGTGGCTGGTGAAGAGGACGAGGGTCCCCCCGGTCACCGCCCCCGCCGCGGCGAGGATGGCCTCCGCCCAGTAGTCGAGGGTGGCGGCCGGGGTGCGGCCGGTGGCGGCGGGGCAGTCCTCACTGACGAGGACGCGGGTGCGTTCCTCGTAGGGAAAGGGAGAGTCGACCCGGCCGTGCTCCTGGCCCTCCGCGCCGATGCGGCGGAGGAAGGGGTCCATGTCCTCTCCCGGGGCGAGGGTGGCGCTGGTCAGCCCGACGGTGGTCTCAGCGGCGAAGAGGATGGCGCGCAGTTCCGGGGCGAGGTCGATGGGAGCGGAGCGGAGGGTGGTGATCGGCCGTTTCCGGCCGCCCTGCTCCACCCAGATGACGTGTCCCTCGAAATCGAGGGCGAGGAAGCGGTCGAAGAGGCCGCGGTAGTGGTCGATCCGGGCCTGCTGGTCGCGCATTTCCGCGTGGCGGGTCTCGTCGGTGGCCTCCTCGGCGAGGGCCTTCAGCCGGCGGGAGAGTTCGCGGAGGGGCTCCCGGAAGACCGGCTCGGCCCAGTCCGGCTCGAGCAGGCGGACCTGGTCGCGCTCGCGGAGGAAGAGGGCGGCGGTGGCCTCGAAGAACTCGTCGCAGGCGGCGAGGGCCTCTTCCACCAGCCGGAGGTCGGCGGGCCGCCCCCGTTTGCGGAGGATCCCCTTGCGCGTCTTCGGGTTGTAGAGGATGCGCAGGCCGCGCTCCACCCCGTAGCTGGAGAGGGAGCTGCCGAGGTGGTCGGTGGCGATGGCCGGGAGCGTGTGGGCCTCATCGAGCATGAGGAAATCCCCGGCGAAGAGCACCCCCGTCTCGTCCTTGCCCGGGGTCATTCCGGCGGCGACCAGCGAGAAGAGCAGGCTGTGGTTGAGGATGATGAGATGGGCCTTGCGAACCCGGTCGCGGGCGGCGTGGAAGAAGCAGCTCTCGGCCGGGCACTCCTTCCGGTTGCAGCTGGAGGCATCCGCGTTGACGGCGTCCCAGAGCTCGGGAGGCACCGGGAAATCGAGTTCCTGGCGGAGACCGGTGGGGGTCTCCACGACCCAGGCGAGCAGTTGGCGGATGGTTTCCTCGGTGGAGGAGGGGAAGAGTTCGCCCTGTTCCTCGCGAACGCGGGCGAGCCGCTTCGCGCAGACGTAGTTGCCCCGGCCGACGAGGAAGGCGGCCCGGAAGTCGGCGTAGGGCCGCAGGGCCGGCACGGCCTGGAAGAGGGCCCGGCACTGGGCGAGGTCCTTTTCGCGGATCTGTTCCTGCAGGGAGATCGTGTGGGTCGAGACGAGGAAGGGGCGGCCGGTGGCGACGGCGTGGAGGAGGCCGGGCAGGAGGTAGGCGAGGCTCTTGCCGACCCCGGTGCCCGCTTCGAAGAGCAGGGGCCGTTCCCGCTCGAGGGCCGTGGCGAAGCGCTCGGCCATCACCTGTTGCTCGGGGCGGTGCTCCAGCCCGAGGGCTTTCTCGAGGCTTCCCCCGGCCGCGAAGATTTCCCGCGTGCGGGCGAGCACCTCCGAGGAGCGGGGCGCGGGATCCTCGGTGGGCTCAATGGGTCGGATCATGGCGGTGCGGGGACGGGTGCGGGGAACGCGCCTGGGAGGACAGTCTCGCCGGGAGCGGCTTCCGACTCAATGCCGGACCGGGTCAGGCCGGCCGGTCGCCCGGGCCGGGGGGCGCGTCCCACCAGTCGGGGTCGGGAAGCCCGGCGTAGGCCTCGGCGAGGTGGCGTGACCAGGCGTCGTGCATCCGGTGGTAGTAGGCGTCGTCCTCGTGGATCCGCCGCCGCAGGGTGACCCGGAAGTCGTCCCGGCGGTAGACGAGCAGGTCCAGGGGCATCCCCACGGAGAGATTGGACTTGAGGGTGGAATCCACCGAGAGCAGGCCCAGTTTGACGGCTTCCTCCAGGCGGATGCCCGGGTGCATGAGCCGGTCGAGGATGGGCTTGCCGTACTTGAGCTCGCCGATCTGGAAGTAGGGCGTGTCCCGGGTGGCCTCCACGAAGTTACCGGCGGCGTAGAGCTGGAAGAGGCGGAGGGGCCGCCCGCGGATCTGGCCGCCGAGGATCATGGAGACCTGGAAGCCGTCCTGGGCCCCGAGGGAGGGCCCGTCGGTGTGGTAGACGTTGCGGATGGCCCGGCCGACGAGGAGGGCGGCCTGAAAGACGGTGGGCACGGTCTCGAGGGTGAAGGCCGTGTCCGGTTCGGTCGGCGCGTCCGGCCCCATCACGGCGAGGTCCTCGGGGGCGAAGCGCAGGCCCTCGCGGAGCAGGCCGCGCACCGACTGGCTGATGGCGAGGTTCCCGGCGGTCGTCAGCCCGAGGACGCGCTCGCCGGGCGTTTCCCAGACGTGCAGTTTCCGGAAGGTGGAGATGTTGTCCACCCCGGCGTGGGTCCGGGTGTCCGCGAGCATGACGAGCCCGGGCTCGGAGAGCATGCCGATGCAGTAGGTCATGGGTGCCGAAGGAAGGAGGTGAAACGGGTGGGACCCGCGAGCACACCGATCCCGGGCCCGGAGGGCAAACCGCTTCGTCGTTTCACTGCTGGCTGGCGGCGGCGGCGACCCGGACCTCCACGGTGAGGTCCTCGCCGGTCCCGCCCCGCTGGATGCCGCGGATGGGGGCGGCCTCCCGGTAGTCGAGCCCGACGGCGAGGCGCACGTAGCCCTCGCCCGGGCAGACGCCGTTGGAGACGTCGAAACCGATCCAGCCGATTTCCGGGACGTGGGCCTCCGCCCAGGCGTGGGCGGCGGTGTGGGTGGCGTGGGGATCGTCGCTGGCGATGAGGTAGCCGGAGACGTAGCGGGCGGGCAGGCCGAGGAGGCGGCAGGCGGTGGCGAAGACGTGGGCGTGGTCCTGGCAGACCCCGCTCCCGCGGGCGAGGGCATCCGCCGCGGTGGTGCGGGCGTCCGTCTCCCCCGTCCGGTAGGCGATGGCCGCCCGGATCGCGTTCATGAGCCCGTGGAGGGTCTCGACTTCCTTGCCGGGGCCCTTGTCGTGGGCGCGGGCCAGCTCCTGCAGGGCGGGTGTCGGGGTGGTCAGCGCGGTGGGCCGGAGGTAGCCGGGGAGGGGGAAGGGCTCCGGGGTGTTGCGGAGGACGCCCCCGTTGTCCTCGGTCCAGACCCGGCCGCGGGCGACGATGCGCACGGAGTCGTGCGGACCCCGCTGGGTAAAGGTGTGGGTAAGGTTGCCAAAGCTGTCGACGAAGGCGGGGAGGGGGCCGGGGTGCCCGGTGTCGACGAACCAGTCCCGGATCTGCTGGGTGCCCGTGGAGGAGGGGGTCAGCCGGAGGCTCTGGATCGTGTAGTGGGCGGGCTCCGCGTAGCGGTATTCGGTGCGATGGAAGACCTCGACAAGCATGGGAGGAAAGGGGTGGCCTCAGAGGAGGTAGTCCCGGGTGATGCGGGCGGCGAGGTCATTGTTGTCGGCGAGGAAGTCGAGCAACCACTCGTGCAACCCATCCTGGATGATCTCGCCGGCACTGGAGTAGCGCAGCCGGGAAAAGAGCTTGCCGGCGGCCCGGTGGCAAGCGCGGGCCCCGTCCAGCTCGGCGGCGAGCCGGTCGAGGAGGAGCTGGACCTGGTGCACGCAGAAGAGGAGGGAGCGGGGCATCTCCTCGCGGAGGATGAGCAGCTCGGCGATCTTCCAGGGGCGGGGATTCTCGCGGTAGAAGTAGTGGTAGCTGCCGAGGGCGGAGACGGCCCGGAGCACGTGGGTCCACTGGAAGTAGTCGATCCAGCTGCCGACCCCCTCCTTCCCGGGGAGGAGGACATGGTACTTCACGTCGAGAAGCCGGGCGGTGTTGTCGGCCCGCTCGAGAAAGGTGCCGATCCGGGCGAAGCAGTAGGCCTCGTCGCGGACCATGGTGCCCTCGAGGGCACCGTAGAAGTGGGCGCTCCGCTCGCGGATCCAGTCGAGGAAGGGGCGCAGGTTGTGGTCGCGGCGGGAGGCCTTCCAGCGGGACTCGAAACCGAGGTAGGTGGTATTGAGGCTCTCCCACATCTCGGTGGTCAGGGAGATGCGCACGGCCCGGCCATTCCGGCGGGCCTGGTCGAGGGAGGCGAGGAGACTGGAGGGATTGGCGGGGTCGGCCACCAGGTAGTGGAGCAGCTGCGCGTGCCGGTCGGGAGCGTCCGCGGGAATGGGTGCCGGGGGCGCGCCCGAGACGATCAGGGCGAGCTGCCAGTTGGCGTTTTCCTCCCCGGTCTGGTCGGGCAGCAGGGAGAGCCGCTCGCTCACCTCGAGGAGCCGGGCGAGGTTTTCCAGCCGCTCCATGTAGCGGGCGAGCCAGTAGAGGTTGTTGGCGGTGCGGCTAAGCATCGTCGGGGGGCGGGGGGGCGGGCGGTTCGAGGACCCAGGTATCCTTGGTGCCCCCTCCCTGGGAGGAGTTGACGACGAGGGAGCCCTTGCGGAGGGCCACCCGGCAGAGGCCGCCCGGCACGATGCGGGTTTCCTTGCCGGAGGAGAGCACGAAGGGCCGGAAGTCGACGTGCCGGGGGGCAATCCCCTCTTCCACGAGGGTGGGGCAGGCGCTCAGGGCGAGGGTGGGCTGGGCGATGAATTGATGGGGGGCGGCGGCGATCCGGGCGGCGTAGGCCTCCTGCTCCGCCCGGGTGGAGCGGGGCCCGATGAGCATGCCGTAGCCACCGGAGCCGTGGACTTCCTTGACGACCAGCTCATGAAGGTGGTCGCGCACGTAGGCGAGGTTGTCCGCCTCCCCGCAGCGCCAGGTGGGCACATTGGCGAGGAGGGGCTCCTCGGCGAGGTAGAAGCGGATCATGTCCGGCACGTAGGAGTAGATCGCCTTGTCGTCGGCGAGGCCGGAGCCCACCGCGTTGGCAAGGCTGACCTGCCCGGCCCGGTAGGCGTTGAGGAGGCCGGGAACCCCGAGGAGGGAGTCCGGATCGAAGACGAGCGGGTCGAGGAAGTCGTCGTCGACCCGCCGCGGTCCGGTGGTCGTCCGCATGAAGACCTGGTTGTTCTCGACGAAGAGGTCCTGCCCCTCGACGAGTTCGGCCCCCATCTTGTCGGCGAGGAAGGAGTGCTCGTAGTAGGCGCTGTTGTAAATGCCCGGGGTGAGGACAACGACGACCGGATCGGCGGAGGCTCCGGGAGGGGCGGTTTCCCGGAGGGTCCGGAGGAGTTCGTCCGGGTAGTACTCGACGGGCCGGACCCGGTGATTGGCGAGCAGGTCGGGGAAGAGCCGCATGGACACCTCGCGGTCCTCGAGCATGTAGGAGACTCCGGAGGGCGTCCGGCAATTGTCCTCGAGCACGTAGAAATCGCTCTCGCCGGTCCGGACGAGGTCGAGGCCGGAGATGTGGCTGTAGATCCCTCCCGGCAGGTCGACTCCCTGCATCTCGGGCCGGTAGGCATCGTTGGCGAGGACGAGTTCGGCGGGGAGGTGGCCGGCCTGGAGGATTTCCTGGCCGTGGTAGACATCGGCGAGAAAGGCGTTCAGCGCGCGGGTGCGCTGGGCGAGGCCCCGCTCAAGGAAGGACCACTCGGAGGCGGAGAGCAGGCGCGGGATGATGTCGAAGGGGATCAGTTTCTCCGGGTCCCCTCCTTCCGTGTAGACCGCGAAGGTGATGCCGATGCGCCGGAAGAGGGCCTCGGCCTCGTGCTGTTTCCGGCGGAGCTCCTCCAGGGGGGTATGCTCCAGCCAGGCGGCGAGCTGGTCGTAGGGCTTGCGCACGCTTCCGTCGGACGCGTGCATCTCCTCGAAGAAAGGGCCGGAGGGTCCCGGGTCTTCCGCATCGGGTGAATTCATGGGCGGGGGTGGAATGTCCTAGCGTGCAGGAATCGGACCAGGCGAGCAGGAAAGTTTCAGGACGGCGGGGGTGGGACTCCGCCGGTCGGCGGGGAATAACCGCGGGCGGCGAGGGCTGCGCGGAGGTGGGGACCGAGGCGGGCGGCGAGTGCGGGATTGGCGTAGCCCACCCAGGCGACGGGGGTACGGGTATCGAGGGGCAGGTGGAGCTCCCCGCCCCACGGATCGGTGACCGGGCAGCCGGCGGCCCGCAGGACGGGCAGGGCGGCGACATCGTAGGGGTGGCAGGGCAGGCAGTCGCGGTAGGCCGGGTCGCGGGCAAAGACCAGCGGACGCAGGTCGGCCACCATGCGGTCGCGGCCGGCGAGGATTTCGTGGAACTGGCCGCCGGTGGAAATGTACTGGTCGGTGAAGACGAGGGGCTTGCCGGAGGAGAGGGTTCCGGATTGCCGGGCGAGGAAGTCCTCCTCGATCGCCCCGAGCTCGCGGCGACCCTCCGGAAAGAAGGAAACGAAACTGGCGAAGCCGTGGCGGAGGTCGGTGGCGGTGGAGGGGGCGGGCTCGAGTGGCCCGCTCTCGCCGGAGGGCAGGTGGCGGCGTTCTCCGTCCAGGCGCCAGCCGCGGCCGGGCTCCCACCAGGCGGTGTAGCGGTCGGCAATTTCCTGTTTGCGGGGCGGGATTTCCGCCATGGCGCCGGCGAGGAGTGCGGAGGTGTCCGGAACGCCCGGTCCCTCCCGCCGGGCGATGCCCGCGAGGACCCAAGCGGGGCGCTTGTCGTACATGAGCCCGCGGGTCCCGTCGATCGGGTCGACAATGATCCGGAAGAGGGGATCGCGGTCCGGGGAGGCCCCCACGGGCACGGGTCCCTCTTCGGCGAGACCCTCGGCGACCAGTTCGGCGGGGAGGCCCGCCGGCCAATGGTCACGGAACCAGGCGAGGAGGGATTCCTCGCTCACCCGGTCGATGCCGTAGAGGACGTCGTCCGCGCCCTCGCGCTCGACCGCCGCGTCCGCCGCGGTGGAGGAAGCGGAGCGTCGTTCGACCACGGCCGCGCGGAGGAACTCGACGAGGGCGGTGAGTCGACCCGCGAGCTCAGCGGGTGGGGATCCTTCCATCGTCCGTGTGGGGTGCCTCCGGGTGCAGTGGGAACCGGGTCGCCCAGGAGCGCAGTCCCTCGAGGGTGAGGTCGGGATAAAAGGGCCACTCTCCCACGGAAGTCCCGCGGACCCAGGCGTGGCCGCCACCGGTGAGGAGGACGACCGGCTCCTCCCCGTCGATGCGGGCGAGGGCGCGCCGCACCTCCGCGGTGAGGGCCTCGGCCATACCGGCCATGCCCACGGAGCAGCCGATTTCCATGGCCTCGGCGGTGGTCCTCCCGATCCCGGTGGCCTGCCTGGCCCTGGCGAGGTCGAGCAGGGGCAGCCGGGCGGTGCGCTCGTGGAGGTAGTCGGCGATGATGGCCGGCCCCGGGGCGATGGCCCCGCCCTCGTAGCCGCCGGTCCGGGTCACTCCGTCGACCGTGAGGGCGGTGCCGAGGTCGACGACGACGTAGGGCGGATCGGCGTGGAGACCCGCCCCGATGGCGTTGGCAAGGCGGTCGGGGCCGAGTTCGCCGGGGAGGCGGTAGCGGAGGGGAAAGGGCAGGGGGGAGTGGTGGTCGAGGAAGTGGCAGGTGCGCCCGTGAGCGGTGGCCGCACGGGAGAGGAGGTCCTCGATTTCCGGGACCACCGTGCAGGCGACGACCGGGAGGCCCCGGGGGGCCCGGGAGAGCCCAACCTCCCACCCGGAGGGCTCATCGCCTTCCGGGCGGGTGGGCCCGCGCCCGCGCTCAAGGAGCGTGGCGCCCCGGAAGAGCGCCCAATCCGTGTGGGTGTTGCCGATGTCGACGGCGAGGAGCTCGGGGGGTGGGTCGCTCATGGGTCGACCGTCAGGTTGAGTCGGCCGGGCCGAGGAAGTCCTCAAGGGCGGCCCGGAGCTCGGCGTGGTCCCGGGCGACGGGCCAGTCCGGCCGCTCGGCGGCGAGGCGTTCCGGCGGGCGGAAGAGGACAGCCCGCTCCGCCGTTTCCAGCATGCTGACGTCGTTGTAGGAGTCCCCGGCGGCGGCCACCCGGAAGCCGAGATCCTGGAAGCGGAGCACGGCCCGCCGTTTCTGGTCGGGCTGCCGGAGGCGGTAGTCCCGGATCCGCCCGTCCGGGTCGATGACCAGTTCGTGGCAGAAGAGGGTCGGGTGGTCCAACTGGGCCATGAGCGGGTGGGCGAACTGGTGGAAGGTGTCCGAGAGGAGGATCACCCGGGTCCGGGAGCGCAGCCAGCGGAGAAACGCGGCCGCCCCGGGGAGCGGGCTCAGCGAGGCGACCGCCTCCTGGACCGCGGAAAGCCGGATTTGCTCCCGCTCGAGGATCTCCAGCCGGTAGCGCATGAGTGCGTCGTAGTCCGGCTCGTCCCGGGTCGTCCGCTTGAGTTCCTCGACCCCGGTGAGCTCGGCGAGAGCAATCCAGATCTCCGGGATGAGAACGCCTTCGAGGTCGAGGGTCACCAAGTGCATGAGCGGGGAGGGGAGGCGGCCGGGGTTCAGTAGCGGGGAAGGGTGGGGTCCAGTTCGACGGCCCAGCGTTCCACGCCGCCGGCGAGGGAGGTGGCACCGGCCACCCCGTGGGCGCGGAGGAACTCGGCGACGCGGAGGCTGCGGCTGCCGTGGTGGCAGTAGACCACCACCGGCTTGTCGCGGGGCAGGCTGTTCCAGGCTCCGGGAATCTCGCCGTAGGGGACGGCACGGTCGGGCTCGAGGTCGACAATCTCCCGCTCGAAGGGCTCGCGCACGTCGAGGAAGAGGGTGTCCGCGTTTTCCGTGCGGAGGGTCCGGGCGGTGGCCGGGTCGATTTCCAGGGGAAGGGGCGCGTGGGTGCTCATGGGGGGGAAGGGGGGCTCAGGGCGCGACGGTGTGGATGGGGTCCCCGTCGAGGTAGGCACGCACGTTCGAGGCGAGCTGGGAAATCAGGCGGGCCCGCGCCTCGCGGGAGGCCCAGCCGACGTGCGGGGTGATGAGGGCGTTCGGGGCGTGGAGGAGTGGGTGGTCGGCCGGGGGAGGCTCGGTGGTGAGGACATCCGCCCCATAGGCACGGAGACGGCCGCCGGCGAGGGCCTCGGCGACGGCTTCGTCGTCCACGAGCGGCCCGCGGCTCGTGTTGAGGAGGATGGCTCCCTCCCGCAGGCGGGCGAGGCGGTCCCGATTCACCCACTCGCGGGTCTCCTCGGTGAGGGGGCAGTGGAGGGAGAGGACGTCGCTTTGCTCGAGCAATTCCTCCTCGCCGACCCAGCGGGCGCGGAAGTCCACCTCGCGCACGGTGCGCGAGTGCACGAGGATTTCCATGCCGAGGGCTTCGGCGATGCGGGCGGTGGCCTGGCCGATGGCCCCACAGCCGAGCATGCCGAAGCGCTTGCGCTCCAGCTCGAGGACCGGCCCCGCACTGACGGTAAAGTCCGGTTGCGAGGACCACGCCCCGGTCCGGACCAGGTCGGCGTGGGCTCTCAGGTGGGTGGCAATCTCCAGGAGCAGGGCGATCGTGTGCTGGGCGACCGAGGGGGTTGAGTAGGCGGGAACATAGGTCACGGTGATGCCCTGCTCGGCCGCGGTCTCCAGGTCCACCACATTGGTCCCCGTGCTCATAATCCCAATGTAGCGCAGGTCGGGGAGCTGCCGGAGGGTCTTTCGGTCGAGCACTACCTTGTTGGTGAGGACGAGTTCGTAGTCGCGGGCCCGTTCCACGATTTCCCCGGGTTGCGTCCGCGGGTAGACGCGCAGCGCGGTCAGATCCTCGAGGGCCGCCCAGTCCGGCTGGGCCGAATCGTGTTGGCCGACTTCGAGCGGAGTGGTGGTGTGGCCGTCGAGAATGACAAGGGGAGGCTTCATGGCGGAGAGGGAGGTGGGCCGGAAAGCGCCGAGAGTGGCGGTTGCGAGGAGGGGGTCAAGGCAAGGCTTGGGACAGGGCTGGCGCGGGCTGGGCGGGGGAAACGGTCCCCCCGGCCACGGGGAATCGGTTGACGGGCGGGCGGAGTTTTGTATGCCTTTTAGTGCAATTGTTTCCGGGGCGTGGTGCCCTCGCACGAGGGAGCCCCGACCCCGACCACCCCAGTCAACCCCCAACCAACCCGGCGGGATCCCCCGTCGCCGACCGCTTCCTCCGCGGCAGCGGCGCGCCGGCG